>Ga0181529_10000640_pt1 | contig 50005 bp, 38 predicted proteins | sample PEATcosm2014_Bin_36_FD_119763 | JGI IMG/M metagenome (GOLD analysis project Ga0181529, IMG submission 119763) | Peatland microbial communities from MTU Mesocosm Facility, Houghton, MI, USA - PEATcosm2014_Bin10_30_metaG | ecosystem: Environmental > Terrestrial > Soil > Wetlands > Peat | place...
CAAAAAGAAACAGTGGAATGAGCCAGAGACACGTCCTGGCCGACAGCGGTTTGGTGAGGAGAAACAGCAGCGGCAGGATGAGGTAGAAATGAATTTCCACCACAAGACTCCACATCACCGGGTGGCTCCTTGCGCGAGCGGGATCGGGTTGGTATTCTTTCGATTGACAGCAGCATGAGCGGACAAACACTTTACATGTTCGGCTATTGGGTATGAAAGCAATAATCGGCCAGGCAAGATCCGCAAGCACACCACCGGTGGCAGGTCAGGCTGGGTTGCTGATTTTGCTTGTCACCGCTTTTTTTTGGCTTCGGGCAACGGCCGCCAATCCTCCGCTGGAAGAAATGCGGACGGCTGAACAAATCCGGCGCTTGTCCACCCAGCAGGCGGACCTGCGTTATCCCGTGCGGTTACGCGGCGTCGTGACCTTCTTCGACGACAAGTTCCCGACGAGATCGTTTCGCTTCATTCAGGATGACACGGCGGGAATTTATTTTTATGTGGATGATTCGACCAACAATCCTCCTTTGCGAACCGGTCAGTTGGTGGAAATCGAAGGTGAAACCGGGGCAGGCTCCTTCGCGCCAGTAGTGTTGTCGCACCGCATTCGCATTCTGGGGGAAACGAACCTTCCCCCCGCAAAGCCGGTTTCCTTTGAGGAATTGGCGAGCGGGCTGGAGGACAGCCAGTTTGTCGAGATTCGCGGCCTGGTTCGTGCCGTCCGGTTCGACAAGCTAAGCTCTCATTATGTCATTGATCTGGCGACGGGACAGGGGCAGTTGACCATGATCGCCACCCGGCTGCCCGTGGCGCAAAGCGAGGAGTTGGTGGACTGCACGGTCAGGGCAAAGGGAGTTTGCATGTCCCGGTTCAACTCCCAAAGGCAGTTGTTCGATATAGGCCTGCTGGTGCCGCTGCCTGAAGACCTGGTGATTGACCGTCCCGCGCCGAGCGATCCGCAGACAATGCCCGCGCAGCCCATCAAGAGCCTCTTGCAATACACCTGGGGCGGCACTTATGGGCATCGCGTCAAAGTGACCGGCACGGTGACGCTTCGCTACCCCAACAAAATGTATATTCAGGATGAGACCGAGGGGTTATGCATTGAAACGCGGCAGATGGATAACGTGCCCATCGGGGACCGGGTTGAAGTCCTCGGGTTCCCAGCCAAGGGAGAATACGCGCCGGTGTTGCAAAACGGCGTTTGTCGCCGGCTGGCCCAAGGCCGGGGGTTAAAGCCTGACATCGTTACTCCGGACGAGGCGTTGACGGGAACCCATGACTGTCGTCTGGTGCAAATCCAAGCGACGTTGCTTGACCGGGCGGAGCACATCAAAGAGCCGTTTCTGGTGCTGCAGGCCGACGGCATTGTTTTCCATGCCTACTTGAGAATGCTGGAACAGAACACGGAGTTCGGGCAGTTGCAAAACGGCAGCAAACTGTCGGTCACGGGGGTTTGTGTCATTGATGATCTCGGTGAGGATTGGCACTCCGGGCCGGACTGGCGGGCGGCCTCTTTCCGCCTGCTGCTGCGGGTTCCGGAAGATGTGGTCGTGCTGGCACGGCCACCGTGGTGGACATTGCCAAAACTTTTTGGCGCCATGGGCATCCTCTGCGCCGTTTTGCTGACCGCTTTCGGATGGGTGATGTTGCTGCGGCGCCGGGTTCACCAGCAGACCCAAATCATTGAAGAAAAACTACAGGCCGAAGCCGCCCTGAAAGAGCGCTATCTGGATCTGTTTGAAAATGCCAACGACATGGTGTTCACCCATGACCTGGCCGGGCGCATGACCACCATCAACAAGGCCGGCGAACGACTGCTGCAATATTCACGCGGCAGCATTCTCGCCAAGAGGCTGATTGACCTGATCGCCGAAGAGCAGCGGGCAGCAGCCGGCACCTGGCTTAAACAAGTCATCGCCGGCGTGGAAGTCCCGGCGGCGGACTGGGACTTTGTCAACGCGTCTGGACAAAAGCTCAAGCTGGAAGTGAGTTCCCGCCTGGTTGAGCAGGCCGGCAGATCCAATGAAGTGGAAGGGATCGCGCGTGACGTCACCGCGCGCAAACGAATGGAAAGGGAGATTCTGGAAATCTCCAACCGGGAGCAACAACGTCTGGGACATGATCTCCACGACGGCGTCTGCCAGCAACTGGCTGCAATTGCCTATCGGACGCACATTCTGGCCCGTCAACTGAAGGAAAAAAATGCGGCTGAATCGTCGGAAGCAAACGACATCAGCCGTCTCATCAATGAATCGCTGGTTCAGACCCGAACTGTGGCGCGCGGACTGTTCCCCGTCCGGCTGGAGGAAGAAGGTCTCACGGACGCGGTGGAGGAACTCACGTTCAGCATCGGCAAACTCTATAAAATCAAATGCGACTTTTCGGCCGCCGGCGCGTGGCCCACCTTGCACAACAGCGTGGCGATGCATTTGCATTTTATCGCCCAGGAGGCCATAATGAACGCGGCCAAGCACAGCCACGCCACCGCCATAACCGTCCGTTTACGAAAGGAAAACGACGACTTGGTGCTGTCCGTGCAGGATAATGGCGTCGGTTTCCGGGCGGCCGACCAGGACCGGGATGGCATGGGGATCGGGATCATGCGGTATCGCGCCAAGGTGATTGGCGCCATGCTGGAATTACATACGCAGCCGGCGCAAGGCACACAGATCACCTGCAAATATCATCTACAGCCCTGATCGGCCATAAGTTAAGCCATGAACACAAATACTCCAAGAACCGGCGGCATCCCGGAAGATCCGGAATCTGTTTCCGCCGAGACAACTTCCGCAAAGCGGCGCATATTCATTGTGGACGATCACGCGATGTTCCGCGATGGTCTCCGGCGCTTGATTGACCTGGAACCAGATTTGACCGTGTGCGGCGACGCCCCGGATGCCGCGAGCGGGCTGCGCGGCATGAGCGAGTCCGCGCCAGACCTGGTCATTGTGGACATTTCACTCGACACCACCAGCGGCATTGATTTCATCAAGGCCATCAAGCGCGACTATGAAGACATGCCGGTGCTGGTTGTCTCCATGCATTCTGAATCCCTTTACGGGGACCGGGCCTTGCGGGCCGGAGCCATGGGCTATGTAATGAAGAGCGAGCCGGCCACGTCGGTCATCGCCGCCATCCGCAAAGTGCTCAGCGGAAATGTTCATATCAGCGAAAAAATGGCCACGCTCGTGGTCTCAAAATTTGTGAAAGGCGAACCCGATCAGGTTCCGTCTCCCTTGGAGGCTCTAAGCGATCGTGAACTGGAGGTCTTTCGGATGCTGGGACAAGGCAAAGGAACCCGCGAGATCGCGCAGGAAATGAACGTCGCACTGCCCACCGTCAGCTCGTTCAAAAACCGCATCAAGGAAAAATTGCAGTTCAAGAATTCCACGGAAATGATTCTTTATTCGCTCCAGTGGTTTCGCAAAGAACCTTCCGATCCGGAGCTGTAAGTTTCTGCCGCCAGCGTTGCCAAAAAGGAAACCATCACCGGCAGATGCCGGTCAAAAGTGCCATGGAAACAGACCTGCAACCGCAAGAATTGTCCGGCAACCTGCCGGAATATTTCAGCGTGAGCCTGCTCTGTTGCCAGCTTGAGGCATTCGCAGCCGTCAGACGATAAAAGGCAAACGGCTTCGTTCCGCCAATCACATGTGCATCGTGCTGAGCGACTGAATCCAAGGCAGATCGGGACAGTTTATCGGGCTGGGTGACATGGTGGTCGGATTCTCGGTTCTCATGTTGATAACGACTGAATCGGTCCATTTTTTGATTTGCGCATGCCCATCACAAAATGAAATTCCACCCGCTCGATTGTGATAAGTGGCCGGATAATCAACCCACTGGAGCGCCGCCGGATCTTCGACCATGTAACCGTCATTGATGCTGTAGGGGTTTTCATCCATGAACAGCCAGACGTTCACCGCACCCATGGCACCAAGGTCACCCTCCCTGTAAAAAACCCGGTAATTCGGCGCCCATACCTGATAAGGACCGAGCCAGCAATTCATGGACATGCTGCGGGTTCGTGGCTGCGCCAGAGCGCCGGTGAGCGGCCAAGTGCTGACATCGGCGGGACAACGGTAAACATTAACGGCCTTTACATAAGGAAAGATGCATCCCGCCTTAATCCACGTCGGATCCACCGCCTGGGCCGAGTTTTGCGAGCCCCCACACCATTGTGAATGGTATTGACTCGTGGTATCGGTGGACGAAGTCGGCTGTGCAGATTCGCTCCCATTTCTTGGCAGAACGCCCTGGTTGTCCTGCGCATACATGATCCAAGCCAGACTGAGTTGCTTGAGATTGTTGATGCATCCGATGCCCTGCGCCTTTTGCTTCGCCTTCGACAAGGCCGGCAGCAGCATCGCCGCCAGAATCGCGATGATGGCGATGACCACCAGCAATTCAATCAAGGTGAATCCGACCCGCCCCGACCCGCCCTTCAGATTCAATCTGCCGATGCTTCGCCGCCCTGCAAGGCCAGGCAATTCATGTTTTTCCGTCGAATGTCCTGTATTCATAGCTGTTGTTTTCGTTCCTGAAACCTCCGGGCCGGGCGAAACAGTCGCCCGCCCCGGAGGCGATGACCTGACATGTTTACTGTGCCGACACGCGATAAAAGCGCGCTGCGCCGCTGATGGTGTCGGTAACGGTTTGAGTATTACCATTACCGTTGACCGTTGTCAAAGTTGACCACACCGCGCCAGAATTCAGGCTGCTCGAGTAGAGCACCGTATAAGCATGGCCGGCCTGGGTGGCGAACGAAATGCTAATCTGTGAACCAGTGTGGCTGATGGTCAATCCCAACGGCAGCAGCGGCGTGGTCGCCGGCACCAACATCAGGAAGTTGACATTGAGATTGTTTCCGCTGGTCAGCCTCAAGGTGTTGGTGGATCCAGTGAACGCGACCGTCACCAGATTGCTGTTCGCATCCAGCATGGGCACCCAGTGCCACGTCTGCCAGCCGGAAGCATTGGGATCGGCGAAACCACCCAAAATGTTGGTGCTCTGGCTGGCGGTCCCCCATCCGCCAGTGATCAGGCTGAGGGTCGTGCCGCTGAAAGCACCACCTCCGCCAGCCATGCGGCCATAGACGTAGTAATTGCCGGCCGGGTAATGGCGGGTGTAATTGAGCCAGGTGCCGGTGCTATACCATCCAATGTTGAAGTCAGCAACATTCGGGTCACTTAGCGTCACGCCCGAATCAATAAATTTCTGGCGCAGGTAGTCGCCGCAAACCTGGGTTCCGGGCACATCAAACGGGCGATACTGCTCGCTCTGGCCGGATTCTGTGCTAAACCAGTCCACACCGGAAAAACCCACGTTGCCGACGACGCCTCCCGGATAGCCATAATAGCTGTCAGCCTGCGAAGTGCCAGTGGCCACGCCGCCGCTGATGGTGCTGTCGCCGGTGGGTTGAGGATTGTCAATGTAAGTGCCGTTTTCAAAGTCAAAATCCTCGGCTTCCACCATGAAGTTGTTCTGCGAAAACGTGTCAAAACTAATGGTGTAGGCAGAGGACAAATGGGTGCTATTGGTCACAGTTATTATGGCGCTGTAAGAGGTGTTTGAGACGACTGAAATCGTGCCGGTCCAATTGGTTGCCGTGCTGCTGAAACTGACCTGTGCAGTGACATCGGATCCGTTCAATGCCAGGTGGACATTCCCGGCGGGAATCGTGGAGCCGGCTCCCTGGCCCACCGTAAACGTGAAGTGATTGGTGGGTTCAAAAGGATGAAGGCCGTCCGGATAGCTCGCTTGGAGCACCGGGGTTTGCGCCACCACCGCCGGCACGATCATAAAGAAGTTTTCATTGGGACCGCTGCCCGCACCCACCAAGACACGCACGGTTTGCGTTCCACCCAATGAAACGGACACCATGTTGCCGTATTGATCCAGCAGCGGGCAGTATTGATAAAGGTTCCAGTTGTTGTCGGTGATCGAGAAAGTTCCCAGGTTCGTGACGGTCTGGCCCGATTGCGTCGGGTCGGTGAGAACCTGCTGGAAATTGAGCAGACTGGCGCCAGAGACGGCCAGCCGCGCATAAACATTATATTTGCCGGTGGGGAAATTACGAGTGTAATCCTGCCAGTCGCCCGTGTTGACGTAGCCGACTTCTTCATCCTGGGTGTCAGGGTTGGTGCTGTCAGCGGGATTAACCGCATAGTCGTTCAAGTATTTCTGACGATTGATCGGCACACCAGCCGGACTGACTTCGGCCGCACCCTGAACCGAAACCGGATCAGACGCGCGATAGTGATGCACCCCGTTGCCAGGATCGCCGTCATGCTCGTCAATCGCTTCCGTTCCCACCAAATTTGCATAAGCCCACAAACCGCCATCCGGAGTAATACTGGTGATCCATTGTCCGCCGCTGTAGTTGAAGTCCTCGGCTTCGAAAAGATACACGGGTTGAAGGGTATCAAAAAAGTCGGCAAGCGTGACGATCACGCCACTGTTATCCACTCCTGAGACAGTTACATTGTAAAGAGTGTTCGAGTTGAGCGCGAGTGACACGTTGGCAGTGGTGGTGCCCAAACCGGTAACATTGAGGCCGGAGGTTGGAGTGTAAGTCACGGTATTGGAGGCGGCACCGGAGCCGGGCAAACCGGTCATGGTGGCAACAACTTGCACGTTGGTGATGGTGCCCGCGCTGGAGGTGACGGTGTAGGTCAAAAACCCGTTGGTGCATACGATTGCATTGCTCGGAGTCAGGCTTGAAATGACCGGCGGAACCACGATGGGTCCACTGACGAGATCCAGCACGGCATCGTCAAAATAGATTGAGCCACCGTCATAGTTTACATTTTCAAAGAGGAGTTGATAGCGCACCGACGCCGTGCCCGGCGGCGCCGCGAATACGCCGGAGGGAACGGTGCCAATGACAACGCCATTCTGCACCTGGTTGGTCACGAGCAACTGAACCCAGGTGTCCAGCGGAAAAACATTCGCTCCGTTACACGTCAAGTTGGTGACATTGACAGACTGATACTCCCTGATCACGGCGCTGCTTGCGTCAAGGAAGGCCACGTCCACCACAAAATTATTACCGCCCATCAGGTCTTCATGGGACGCATAAGCCCAACAGGATGCCGACCAAGTCGAACCGGCAACGGTTGGAAGAGTCTGCTGATAGAACGAGTAGCTGATCGCCGCGCTGAATGTTCCATACAGATTGCCTACATAGGTGCCGTCATAAACATTTATGTGTTCTGCCGTCGGATCGGCCGGACACATGCCAGCGTTATAATAGGTGTCGGCTGCGCTATGCACGTTGGCAGGACCTTGGGTTACCCAGCCGGTGTCATCCCCGGTTTCAAATCCTGGGTTTGCTAGTTGATTCCCCTGATCGGCTTTTGCCGAATTTCCGAAACCGAGCAGTCCGGCGATTATTGCCAACATTGTGGCCACGCGCGCCGTTAACAGTCTTCCCCAAACCGGGAACAGGCAGGACTTCTTATTACCATCTAGGCAGTATGTTGATTTCATGTTCAGGTTCTTTCTACTGGTTTTTCTGGTTTTGTTTCTAGCTTATTTTCATGTTTTTCAATAACAACTCACTGTAAACCAGTTGCCCAAGGACACTTTAATTAAAGCGGGCTGCTTCGGGCCGGTTACAGACGGGTTATTTGTGTAATATCTTTACTACACCAAACACTAATTGTCAATGGAAAATCACATTTTTTATTTGTCTTCTGACTATAAGTAGCCAAACTCCTTGAAGCACATCTAATAATATAGTCTACGATTAGCAATTTTGCTTTCCTGTTCGGAATCCCTGGTAACATTATCGTCATCCGCTCGTATAGAAGACGATCCGAAGGCCTATATTGCTGGACTGATCGCAGTCGTGGAAATTCCTTGCTTCAATGACTGCACCGAGCTTTGCGGCAAGACACTGCATCCAGCCAGCGCGACCAGCCGGTGATCGTCGGCACCTTGAACTTTGTGCCCGGAGCGTAAAATGACTGGGCAACGACGCACAACAAGTCCGATTTTTTTGGCAAAATTGAACCTGCGCGGACACCTGGAGCTGAAATTGTCCGCTGCCGGCGATGGCCGGTTGAAGATGCGCTGGAAACAACCGGCGGGTTGCCCCCTGACCAGAAATGGTGATTGCCGCCCCGTATTTTTGCGTGATAGTCTCCGGGCGCAAAATCCCGTATGTGTCTGTCATTACAACCATGAACATTGAAAAATCTTTTTCCCTGGCCACCGAGCGTTATGCCAAACTAAACGTGAATGTTGAGCGCGCGCTGAAAACCCTTTCGCAAATTTCCATCTCGCTGCACTGCTGGCAGGGCGACGACGTGGGCGGCTTTGAGAATTTCGGCGGCACGCTCGGCGGCGGGCTCGTCGCCACCGGCAATCATCCCGGCAAAGCGCGCACGCCTGACGAACTCCGCGCCGATCTGGAAAAGACTTATTCGCTCATTCCGGGCAGACATCGCCTGAACCTGCACGCCTTCTACGGCGAGTTTGGCGGCAGAAAAGTGGACCGCGATGCCATCGCGCCGGAGCATTTTAAGAACTGGATTGCCTGGGCCAAGAAAAACGGACTCGGCCTCGATTTTAATCCAACTTGCTTCTCGCATCCGAAAGCGGCGGATGGCTTTACGCTGTCGCACGCGGACAAGAGCATCCGCAAATTCTGGATTGAACACTGCATCCGCTCGCGCGAAATCGGCGCGGCGACGGGCCAGGCGCTCGGCAAAACCTGCGTGACGAACATCTGGATCCCCGACGGCATGAAAGACACGCCTGCCGACCGCGTCGGCCCGCGCGCCCGGCTCGCCGAATCGCTTGACGCGATTTTCAAGAAACCCATTTCGCCGAAGCTGAACCTTGACGCGGTCGAGCCAAAGTTATTCGGCATCGGCAGCGAAAGTTTTGTCGTCGGCTCACATGAATTTTATCTCGGCTACGCCGTCAGCCGCAAAAAACTGCTGACGCTCGACGCCGGCCATTATCATCCGACGGAAAGTATTTCGGACAAGATTTCCAGCGTGCTGCAGTTCATGCCGGAGATTTTACTCCACGTCAGCCGGGGCGTCCGGTGGGACAGCGACCATGTGGTCATTCTCAACGATGATTTGCTGGCCATCGCCCGCGAAATCGTCGCCAACGGGTTTGAAAAGCGCGTTCACATCGGCTTGGATTATTTTGATGCAAGCATCAACCGCGCCGCCGCGTGGACGATTGGCGCGCGCAACATGCTTCGCGCATTGCTCATCGCATTGCTCGAACCGCCGGCCATCAAAACGGCGGAGGCGGGCGGTGATTTCACCTCGCGCCTCGCGTTGCAGGAAGAGGCGAAGACGCTGCCGTTCGGCGCGGTCTGGGATTTTTACTGCGAGAGCCAAGGCGTGCTCGCCGGTGAAAACTGGCTGGCGGAAGTGAAGAGCTACGAGAAAAACGTCTTGAGCAAACGGCCATAAACCAAACTAAAACCGAATAATGCAACCGAATCCTCTACTTGGCGTCGTCTTTCACTGGCTGGGTGGCCTGGCCTCCGGCAGTTTTTATGTGCCTTACAAGGGCGTGCGCAAATGGTCGTGGGAAACGTTCTGGCTCGCGGGCGGCATGTTCAGCTGGCTCATCTGCCCGTGGGTCGGTGCGCTGTTGCTGTCCAAAGACCTCTTCGCCGTGCTGCACGAAACGCCGGCCCATATTTTTTGGATGACGTATCTGATGGGCGTGTTGTGGGGACTCGGCGGGTTGACGTTTGGCCTGACGATGCGTTATCTCGGCATGTCTTTGGGCATGGCGGTCGCGCTGGGTTATTGTGCCGCGTTCGGCACGCTGGTTCCGCCGATTGTGAAGGGCGAGTTTGCCGACAAGCTCCTCAACCATTCCGGCACCAGCGCCGGCGGACCGATTGTTCTGGTTGGCGTGATGGTTTGTCTGGTGGGCATCGCGCTCGGCGGCATCGCCGGCGTGCGCAAGGAAAGGGACATGGGCAACGACGGCAAATCATCGGCCATCTCGGAATTCAGCCTGTGGAAGGGGCTGGCCATCGCGACTTTCTCCGGCGTAATGAGTTCGTGTTTCTCCTACGGGTTTCAGTTTGGCGACCCCATCACCAAAATTTCCGCCAGCCACGGCACCGGACCGTTTTGGGTGGGACTGCCGGTCATCGTGGTGATTTTGCTGGGAGGTTTGACGACGAATTTCATCTGGTGTGTGATGCTGAACATCAAGAATCGCACCGGCTATCAATATCTCGCCTCGCACGTCCGTGAGGAACACGCGCATCACGGCGGCACGGGCAGCGGCGAACATGCTCCGGCGACAACCACCGCAGCCGGCACGTCCACCGACCTGAAAATTCCCGTCCTCGGCAACTGGCTGTTTTGCGCGCTGGCCGGCACGTTTTGGTATTTCCAGTTTTTCTTCTATCAGATGGGTGAAAGCCAGATGGGCAACTACAAGTTTTCCAGTTGGACGCTGCACATGGCGAGCATCATTATTTTCAGCACGCTGTGGGGCATCTTCTTCAAGGAATGGCGCGGCGCGAAGGCGCTGACCAAATCGCTTGTGGTGGTGATGCTCCTGTTCCTGATCGGCTCGACCTGCATCATTGGCTGGGGCAACAAGGTTTCCGAGGACGCAGCCAATGCGGCGGCCGCGCAAGCTGCCCAAGCCGTGCAGAAATAATCGTGCAGCGGCACGCCTTCAAAATGAAGTTGAAGCCAGGTGTCGTGGCAGAATATAAAAAGCACCACGACGAAACCTGGCCCGAGCTGGCGGCAGAGTTGAAGACGGCGGGCGTTTCCGATTATTCGATTTTCTCGACGAGGAAACACTCACGCTGTTCACCGTGCAAAAATTAAACGAAAACAATTCCGCCGCGGGATTGCCAGATTCGCCCGCTGTCCGCGAATGGTGGGATTACATGGCGCCGTTGATGGAAACTCATTCGGACAATTCACCGATTGCCGAGCCGCTCAAGGAAGTTTCCCATCTTGACTGATTTTCAGATTTGAAAATCCAGCGCGAAATTCTTGTCCGACTTGGTCAAGACGCGCATGTCCAGGCCGTCGTAAATTACCAGGGAATTTGGCTGGACGCTGTCCATGATGAACACGTTGCCGCCGATGGTGCTGCCCGCGCCAATGATGGTCTCGCCGCCGAGAATCGTCGCGCCGGGATAAATCGTCACCCGGTCTTCAATGGTTGGATGGCGCTTCCTGCCCTTGAGCAGTTGTCCGCCGGCCGTGGACTTCGCGCCAAGCGTCACGCCATGATACATCTTCACATGATCGCCGATGATGCACGTTTCGCCCACGACCGTGCCGGTGCAATGATCCACAAAAAAATACGACCCGATTTTTGCGCCCGGATGCAGTTCCATGCCGGTGCGCGCGTGCGCCCACTCGCTCATGATGCGCGGGATCAGCGGAATGTTTTTGAGGAAGAGTTCATGGGCCAGGCGCTGCACGGCGATGGCCTCGACGAACGGATACGCAACCAAAACCTCATCCTTGCTCGCCGCCGCCGGGTCGCCGTCAAACGCGGCCTCCACATCCGTCTGCAGAATTTCGCGGACACGCGGCAGGCTGCCAAGAAAGCCCACCGTCAACTTGTGCGCCTCATGCGCAATGTCTTTTTTGGCCAGGCCGTCCGGCGAATGATATTCGAGGCTCTTGCGGATTTCGTCCTCCAGTTTGCCGAGGATGGCGTCCAGCAGCGCCGCCGTTTTCACCTTGATTTCCGAGGAATGGATTAATTTTTCATCGAAGAATCCGGGAAACAGCAGCCGCAGCAAATCCACCGTGATGGCCGTGACCACGCGCTTGGACGGCAGGTTTTTGCCGTCCAGATGATTGATGCCGCCCGCCTTGGCGTAGGATGCGACGAGCTGGTTCGTGAGTTGCGTGACGGTTTCCACGGGGTAAAAACTACCACGAAGGCACCCAGACACAAAGCCTTTGTCGCCAGCGCGCCGGTGAAGCGACTGGTCAAAGGTTGCCCGCCGGGCGCTAGTTCACCAGCCGATACCAGTTGTCGCGCTGGTGCGGCTCGTAACCGAGCTCCTGGATGAGCCGGCGCATGTCGGCGACGGTCATGTGGAACGTGGTGCCGGCCTGCGACACGACGTTTTCCTCGATCATGATGCTGCCGAGATCGTTCGCGCCGAATTTCAACGCGATCTGCCCGATCTCCAGGCCCTGCGTGACCCACGAGCTTTGGACGTTCTCGAAATTGTCGAGGTAGATGCGGCTCAAGGCCTGCGTGCGCAGGTATTCGTGCGCACCCACGGTTGGCGCTTTCAATTTTGTGTGTTCGGCTTGAAAGGTCCAGCCGATGAACGCGGTGAAATTTCCCATTTTTTCATTTCCGCTTTCCGCTTTCCGCTTCAAGGAAATTTCCTGCTGCCGCCGCAGTCGTTCCAGATGTTCGATGCGGTCTTCAATCGTCTCGACGTGGCCGAACATCATCGTGGCCGAAGAATACAGTCCGAGCCGGTGCGCGATGTCCATGACTTCCAGCCAGTCGTTGCTCATGGCCTTGAGCGGTGCGACGCGCTGGCGCACGCGGTCCACGAGGATCTCCCCGCCGCCGCCGGGAATGGAGCCAAGTCCGGCCGCCTTGAAATCGCCGATGATTTTTTCCAGCGGCTCGTGGAACACGTCGCGGAAATGCACGAACTCGCTGGGGCTGAAGCCGTGGAGGTTGATCTGCGGCCATTTGCTTTTGATGTGCGCCAGCAAATCCAGATACCACTGCTTCGTGAGCCTGGGATGATGACCGCCCTGCATGAGAATCTGCGTGCCGCCGAGCGCAAGCGTCTCCGCGATTTTCCGGTCCATCTCGGCCAGCGAAATGACGTAGGCGTCATCGTCCTTTTCCACGCGGTAAAACGCGCAGAACTTGCAATAGACATTGCAGACATTGGTGTAATTCACGTTGCGGTCCACGTTGAACGTGACGATTTCATTGCCGCGGCCGGCGTAGGCCCGGGCCTTGGCGAGCTGGCGGCGGCGGTCGGCGAGCGCGCCAAGCTCCTCCAGCGGCAGCGCGTAAAGCCGCAGCGCCTCGGCGGCGTTGATGCGCGCGCCGGTCCAGACTTTCTGCAGCAGATCGTCGAGTGATGCGTCGTAAATCACGGACTAAAAATTAACTAATCTTCAGGTTCAAAACAACTGTCAAGACGCGAAGCCAGACTACGCGCAGTTTCAATTTTCCTTTTCGCCCAATTTGTGCGAATCATTTGAATTTTATGAATGGAGTTGTGACGCTGGCGGCGCGGCCGGCACGCCCGGAAAAATCCTTCGAGCGGGCCGTCCTGGCCGTGATGATTGCGGGTGCCGGCACGTTTCTGAACGTGTATTGCACCCAGCCGCTGCTGCCGTTTTTACAGCGCCTTTTCCACGCCTCCGAAGTCGAAGTCAGTCTGACCGTGGGTGCCGTCACGCTGGCGGTGGCGCTCATGGCGCCCTTCACCGGCATGATTGCGGAAACCATCGGCCGCAAAAAAGTCATCGTCCCCGCGCTCTTCGCCATGACGGTGCCGACCTTGCTGGCCGCCACTTCGCAAAGCCTCCACGCGCTCATCTTCTGGCGTTTTGCGCAGGGAATTTTTGTGCCCGGGGTCATTGCGGTGATGATGGCCTACATCAACGAGGAATTTCCCGGGCGGGCGGGCGCGGTCATGGCCGCGTATGTGGCCGGCACGGTCTTTGGCGGCTTTCTCGGACGCTTCCTCACCGGCATCATCGCCGCGCACGGGAACTGGCGCGCGGCCTTCGTGACCTTGGGCATCCTCAACCTGCTTGGGGCGCTGGCCGTGCGGCAATGGCTGCCGCTGGCGGTTCATTTTGTTCCCGCCAAACACGTTTTCAAGTCGGTGCGCGACACCTGGGCGCACCTGCGAAACCCCCGGTTGCTGGCCATTTGCGGCCTGGGTTTCACCGTTTTGTTTGCGCTGGTCGGCGTGTTCACCTACGCGAATTTTTATCTCGCCCGGCCGCCTTTCAACCTCACCTCCGCCGAGCTGGGCAGCATCTTTCTCGTCTATTTGCTGGGCTGTGTCGTGACACCGCTGGCCGGCCGTTACTTGGATCGTCACGGATTCCGCCGGACAACACTGTTGTCGTTCAGCATGTGTCTCGGCGGTCTTTTGCTGACGCTGGTTCATTCGCTGGCGGCGGTCATCGCCGGGCTGGCGGTTTTTTCCTCCGGCATTTTCGTCGCCCAAGCGGCGGCATCCGTGCTGATGGGAAAAGTTGCCGGCCGCGCCCGTTCCGCCGCCGCCGGACTTTATGTGACCTTTTACTACACCGGCGGCAGTGCGGGAACGGCGCTGACCGCGTGGTTCTGGCTGAAAGGCGGCTGGCCCGCCTGCGTCGGTTTGTTTGCCGGTGCCAGCCTGCTCACGCTGATTTTAGGACTGGCCGGCGGAACATCCGTGGCCAGCCGGAAAATCCCGCCGGAGCCGACGGTTGACACGGCGATTTGAAAAGGCGGCGGGGTTCAGCGCGTCCGCCGAAATTTTCCGGCGGCAACCGTCCAGCGCCGCGCTGTCACTTGGCTGAACCGGCCGGGTTGGTCAGGGAATCCATGGTCTCCGTGGCGGGAATGGTTGCGGGTGCGCCACCCGGCCGGTGGTCCGGCAACCGCCCGATCCAAATGCCGCTGACGCCGTAGTTCCATTCCAGTTGCGGGATGCCGGGCGGACTGCCGCGTCCGCCGCGAATGACCAGGCGGTCGGCGGGCTTCATTTTCAGGAGCCAGGGCGTGTAGGCCTTGCTGTCGCCGAAATTCCAGAGGACTTTGTGATACACCTCAAAATCTTCGCGCGGCATCAGGGTGGCTTCAAAGCCCAGGATGTAACGCCAGCCGGCCGTGGGATTTTTGTAAAAGGTCTGGTAAAAGATCGTCATGTCCGTGGAATAAAGAATGCCGTCTTTTTCCGGCAGCCAGCCGTCGAGATCGGAGTTGTCGGTGGTCAGATATTGCTGGGTGAGATTGTAAGTCCAGCGGCTGCCGGCATCGCTGGTGATGCAGAGAAAAGCGATCAGGGCCACGCCGCCCGCCAGCGCCAGCCGCCGGAATGAGTCCAGCGCCAGCCGCGAGGCCAGCAGCAGTTGCAGGTCGCAGGCCACCAGCACCATCAGCGCCGGCCAGCCCCAGTCGGCCCAGAAACGGCCGACTTTGAAGCCGAGCGTCCACGTCAGGCACGCCAGCCAGAACACCGGGTCGCGGGCGAGCGGCGGCGCCTTGAGCCACGCCAGTTTGCGCAACAACAGCAGGCCGCCGAAAATTAACAGGGCGTTGACGTCGCCGGTGTCCGGCTGCAATTCCCCGGCCAGCGTGCGCTGGGTCAGATGCAGGCCGGTGGCGAGCAGCGCCACCTTTACGGCCTGCAACGGATAGTCAATCAGATGCCCCGTCAACAGGCTGCCCAGAAAAACACCCGCGCCCCAGCAACCCGCCACGGCCAGCCCCCACCGGAACTGTCCCGCGAAAAAAAATGCCGCGACCGGCAGCACCCACAAATACCAGGCACCGTGAAAATAAACGCTGGCCGTGATCAGTCCGGTCATCACGGCGGCCATCCACCACCTGGGTCTGGCGGAACCAAACTGCCGCCAGAGCAGCAGCAGCGACAGCAGCGCGGCAATCGTGATGATGTAAGGACGCCCCAGCAGCAGGCGCATCGGCAGGACGGCGGCGATCATTCCCAACGCGAGCGTCACCAGCCAGGCTTCCGGATACCGCAGCCACGGCAGCGCCGCCAGCCCCGCCAGCACGAACAGCGACACCACGGAAATAATCACGAGGGCTTCCGCGTCGGCGTTGAACGCCGTGTGAATTTTCTCCAGCAGCCGGCTCCAGCCGTATTCGTGGTCAATTTTATAAACGTCGTTCAGGACCACCACCGCCGGCCAGGTTTTGCCGCTCACGGCCTTGCCCGCCGCCCGCAACGCATCATCCCCGGGGATGTAACCGTAGCCGATGATCTTCAGCGGAATCAGCAGCAACGTCAGGATGACGATGACCCAGACCGCCAGCGGAACGTAACGGCGCAATGGTTCAAACCCGGCGGGCTTGGGGCGGTCAGCGGTTTCGTTCATGCGGCAGGCAGTTTGATTTCGCAAATCAGAACACCTTTGGCACGCCCTCGTCGAGGATTTTTATCTGGCTCGTCAAATTTTCCGCCTTGGCGATTTCCATCAGCCAGCGCGGCGGCTCGTCCATCGCCTCGAACGACAGCTTGAACGTGCCGTAGTGCATCGGCACGAAAATTTTCGCGCGCAGATCCTTGAACGCCCGCACCGCGTCATCCGGCCCGATGTGAACGCGCCGGAAACTTTCCGGATAATACGCGCCGATGGGCAGCAGCGCGATCTCCGGCGCAAATTTCCGGCCGATTTCCTTGAAGCCGTGAAAATACGCGCTGTCGCCCGCGTGATAAATCTTCCGGCCCTGGTGCTCCAGGATGAATCCGCCGTAGCCGCGATGGCTGTCGTGAATCGTCCGCGCGCCCCAGTGCTTGCTCGGCGTGAACGTCACGTTCCAGTCGCCCTGCGAAAAACTTTCCCACCATTCCAGCTCGATGATGCGCGAGAAGCCGAGGTTGCGCGCCAGGTCGCCGACGCCCCGCGGCATGATGCCGATTTTCGGATTCGGCAGTTTGCGCAGGGTCGGCTTGTGAAAATGGTCGAAGTGCGCGTGCGTCAGCAAAACCAGGTCAATGGGCGGCAGATCTTTCATCTTCATGCCGACCCGCCGGATGCGCTTCAGCAGAAACAGCCAGTTCGCAAAATTCGGGTCAATCAGCACGTTCAAGTCCGTGAACTGGATGAGAAACGACGCGTGGCCGATCCAGGTGATGGCCACCTCGCCGTATTTTAACTTGGGGAAAACCGGGTGGCGCGGCTGGCCGCGGCGCGGCGTGAACCAGCCTTTCAAGACCAGCTCCCGGAAAAAAGTGCGCGGGTTGAAATGCTTCGCCGGCGTCAATTCCTTGAACGAACGCGGGATTCTCCGGCGCGGCGCGGGACGATTGGAGTGCTCTTTCGCCATCAGCTCTTTGACTTTAGCACCCGCCGCGCGTTCGACCAATTTGAAAATCGGCATTCATCACCACGAAACACACGAACAATCTTTGACGCAACCGGTTTTAATTTGGAGTGTTCCGGGTATTTCGTGGTTTGACAATGATCTTCTGTTAGACTTTCCGCATGGCTGAACTTGATCCGCAACTCGACAAATTTCTGCGCCGGCCGCCGGCGCTCGGCAAAAATGTTTTCATCGCCAAAACCGCGACGGTCATCGGCGACGTGACGCTGGGCGCGCATTCGAGCGTGTGGTATGGCGCGGTGCTGCGCGGCGACATCAACCGCATCGTCGTCGGCCACCATTCGAACATCCAGGACAACGCCGTGCTGCATCTCGCGGATGACTTTCCATGCGTGCTCGGCAACTGGGTCACGGTCGGCCACGGCGCGGTGGTTCACGCGTGCCAAGTCGGTGACGAAGTGCTGGTTGGCATGGGCGCGGTGATTTTGGATGGCGCGGTCATCGGCCGGCAATCCATCATCGGTGCGAAGGCGCTGGTGACGCAGGGAACGAAAATTCCGTCCGGCTCGCTCGTGCTCGGCGCGCCGGCAAAAGCCGTCCGCAAACTTTCCAAGGCAGAACGCGCCGGCCTGAAAGGGTGGGCGCAAAAATACGTGGACAACGGCGCGTATTGTCTCCGGCACGGAATCAGCCTGGGCGCACCGCTGGCAAGCTGACCATGCTCAAGCCGGCGCCGCTCCCGCCTTCCGGCTCCAGCCGAAGAGTTTCTTGGCCTTGATGACCTCAAAGATCTGCGGCGGGATGAGCTGCGCCAGTGACTCGTCGCCGGAATGGATTTTGGCCAGCACCTCGCCGGAATAAACCTTCAGATGATCGGCGGTGAAGCCGGGAATGTCCTCGATGAACTTGTTTCCAACGAGATGCGCGTAGAGATGCCGCAGGTTGGGCGCGACTTCAAGATTCTCCACGGTGAACAGCCGGCCGGTCTGCTTGTCCAGCGAAGGATAGACGTAGAGCTTGGCGCCGTTCTTGAAGAGCTGGCCGAGGGATTCCATGAGGCCGCCGGGCAGGTCGGTGTAAAACTTCTCGTCCAGCACGTCGCGCAGCCGCACGAGGCCGAGGGGCAGGCCGAGGGGCTTCTGCGTGTGGCGCGACAGGTAGGTGACCAGCCGGTGGTAGCGGAGAAAATTGGAAATCAACACGGGCTTGCCCAGCGCGCCTAGCGTGTCCACGCGGTCCAGGAAGTCCCGGTGGTCAATGGCGTCGCCCACCTGCAAATGGCGCAGGGTCATCTCAAACATGACGACGGGCGGCTCGCCCTGAAGCGCCGGCTCCTGGAGAAACATTTCCTGCGCGCGTTCCAGCATGTCGAGCATCGGATTCGTGAGCGGACGAAAACTGCCGCGTTCGAGCAGCACGGGTTTTTTGTAGAGCAGCTCGCCGGGGATGATGGTTTCGCCGTCGGCCGTGAACATGGCGGCCTCGGTGAGCCATTGCTGCACGAGCTGCAGCGCCATCAAACGATTGTCCAGGCCGTTGAACGCCGGACCGGAAAACTTGATCATGTCCACTTCCACGCGCTGGCCGGTCAGGCTGTCCATCAGCGAGCCGATGAGCCGTTCCGGCTCGATGTGCAGGTAGAACGCGGCGTGGATGAGGTTCACGCCGATGATGCCGACGGTCTCCTGCTGGCGCGATGTTTCGGTGTCCAGCAGCCGCACATGGATGATGATGGTGGACGGTTCCTGGCGCGGGAGCGTCTGGAACTTGATGCCGAGCCAGCCGTGCCCGCCCTCCTCGCCGGTCTTGGCAATGTGCCGGGTGGTGACGGTGTCCGCAAAGGCGAAGAAGGTGAACTTGTCGCCGCGCGTCTGGTCGAGGCGTTGCAGCAGCAGATTAAATTCCAGATCCAGCATGGACGCCAGCCGCGCGCGGCTGACGTAGCGTTCGGCGGGGCCGTAGATGGCGTCGCTCACCGCCATGTCGTAGGCGGAAATGGTTTTCGCGACGGTGCCGGAGGCCTTGCCGACGTGGAAGAACCAGCGCGCGACCTCCTGCCCCGCGCCAATCTCGGCAAAGGTGCCGTATTTCCGGGCGTCGAGGTTGATCTGGAGGGCTTTCTGGCCGGGGTTGAGCTTGTCGTTGGTCATCGTATCCTCGCCAAGCACGATACACAAAATCTCCCGCGTGTCCAACCAGATGCGCGGCTACGCCGCCGGCGGGGCGGATTTTTCCTGCTGGCGGCGCAACTGGTTTTCGAGCTGCGTCACGCGGCTGCTGAGGCGCTCCAGAATTTTCCGTGTCTCGGCGGAGACGGCCACGCAGTCTTCGCAATGGTGGCGCGTGGCGGCGCCGCCTTTGACGGGATAATCAAATTTCCTGCCGCAGGCGCGGCAGGTGCGCTGGCGCAGGCCGGAAGTTGGGGAAATAGTCATAAGAAATTTCGCTGTCAGTTCAAATACCGTCAATGTAGCAGGTAAAAAACTGTCGTTCTCTGAAAAGGATTTCAGGTCTATAATCGGCTGGAAGTCTGCCACCGCGTTGAAGACTTACCAAAGAACCTTCTTTGGAAATAAAACTATGATTGTGAACCTTTGCCACGTCATCAAACGTGTAACCTTCCGGCAAATTAAAAAATTCCATCAGAAAACTTGAACCGTAAGAAAACAGTTTTCCGTCCTTCATTTCAAAAACCCATCCGGTCCAAGACATCGTTGTTTCACCGTGTATTTGTTTGAGCAATGAAAACGGAGGCGCGAATTTCGACGGCGAAGCCGATGCAACGTCATAATCATTTACCTTATTTCCACCTGCTACAAACGAAGCAAGAACTAGCCCATAAGAATCAGCGGCGACAATTCTGCCTTTGCCAGACTTTTCCTCTTCTAACCGCCGCCGAGCTAATTCAACTAATTTGGTTTTTGACTGGAGAACAGCACAAGGCAAATAGGTTCCGTCCTTAAGAGTGAGCGAGCAACGGTAACGTGGCCCGTAAATCGAATCTGGAATTGGTTCGACGATAGAAATGATTTCCTGAAATCGCTTGTCCATGGATTTGAATATATTTAACCGCGAACTACGCGAACCACACGAAAAATAATTTCTTTCGCGTATTTGGCATATTTCGCGGTTAAAGAATTTTCACCTTTGCCGCTTTTCCAAATCCGTCACGGCGCTGGTCACGCCGCCGTCCATGAGCAGGCGGCGTTCCTTGGAGCGCGTTTCCCCCACGGCGCTGACGCGAATGGCCGCCTCGTCGGTGACGGGGCATTCGTGCTCGCAAATCCCGCAGCCGATGCACAGCGCCGGGTCCACGTAGGGCCGGCGCAGCGTGATGGGGTTGCCGTCGCGCTTGGTGATGGTGACTTCGCGCGAGTAAATGGCCTTGGGCGACACGGGGCAGACTTCCTCGCAGACCACGCACGGCGTCTCCATCGCCCAGGGTAGGCAGCGGCCGTAGTCGTAAAACGCGGTGCCGAGCTTGATCGGCCCTTCCTTGACGAACGGCCCGGTGCCGGTCTTCTCCTCGATGGTCACGCGCTGGATCGCGCCGGTCGGGCAGACCTCGCCGCAGAGCGTGCAGTTCACCTCGCAAAAGCCGAGCTTCATGTTGAGAATCGGCGTCCAGATGCCTTCGAGGCCGGATTCCATCAACGCCGGCTGCAACACGTTCGTCGGGCAGGTGCGGATGCACTGGTCGCACTTGATGCAGCGGTCGAGAAACTCTTTTTCCTCCACGGAACCGGGCGGGCGGATGACTTTTTTACTGTAATTGCGGTCGCTCGCGCCGGACGTGCGGGCGAAGGCGTAGAAGCCCAGCCCGATCAGCGTGCCGAGAAACGCGCGGCGTCCCGGCACCACGGGGGCGGTGACCTCGTGTTTGAGCGACGGCAGAAACTTGAACGAGATGGCGTCCTCCGGGCAGTCCTCGATGCAGTTGAAGCAGACGAAGCACTCGCTCTTGCGGAGCTGCGTGTGCGGGTCGGAAGCGCCTTCGCAGCTTTTCAGGCAGAGGTCGCAGTCCACGCATTTGGTCGGGTCGCGGTCAATGCGCCAGAGCGCCGCCGTGGACAGCGTGCCGAGAAACGCGCCGAGCGGACACAGCACGCGGCAGAAAAAGCGCGGAATCACGACGTTCATGCCGACGAGGAACAACAGAATGAAACCAATCACCCACGCGCCGACGTGGAAGTATTGGCGGACGTAAACGGACGATGGAAAAAACAAATTCAGCGCCGGCAGAATGACCGTGCTCATCGAGCGGTGAAACAGGCAGATGGGATCGAGCCAGCCGATTTGCAGCGTGTGGCACAGCGCCGCAACAATCATTGCGATAAGGATGACGTATTTCAGCGAATACAATTTTTTGTAGCGGTTGGCCTCGATGCGCTCGCGCTCCTCCGCGCGGCGCTTGCCGAGCAGCCAGCCGGTGAGGTGATGCAGGATGCCGTAGGGACAGATCCAGTTGCAGAAAATCCGCCCGAACAGCAGCGTCGGGATGATCAGCAGCAGGCTCCACAACAGCCCCATGTAAACCGTGTGCGTGGTGATGGCCGTGGCAAAGGCGACGAGCGGGTCAAGTTCGAGAAACAGCGAAACCGGATAGCCTTTCAGATAGCGCAGGTCGGTGACGAAGACAAAAAACAGAAACAGGCTGAAGAAAAACACCTGCGCGACGCGGCGGACGTTGCGGAGCTTGAGCCAATCTTTCGGATCGAAATTCAACTTCACACCGTCACCTCTTTATAAAGCGTATCTTTCCAGTTGATGTTGCCGAGACCACGGTCATGCGCCTTGTGCAGATAAGTTAGTTCCGCGATGTCGCGTTCGAGCAGATGCGAATAGCCGTAGGCATCCACCGCAATCATGTCCGTGCCGGCGACGATGGTATTCATCGGCTTCACGTCGGACAGGCGACCGCCGGTCGGGCCGTTGCTCATCAGCACGTTCATGCCGTCGAGAATCACCAGCGTCGGCTTCATCATCAGCGCGAAATCGGAAACGATGCTGTGGATGTATTGGTGGAATTGGTTGCGCCGGCCGCCGAGCAGGCCATACCAGTTTTTCGTCGTCATCGAAGCGTGGCAGAGATTGTGGTCCTTGCACGGCGCGAGGCCGATGACTTTGGTCGCCTTTTTGAAGGGCGTGTTGAAAAAAGTCCATTCCTTCAGCACCTCGCCGTCGAGCGACAGCGGCGCGAAGGAATTGGTTTCGGGATACATCAAATCCAGATTCATGTCCGACGCCACGACGGTCAGTCCGCTCTTGAGAAAACAACCGGTCGGCGAATTGATCGGATTGTCGGCAACGATGACCTTGTGCGCGCCGGCCTCGAAACACAATTTGGCCACGGCGCGCAGGGCGTCGGGATGCGTCGTCGCCGCAAGTGCGGGCGGACGGTCAAACGCGACGTTCGGTTTGATCATCACCACGTCGCCTTTTTGGATGAAGCGTCCCATGCCGCCGAGCGCAGTCATGGCGGCACGGATGGTTTTTTCATGTTCCGTGCCGTGCGCGATGGCCAGCGACGGCAAAACCTTGCTGATCTCCGGCGCGTAGCTGCGAAGCTGCAAACCTTTTTCCTTTTCAAATCCGGGAACAAAGTGTTTCGGCTGCCAGAGTTTTTTGGCGGCAAGACCGGAGCCGGCGATGAGCGCGCCGGTGATGCCGAGGCGCACGAGAAACTCGCGGCGGCTGACGGAAGCTTCCGGCAACCGCAATGAATCGTTATGGTTCGATGAACTCATTTCAACCGTTAGCTAATCTATTCATTTTATTTCCCCGCGCAAATACTTTTCCACGAACGCCTGCGCCTTGGTCTCGTCAGCCGCGTCGAACACGCCGCCGAGTTCGCCGTCGCGCTGATAGACGACTTTCCACTTGCCGAAAACCTGCGCGCTGAACATTTTCCCGCCGTTCACGTCCGGCAATATTCCCACCTTGCCGAAACGCGCGCAGAAATCTTGAAAGGATTTCCAAGCCTTGGTCGCATCACCGGGCGCGGCGACCATGATGAAAAACGGCAGTTCCGCGCCGTCGAAATTGTATTTCGCCTGGAACACGTCCTTGAAATCAGACTGGCCCTGCGCGTTTTCCGGCACGAACGACACGCTGTCGGCGATCATGCCGGCGGCGGGCAGCTTGCGGCGGCCAGCCAGGCCGCTGTCGTCCGCCGGCAGTTCCTTCGCGCGGTTTTGCGCGATGGCTTTGGTCAGCGCGAGCGTTTCGGGCTTCACATCGGACGCGATGATTTGAACATAGACGGCGCCTTGCCGGAAAAAGTAACCCATTTCGCCGGAATAGCCGTCGGGCGCAAAATCCAAAGGCTGGCCTTTCGGGTCGCGTTCGAGGGCGAACATGCCAAACGCGTCCACCGGCGAATCGAAGCGGTATTCGTAAACATCCACATAGCTGCCCGCCGCCGCAACGATGTTGAACGAGCGGCAACGGAGCTGCTGGACGTTGTAGTTTTGATAAGCCGGTGCGCGGCCGTCAATTTTCTCAAAGAGGTTGTCCGCGCTGTAAAATTCGGTGTCGGACATCGGCTGGATGCCGGGCAGCGAAATTTCCAGCGGCTCGCCTTTCACCACCGGTTTCGGGACGGCAGTTGAACTCTCCGCACCGCCTTCGGCTGAACCTTCTTCGGCGGCCGGTTTTTCGGCGGTGGAATTTTCGGCGGCTGGTTTTGCTTCCGGCCCGGCAGGCGCGGTTCCGGCCTTGCCTTCAACGGCGGCGGCGGTGGATTTCAGCGAATCGGTGCGGACAGCGAAAAGATCCGGATTAAAATGTTTCCCTTTGACGGCGATGACGATGCCGATGCCCGCCAGCAAAACCACGATGATGACGCTCGCGACGCGCTCGGCGAGCGGAACCTGGGTGCGGACAAACTGCCTGCGGTTGCCCGTGCCGGATTTTTTTTCAATCGCCATGAATTTGAACTTGAGAACCGCAGGTCAGGCGAAATAGCGTTCGGCGCGGCGGATGATTTCGGGATAATCCGTCCTGAACTGGCAGGCGTCGCGCAGCGCGGCGAGGTTGACCTTCGACGCGTCGCGCCGGGCGGCGGGCAACTGGTGGTAAAACTCGCGCGCACGGAGATTGCCGTCCTGCTCGTAATAAGTGACGTAACGCGCAATGTCGGAGAACGCAAAACCAAGTTCGGCGCCAAGCCGGTTGCAGGCCGGGCAGCCGGGACACATCGTGCGGCGGCTGGCGAGAACGGTTTCGCGGAGCAGTTCGCGATGCGCGAGCTTGAGCGGCGCTTTGTAAGCGCGCACGGCGGCGGCGCTGGACTGGATGTTGTCCACATTTTCCATCCGGTTGCAAACGGCGCTGATGCGCGGGTCGCTCCAGACGGCCTGCAGCAAAGCCTGGTGCGTGGTCAGGCCGAGCTGGTCAAATTCCGGCAGGCGCGTCGGCACGTCAGCGGCGTTGCGCAGCGTCTTCATGGCGATGAGGCCGATGCCCGCCTGATGACAGGCGTCGAGGCTTTTGTCAAAGTCACCGCCTTTGACGAAAAACGGCGTGTATTTGACCATGATGGCATCCAGAAAACCGCCCGCGGCGGCGGCGGCCAGATATTGCGGAGCCTGGTCGTCGTGGCAGGAAAAGCCGACCATCTTGACCTTGCCGGAGCTTTTCAGCTTGTCGGCGGTTTTTTTGAAGGCGTCGCTTTTTGGCCAGTCCAACGAGGCTTCACCGTATTCTCTGGCGTTGATGCCGTGAATGAAATAAAGGTCGAGATAACTGGTTTTGCATCGTTCCAGCCGGCGGTCAATCATATCCAGCAACTGCTCCGGCCCCTGGTGGGGATGATCCTTGGAAACCAGAAACAATTCCTTGCGGCGTTCGGGATATTTGGCGAGCCACTGGGCCACCTTGAGTTCGTCATTGCCATTTCCGTATTGCGAGGCGGTGTCAAAATAGCGGATGCCCAGCGACCAGCCGATGTCGAGATGCTCCGGGCTGTAGGCCGGCATGTCGCCGCCAAAAATCAACATGCTCACTTCCGGGCCATTCCGGCCAAGCTTCCGGGTGGGCACCGGCGGTGAACCGGCTTCGGAACTTTTTCCCGCATCGTCCGCTTTCGCGGAAAAAGCCGGCGTCAGAGCGACGCCGACCGGAGCGATCATGGCGCTGCGAAGAAAATTCCGGCGAGTCAGTGTTGATTTTTGGGCGTTCATGTTCAGGCGAAATAACGCTCGGCGCGGCGCATGATTTCGGGATAGTCCGTCTTGAAATGGCAGCCGTCGCGCAGCGCGGCCAGATCAACCTTCGACGTGTCGCGGACGTCCGGCGGGAGCGCCCGGTAAAATTCCCGCGCCTCGGTGTTGCCGTCCTGCTCGTAGTAGGTGACGAACCGGGCAATGTCGTGGAAGGCGAAATTGGTTTGTTTCGCGAATGCCTCGCATGAAGGACAACCGGTGCACATCGTGCGGCGGCCGGCGATGATGGTTTGCTTGAGCAGCTCCCGGTGCGCGAACTTGAGCGGCGTCTTGTAGCTGCGCGCGGCGGCGCTGCTGCTCTGCATCTGATCCACGTTGTCAATCATGTTGACAATGGCGGAAATGCGCGGGTCGCTCCAGGCGGAATGCAGGACGGCCTGATGCGTGGTGAGGCCGAGCTTGTCAAATTCCGGCAGGCGTTTCGGCACGTCCTTGGTGGTGCGCATGGTTTTCATGGCGACCAGCCCGATGCCCGCCTGGTGCGCGGCGTCCAGCGCCTTGTCAAACGCGCCGCCCTTTTCGTAAAACGGATTATACTGCAACATGATGATGTCCAGAAACCCGCCGGCCGCCGCCGCGCTTAAATAATCCGTCAGCATCCCATCGTGGCAGGAAAAGCCGACCATCCTGACCTTGCCGGATTTTTTCAGCGCCTCGGCGGTGGTTTTGTAAACGTCGCTCTTCGGCCAGTCCAGGCGATTCGGCCCGCCGATGCCGTGGATGTAAAACGCGTCGAGATAAGTCGTGCCGCAGGCTTCGAGCCGTTTATCAATCATGTCCAGCAACTCCGCCGGGCTGTTATGCGGACTGTCCTTGGTGACGAGAAAAATTTCCTTGCGGCGTTCCGGGTATTTGGCGAGCCACTGCGCGAAGATTGTTTCCGACCTGCCATTGAGGTAGCTGTGGGCGGTGTCGAAATAGCGGATGCCCATGGACCACGCGATGTCAATGTAGTCGGGACTCAACGCCGCCATCATGCCGCCCATGCCCAGCATGGTGACCTGCGGCCCGTTTTTGCCGAGCTGGCGTCGGGGCAGCGCCTCGCCGGCGGCGGACGCGGGCGCATCAGCGGCACTGGCAGATTGCGTGAACAGCGACGGCGCGGCAGCCAGCGCGACCGGCAGCGTCATGGTGGATTTGAGAAAATTCCGGCGGGACGTGGCAAATTGTTTTTCATTCATAATTAGTTGGCTTTTACCGTAGCACCTGACCGGCCTGGCCGCAACGGGAATTGAAGCTGGGAGCCGGCAATCCATCAACCGCCCGCCGAGCCCAATTTTGGGTTCCGCAGCCAAAAGTGAATTTATAAACCGCCTCGGTGTCGGAGCTGGTGTCGGAGCCGTGCCCCCGCAGCCGCTCTCAGCCGACAGGTTCACTTTCTTTACACGCAATGCCATTATTCATTTGCCTTTCCATTGGGACGCGGCAAAGTTAGAGGGATATTGCACCCTGTTTGAGCAAACAAAGCGCCATCCAGGCACGACGAACCCAATACACATATTACATATTCCAAAATGAAAACACGGCTGCGCATTTTTTTCCCCCTGCTCCTCGCATCACTGGCTCACCTGCCAGCGTCAATGGCCCAAACCAACCCGGTTGTGAGTGTCAAGCTGTATGCTGGGAACTTCGGAGCCGGGGTTGGCCAGTATGCCGGACTGACGATCAGCGGATCGGTTGGAACCAGTTACCTGGTGCAATCCACAACCAATCTGACAGCGGCGGGTGACTGGCTGACGCTGACCAACCTGGCGCTGCCCAGCAGCCCGTATCTCTGGTATGATGGCGGCAGCCAGGAGACCGGATTGCGGTTTTATCGCGTCGTGGCCCGCACCTTGGTCAACCCTGATCCCGCACGGCTGGCCTTTGTTCCGGCCGGATCCTTTCTGATGGGAGACAGCCAGGATGGCAATCCCGATAACGATGCGCCAACCAACATGGTTTATGTGAGCAATTTTTACATGGATAAATATCTGGTGACGGACGATTTCTGGAACCAGATTTACGCTTGGAGCACCACCAACGGCTACAGCTATGACAATGCCGGATCAGGAAAGGCCGCCGACCACCCGGTGCAAACCGTGAATTGGTGTGACGTGGTGAAGTGGTGCAACGCGCGGTCGCAGTTCTCGGGGCTGACGCCGGTTTACTACACCGATGCCGCGATGACGCAGATTTATACCAACGGCGACACGGCACCGTATGCGAAGTGGAATGCCGGCGGGTATCGCCTGCCCACGGAGGCGGAGTGGGAGAAAGCCGCCCGGGGCGGGCTGGCAGGGCAGCGTTTTCCATGGGGCAACACGATCTCCGAAACCAATGCCAATTACTTCGGCGACCCCGCCAACTACAGCTACGATTTGGGACCGATTGGTTTCAACGCCATCGGGGCGAACGGAGACCGCCCTTACACCACGCCGGTGACTTCATTTGCGCCGAACGGATATGGTTTATACGACATGGCCGGAAACGTGTGGGAATGGTGCTGGGACTGGTATGGCACTTACTCCGGTGGCAGCAATCCACAAGGACCGGCGACCGGCTCGTATCGCGTCTTTCGTGGCGGGCTGTGGAACTATTACGCGGTTGACTGCCGGTCGGCCATGCGCGGCAACGGCAATCCGGGTTTCGCGGAATACTACGTCGGCTTCCGGGCTGTCGTGTCTCCTTAATTTTCCATGGCATAAACCCACAAACGGGTCGGCCACGACTGGGTCGGCACCTGTATCGCAGTCGCGAGATCAGCACTTTTCAAGTCCATCGTTGATGCAATTCGGCTTTCAAAGCGGAATTCGATGCTTGACGCGCGGGAGTTTAAGCGCTTGATTAATATCGTCATTATGAAAAGGATATTTTTTACAGTTCTCGCCGGGGCCGCCGTCGTGGTCGCCACCGGTTGCGTTCACACCGTCACCGACACCAGCACTTTTGCCGTCAGCTACGGCAAGGACTCCGTGGCCGGTCGTTACCAGCGTCCGCTGGATACAGTCTATAAAGCTGCCGTCAATGTCATTCAGACCGACGGCGTTTTGCTCACGGAATACGTCCCGCATGACAACACCAACGCCGTCCGCTCCCTGCAAGGCCGCGTCAGCGACTGCAAAATCTGGATCCGCGTGGAGCAGGTGGACCCGAAGATCAGCCAGGTGGATGTGCAGGCGCGCACCAAATGGGGCCGCGTGAACCTCGACTTGGTTCATGAACTTGAAAAGGAAATCGCGCTGCAACTGGCGCGTTAAGCCCAATTCCGGCCCGACATTCTGTGCCAAAACGCCGGGCATCCTGTCCGGCGTTTTTTGTTTGCCCGTGACAAATAACCGGTGACGACGGTGCTGCTGCATCCGCCGCATTCAAATTCAATTTTATGGTGAATCGCGGGCGATGCCATAGACTAAAGCCATGTTCAGCCAGCGTCAGCGTCCGATCCTCTTGGCGGTGGCCGCCCTCGCGGTGATCTGGGTGGTTGCCTTCGCGGGTTTCCAGATCGCCAAGCACGCCAAAGTCACCCCCGAAAAAGTTCGTGTTTATGCGAAGTCGGTGGATTTCAATCATTTGTCCGCCGCCGAACGCGCGGCGGCCATCCAGAAACTGGCGGCCATGCTCAATGCGCTGACCCTGGAAGAGCGGCAGAGTCTGCGTCTGGCCCGCCTGGCCTGGTTTGAAAAAATGACCGAGGAGGAAAAAGGCGAATTTCTCGAAGCCACCCTGCCCACGGGGTTCAAGCAGATGATCGCCGCGTTTGAAGACATGCCGGCGGACAAGCGGCAGCGCGTCGTGGATCAGGCTGTCAAACAAATGAAGGACGCGCGTGACAGGCTGGCCGACAACGGACAAATGCCGCCGCCGGACACCAACAGCGTGGTGCTGAGCCAGGAGCTTCAGGACCAGGTGACGAAGATCGGCCTGAAAAGTTTTTACAGCCAAAGCTCCGCCCAGACCAAGGCGGAACTTGCGCCGTTGCTGGAAGAAATGCAGCGCACGATGGAAAGCGGAAGAATGCTGCGCCGGCCACAACAATGAATGCTTCTTCGCGAGACAAATCTGGCCGGGCTTTCACGCTGGTCGAGCTGCTGACGGTGATTGCCATCATCGCGCTGCTTGCCGCGCTGCTGCTGCCCGTGCTGGGCCGCGCCAAGGAAGCGGCCCGCGCCACGGCGTGCTTGAGCAATCTGCATCAAATCGGCATCGCGCTGCAAATTTATGTTCAGGAAAACAACAACAAGCTGCCGGTCATGCGCGATGTTTCGGCCGACCCGGCGGTCGCGGCCACCAACACATTTCCCGCCATCAACAAAGTTCTCGCGGCGCAGCTCGGCAACACGAACGTGCTGCGCTGTCCGTCGGACTTGCAGCAGTTTTTTGAGCTGACCGGTTCAAGCTATGCATGGAACAGCCTGTTGAACGGCGAGGACGCCGATCATCTGGTGGTCTTCAACATCCACTTCGATCCGCATGAAATCCCGGTCGTTTACGACAAGGAGGGTTTTCACAAGGCGCGCGGCGAGAACAAGGCGGTGAACTATCTTTACGCCGACGGCCACATCAAAAACCTGCTGACCATCGAAGGCTCCAAATGATCGAACTCCGCAACGTCGTCAAAAAATTCGCCGGGCGCACGGCGGTGGATGATCTGTCGTTCACGGTGACGCGCGGGGAAATCTTCGGCCTGCTCGGCCACAACGGCGCGGGCAAAAGCACGGCCATCGGCATGATGCTCGGCCAGGTCTGGCCGACGAGCGGCGAAGTGAAGGTCTGCGGCCACGACGTTTCAGCCGACCGCCGCGCCGCGCTGAAGCCGGTCGGCGCGATTTTTGAAACACCGGTTTTTTACGACTACCTGAGCGGCTTCCGCAATCTGGAAATTTTGAGCACCTACACCGCGCCGACTTCCCGGGCGCGGATTCATGAGGTGATTGACTGGGTCGGCCTGACCGGCCGGGAGCAGTCCAAGGTGCGGACGTATTCGCACGGGATGCGTTCGCGGCTCGCGCTGGCGCAGGCGCTGCTGCCCAGGCCGGAGCTGCTCATTCTCGACGAACCGAGCGACGGTCTTGATCCCGAAGGCATCCACGAGATGCGCCAGACGATTCTCCGTTTGCAGCACGAACTCGGCCTGACCATTTTTTTCTCGTCGCATTTACTGAACGAAGTCGAGCAGCTCTGCACGCGCATTGCCGTGTTGCAGCAGGGCAAAAAAGTTTTTGAAGGGAACGTCGCGGACGTGAAAGCCGCGTCCGACATGGTGGCGTTGAAAACCTCCGATTTTCCCGGCGCGACCAGGCTGCTCCGCGAGCACGGCCTGATCACGGCGACGGAACAGGAGAAATTCATCACGCTGGCCGAAGGCCGTTCGACAGCGGAGATAATTCAGACCTTGGTTGCCGCCGGCATCGCGGTGGACGGCATCTGGCGGCACGAGCAGACCGTGGAAGATTTTTATTTGAACCTGATCAAGCCGCCCGCCGCCAAAAATTAAACCATGTTCTTCGCCCAACTTAAAAACGAACTTTGGAAGCTGTTCGGCAAGAAGCGCACCTACATCGGCTTCGGCGCGTTTGTGCTGGTGCAGACGGTCATGTTGCTGCTGTTCAAATACACGCACTGGCAAACCCAGTTTGAGCGGCTGCTGGCCGGAAACGGCTATCTGGCGTCCGAATATATTTCCGCGCTGACGGTGGCGGTGGTGATGCTGCTGCCGCAAGTGGCGTTGCTCACGCCGCTTTATGTCACGCTCGTCGGCGGCGACCTGGTGGCGAAGGAGGCCGAGGACGGCACGCTGCGGATGATTTTGTCGCGGCCCATTTCACGCCTCCGCCTGTTGCAGGTGAAATGGCTGGCGGGAATCATTTTTGCGGCGGTGCTGACGCTGGCGCTGGGCGCCATCGCGCTGGGTTTTGCCCGCCTCTATTTCCCGTGGCGGGGGCTGTTCATTTTTATTCCGACGCCGGCGGGCACCACGTTTGGCGTTTTCCCGCCGCACGACGGGCTGGTGCGATATGTCTTTTCACATATGTTCATGGCCGTGAACGCGGTGGCAATGATGTCGGTGGCGTTCATGTTTTCCTGTTTTAACATGAAGCCGGCGGCGGCAACAATTCTGGCGCTGTCGTATTTGTTCGTGAACTCAGTCATGCAGATGATCCCCTTTTTTGAACCTTACCAGAATTGGTTTATCACCCACCATTTTGATGGCTGGCATCTGATCTTCCGGAGTCCGACCCCGTGGGGGCAGTTGTTTCAGTCAGAAATCATCCTGCTCGCCATCAGCGCCACGGCGTTCGTCATCGGCGCGGCGGCGTTTCAGGTGCGCGACATCAAGTCCTGATGGCGGGCGTGAAAATTGTCAGCGGCGCGCGAGTTGTCCCAATTTGCCGCCGGTGGAACAATGAAGGACGGTGGGGATAGTTTCAGGGTTGGCTTGTCCGGCGGCGGGCGGCGGATCAAGGCCAAACCGTGTCCCGTCCGGGAATTGCCGTTTGCCAAAATGGGAACGGATTCAGGGCAGCGCCAGAATTTCCGTCCGCAACCGCCCGATGTTCTGTGCGGGCAGGCGCGGGTCCAGCGAGCCAGGCACCGGCTTTTCCAAATCCACATGGCCGTCGGCAAAGGCGACGTCGGCCTGTTGCGCATGCCGGAAGTGGCCGTTCGGATAGGCGGTGTTCGCGTCCACATAATACCATTCCTCAAACATCGGATGGCTGCGCGAGGCGGGCGCTTGAAAGTCGTTGACCTGCGCGGCGGCGCGCTAACAGTGTGATTTCCGTGGGACGGCACAATAGCTTAAATTAAAAAAGCGAATATCGAAACACGCCTTGCGGCAGATCGGCTTTAGCCTCTGCCGCAAGGACATTATTCAGCCAGCTTTGCCTCATAACTCCTCACGGTCTGCCGCAGCAACCGGTCCTTGTCGGCAGCAATCTGTCGTTTCAATTCCACTTCAGCGGCTGCAAATGTGGCAAGCCGGACATCATCCTTTTTCCACAAGTTGTCGGTATAATGCCAGCCAGCTTTGCGAAGGATGTCCGTCACGCACAGGTAACTTTCAATTGTGAAGTTTTTCGGCTTGAAACGCAGATATGCCAGCAGATTGCGCTTGGATTCAATCGCGCGTTCCTGCCATTCCAGATTACCGTGTTCATTCATGCAGAAAAGGGCGGCGAAGCAAATTTTACAGCGGCGTAAGGGCAATGGCGGCAACTGCTGCCGCAACAATAGCCACGCCGCAGATGATACGCGGCGGTGAAAACCATCAACCCGCCATCAAAATAAAAGTCGCTGGGCAAAATTTTTGGTGACGCGACGTTGTTTGCCTTGGCGCGATGGAATTTCATCACACAGTTGCGGCAGATGCAGGCTTTGTTCCGCAAATCCGCCGGGACTTGCGCGATAAGTTCGTCGGGGATTTTTACTTGGAAGCACCAGCACGGGCCTTTGTAGGCATCCACCGTGCAAAGCTGGCAATCGTTCGGCTGCCCGCAGAGCGGACAACGGCTGGCATCAAAAGTTTTTTCCGCCGGTGAATCCATTTCAGCAGGCAGCCGGTGTTGGACGCAAAACCGGCCAGCGCCATTCCGCTACCCGCACGCCGCCGAACAGCACGGCGGTGTAAATTAAATCGCTCGTCAAAGTGTTCCAGAAAAATGGGATGGCGACGATGTAACATTCAGTCACGCCATCGCACGTTTTCGGGTAAAATGATCCGAAAAGCCAAACCCCAAAATTGGTAACTAAGAAAAATAAAATCGCGCCGAACACCGCCGCGCTGCCGATGCGTCTGATGTTTTGATTTCGTCGCACCCAAAATCCGAGGCAAACGATGAGCGCAAAGCTGCCGTATATGACCGGAATCAAGGCGTGCAATCCCAAAATCAAATCGCTCAAAAACATGGCGGCGAGCGGCACGAGAAACGCCGCGCGCTTGTCGGAAAATTGCGCGCCGCCAAACAAGGCGAGCGCGGCGATGGGACTGAAGTTTGGCGGGTGTGGAATCAAACGGGAAACGGCGGCGGCCAGGATGATTCCGGCGAGAAAAAGGACGCGAGGTTTGTTCATAATTTTAGTTCAGGTCATACATGGAGTTGTCAGGCGATAAAAATCCGGTGCCGGGCGCGATGGCGACGTTTTCATTGTTGTTCGTGTAGCACGCCGACAGCGATTCGGCGTGGCCGTCGCAAAAGGCGGCGTTGCTGCGCTTTTGGTGGCGGAAGCCTTGGGTGCCGCTATCGCGTCCCCAAAAACCATCATCGCCAGGATTCGGAAATGGCGCGCGCATGAATTTATCCGCGCCGCTGGCATACTGGCCGTCACCGAACAAGACGGTTTTTGCCGGATGCCGCACGTTCGATTCTTTGGCGGGTTCGGAAATGGATTCGTATTGGCCGTGGCCGATGTAGCTGGTGTTGTAATTGTAGCCGGTATAGGGATCGGTTCCCCAATTCGCGCTGCCATCGAACGAAGGACATTGTTGAATCTGAATGTTCCCTTGCGCCTGCCAAAGCAATCCTGGAATCACACGGTTGGGAGTTCCTTCAATGGTCGTCAAGTCCCAGGCATAGTCAATGTTATTTACGAAGTCCCAATAATAGGCGATGGGATAAAAATCGGCATTGTCAGCCGTATAAACGTGCGCGGCGATGCCCATCTGCCGCAAGTTGCTCAAACATTGGATGCGTTTGGCCGTCGCTTTGGAATTGCTTAAGGCCGGCAACAGCATGGCCGCGAGAATGGCAATGATGGCGATCACCACGAGCAGTTCGACCAAGGTGAAACCGGAGTTCCGGAAAACGCACCCGTTTGAAGCGAACGCGCTCCCCGGTTTCCACTGTGATTTTCTATTCCTGAGCATTTCACGGAAGGGTCAGGCGCAACCGGTAAAATGCCTTGTCCGCCGGCGCATGGGTGTCTTGCAACGTAATAGGCTGCGTGCTGGCCGGCATATTCGTGGCGATGGGTATCCACGTCACAAAATCGGTGGAGCGCTCCAGAACATGGCTGCAATTCGGCACGGGCGTGAACTGGAAGGCAAAGCCGTTCGTGAGGGTTTGGGTGTTCAATTGTGGCGGAATAATTTGCGACACGACAAAGGCGGAAAAATTCGTGACACCCACGACGAGAACTTCATTGTTCGCCGGATTAAAGATGAACGGCTGTGAAGTCCAGTTGGTGCCGTTCCATTGATACACGCGCAAATCACTCCCATTGCCGACATAATTCCCGCCTGCGCGCAGGCCGACATCCGCCTGAAACGTCACGGGACCGGCGCCCGTCACGGGGCGCGACTGGATTTGATACGCGCTGGACACGCGGCCAACAACCGGCGCGAATGCTGAGAACTGACTCAGGCTGACCGTGCTGATTTTGGCAAAGTCGCTTACGAAATCAAAGTTGATCGAGATCAGTGTTTGATTCCAATTGGCTGGGTTTTGAAATGCAAGATTGGTGATGCCGGAAACCAGATTATCCGGCGAGATGGCCAGCGCGTCACCGACTGCCGCCGGGTTCACCGCCGCGATGGAATCAATCACCGTGTAAGTGCCCGCGCCGGGCTGGATACGCACATATTGAATCCAGGGGAAACCGGACTCGCTCAAGTCGTAGCCCGTCCCACCCACGGAGTTGATAAAGGGTTGCAGTTCCAAAGCGGTCGGCTGCCAGTTGAACACCATTCCATAAACCGCGGGATTGAGTGGCCTGGTGGGATTCAACTCATCATCCGCCCACGAGTGATTGGTGCCATCCCAGCGGTAGGCATTCTGCGGAAAGAGCGTCGTAACGGTGTCATAAGCATACCAGTTCGTCCCGTCTGGACTGACGGAGACTATCGTGGGGTGGCCATAAACGCCGCTGCTCAAATCATAGTTCCACAAATCGGAATTATCGTCCACGTAGCCGGTTCCAATGAAAAAGGAGTTTCCAAAAACAATCAGGTCAACGCCGTAAGGATTGTTGGGGTCATCATAGATTTTGCGCCCCATGTCAACGGTGACTTGGCCTCCGCTGGGAATTACGAAGATCACGTTGCTCCCGTTCGGATCCGTCCAATAAGGAGGCTCGACAATCTTGACCCGATGAACATTCTCTTCTCCAAGCGCATCATAGAACCTTAGCGTCGGACGCCCCAACACTGCATAGGGCTGATTATATTGGGGGCGCGGGTCCATGCCGTTAGTGCTGATAACTTGAACCGCGAAATCGTTTGTATTGCAAACGTAGGCCGTGTATGTGCCGTCGGGCGACGGTGGCGCGTGCTTGTGAAGATTGTAAGCCGCATTGGTGCTGGCTTCGTATTCGCCGGCTGCCACGGAGAATCCGATCCACGAACCGTTCGTGAGTTGCAAGCCGTCCAGTCCGTTCTGTGCCAATTCCCATTGACCATGAACTCCGGCATAAGGTGCATTGATGTCGTAAGCCGTCCAATACTGATTCGGGCCGCGATTGGGCGAGGTCAGAAAACCACCGGCGTCGCCGAGTTCGTTCCACGTTTCCCAATTCGGACCGTATAGCCCGCCCCAATACAAATCGCCGCTGTTGATTGCATGAGCGTCATCCACATCCACTGTCGCACTCGTCAAAATGCCGTTGGTGAAAAAATTCGCGCTGGTCCCATCCGTGATGCCGATGACGCCGTCGCCTTTGAGGTTGTAACCGATGGCTTCTATGAACGTGCCGTAAGTTTCATCCGCCACCACATATAGTTTTGGGTCAGCCGCGAGAATCGCATCCAGCATTTGCGTGCCCGTGGCCGCGCCGTTGAAACGATAGCCCCACACGAGCGTCTTGTCCGCGACGGGCACGGGCACGGTGGAATTGGTCAATGATTCCGGCACACTCCATTCGATGACAAGCGCGGCGCGATTGGTGCCGGAGCCGGTCCAGAGTTGGATGTCATCCAGCGAAATGGCATTCGCTTTGCCGCCGGCTAATGACGCTACAACCGCAAGACTTGCGACGCCAGTGATTTTATTAAAATGGCGATTCCGTTTGAGGCAAACAAAAAGCAAACCACTCAAAACAAGGAGCGCCCAGGTGGCTGGTTCAGGAGCAGGAACCACATCCAACGGTGTGGCCGGTGGCGTCGCATTGAAATTGTAAGCGAAGCTCCAGCCATCAACGTCGCCATTATCAAGCACGCGGCTGCTAATGCCCACGTCGCTAAAATCCCAGTCGGATTGATTGGCAGACACCCGGACGTCCGTGCTTAACCAATAGCTCCAATAACCCGCGTTATACCAGCCTTCCTGCCAAAGATCTCCGGCAGCAACCGCCGTGCGGCTGTCATTCACGCCACCGTAATCGGTATAAGCCAGATGCTGGCTGTTAAAACTCAACGCCGGTGACAGTTGAAAATTTTGGTCGCCGCTCTGATGAAATCCCAGACCGAAGACCGCCGTGCCATAGTCGGTCGGCTCACTGATCTCAGCGTAGAGTCGCGGATCGGCGGTAACAATCGCATCGAGCATTTGTTCGCCGGTGGCCGTGCCATTCCAGCGATAACCCCATATCAGGGCATCATTGGCCGTGCCGTTGTTCCAGTCGATTTCAACGGCGGCTTCATTGGCCCCGGTTCCCACCCAGAGCTGGATGTTATCAAATAAATCCGCATGAACTGCGGAAGACACAAACAAGCCAGCCAGCGCCAGCAACGAACTGATTTTTTTCATTTTACTGATCTTTCAATTTTGTTCGCGGAAAATAATTGTCCACACGAACGGTTTTACGGTTGAGAGACCAGCGCGAGGCCGGAAGGCGTTTGAAAATAAAAAACCTCCAGACTTCGCAAACGAGGAATGGAGGAAATTCGACGAGCCGCCCGGAAACGGTCCGGGCGGACTGGCCTCATCCTTCTCTTTGCGGAGAAGCGCCCCGATACGCCGGGGCTGACGAGCACAATCAAACCGGTATCCTGACTTCGGCCTCATGCCTCGCTCCCGCCTTCCCGATCCTGCGATCAGTGGCCTGCGGAGTTTGTAGCCGTTACAGTGGCGCAACCGTCCCGGATTCACACCGGGTTCCCAGATATTTGACTGCGATGCTTGGCGGAAACTGTTCCGCCGGGTTTCAAAGAACGCCTCCTGTTCTACGCTGAATAAAAAAGATTCCAAGCAAAATTTTTATCGCGCGGAAAACTTGCTTCAAAACGCCCGCATTTGCATAATGTCCGCTCAAAATTTTTATGAGCAAAACTCCTGTTCGTGTCGCGGTCACCGGCGCCGCCGGTCAAATCGGTTATTCGCTGCTGTTCCGCATCGCCTCCGGCGCGGCGTTCGGACCGGACCAGCCGGTCATCCTGCACCTCATCGAAGTTCCCGATGAAAAAGCCATGGCCGCGCTGCACGGCGTCTGCATGGAACTCGACGACTGCGCATTTCCATTGTTGAAGGGCCTCGTGCCGACCTCGAATCTCGATGAAGGTTTCAAGGGCGTCAACTGGGCGCTGCTCGTCGGCGCCGTGCCACGCAAGGCCGGCATGGAGCGCAAAGACCTGCTCGGCATCAACGGCAAAATTTTCACCGGCCAGGGCAAGGCGATCGCCAGGAACGCCGCGAGCGACGTCCGCGTGCTCGTCGTCGGCAATCCGTGCAACACCAACTCGCTCATTGCCGCAAACAACGCGCCGGGCGTGCCGAAGAACCGTTTCTTCGCCATGACCGCGCTGGATGAAAACCGGGCCAGGACGCAGCTCGCCCAGAAGGCCAGCGTGGATGTCACTGCGGTCAGCAACCTCGCCATCTGGGGCAACCACAGCGCCACGATGTATCCCGATTTCTTCAACGCCAGGATCCAGGGCCGCCCGGTGCCGGATGTCATCAGCCACCGCGAATGGCTGGAAAAAGATTTCATCACCACCGTGCAACAGCGCGGCGCGGACGTCATCAAGGCGCGCGGCCTGAGCAGCGCGGCCAGCGCCGCCAACGCCGCCGTCAACACGGTTTACAAGCTCACGCACCCGACACCCGTCGGCGACTGGTTCAGCGCCGCCGTTCTCTCCGACGGCAGCTACGACATTGAGCAGGGTTTGATTTTCAGCTTTCCGATCCGCAGCAACGGCACGGATTTTGAAATCGTCCAGGGCGTGCCGCTCAACGATTTCAGCCGGACGAAAATCACCGCGACGGAAAATGAATTGAAGGAAGAGAAATCGCTCGTCGCCGACCTTCTGCCGAAATAAATTTTGAACTGCGCCGGCAAGTGAATCGCGCCGTCGCTTTGGAAAAACCCCGGGTGCTTGTTTGAACCGGCAAAAGCGGGGTCTTGTTGTGCTTGCCGGCGCAACCGCCGTGGATTTGGGACGGCTTGCACTCCGGTCAAGGCACCGGCCGGCTTGATCCGCACAAAGAAAATGGGGTGCCTCACCCGAGGCACCCCATCAAACCAAACCACTATTCTGCTCGTGGCGGAAACTCAGGCCGCCACAAATGTTTCATCCATGGTCTTAATTGGCCAGACGGAAGAACATGGAACCAACGCCACCGACCGGGATGCTCAATTGGTTGGTGACCGTTGAGCCGGGCACAACCACCCAGTTGGTGCTGAGACCGACCGTCAGCGAGTTGGTCTGTTCCTGCAATTGCCAGCCGATCTGGCTTGCCGGCCAGGACAGGTTGATATTGCCGCCGCTCACCACGGCCTCGATGGCAACTTGGGTGGCTGTCGCCGTCAGCACTTTGACCGTGCCGTTCACAGCCAGCTTGCTGATGTCCCAAGTCACGATCTGACCCGGGGTCTGCGACACCACGCTGCTGAAGGAACCGGCATAACTTCCGGCGGTGACGACCGTAAACGTCTGGCCAGCCGTCAAAGACCCGCCCACGTTCTGCAACACCAGCGTGCCGCCGTAGGTGATCGAGCCGACCGCCAGCGATCCGCTTGAGTTGTTCGTTGCGTTTAATTGGAAAAGCGTCTGACTCGCGCTCGCCAAGCTCAACGTGCCGCCCAGCGTCAGTGTGCCGGCTGCGCCATCACCCGGCGCGAGCGTGGCGCCGGCGGAAACCACAACCGGACCGGCAATGGTGCCGCTGCCGCCCAGCGCGCCGGCAGAAACCGTGGTGCTGCCAAAGTAGGTGTTCACACCGTCCAACCACAGCGTGCCGCTGCCAATCTTGGTCAAGCCGCCGCCATTGCCGCCGTCCAGCAAGGGCTGGCCAATGGCAATCGTGTTGGTGACTGTGTCAATGGTGGTTGTGTGCAGTATGGTCGCCGTGGTGAGGTTGGTCATGAAGTTAAGCCGCGCAGCAGGACCAGCCCGGAGCACGCCACCATTCAAGTTCAACGTTGCGGAGCCACTTGGATTATTGTTGGCAACAAATCCGCTTTGGATGAAGTTGGCCACCAATGTTCCACCACCGAGATCCACCTCGCCGAGTCCTCCGTTCCAGCCGATGGCCAGACCGAGGTTTTGGGCCTCGGAGACAACCACGCCCGTGTTGGTGATGACCAGGGTGCCGGTGCCCTGTTCGCCGACGATCAATCCGTTGCCAGTGCTGACCTGGTCAAACAGACCGCTTGAAATAATATACAGACCGGTTGGCGACGTGTCACCGGCATTCGCGCCACGGCCAATGGAAACCCAGCCACCCGCGTAGTTGGTGCCGCCATTTTGGTTCCACGTTCCCGACGAGCCGGACGCTTGGCCCAATTGGAACACGCCAGTGCTCCGGGCGTTGAGAACCGTGTTGCCGCTCTGGTTCACGATACCAATGGCTCCGGCAGACTTGCCCACATAAACGCCGTTGCCACTGCCGATCATGACCACCTGGGCGTTGTCCTGGAAGGTAAATATACCCTCAGTGCCAGCCGCACCATAGTCACCAAAGTTGAAGTCGCTGTTCTCAGCATAGAAAGCGTTGTTCATCAACGTCAAGGTGCCGTAGCCATTGGCACCGCAGGAAAGCCAGTCATAATTCGTAACGATGCTGTTATCAGCCACCACGACGGTGCCGGTAGCGCCTGAAGCCAGGCCCATCAGCATTGGGTTGGCATGACCCATCACGAGAACTGAATTTCCTGTTATATTAGCAATGCCTACCGACCCGACGCTTTCAGCAATATAGAAGGCACCACCGTCAATAATCGTCGAATTGGTCATCGTAAAGACCTGGCTGCAAAGATTGGGCCGGCCATTTTCCCAACCCTCGGAGAAGTTGCCGCAAGTCATGGTGGAATTATACATGTTACCGGTGCAAACAAACCCGCTGTCACCATTGCCACGGCTGAGGCTGAACCAACTGTCAACATTCAGGGTGGTGTTGGTCAGGATGATGTTTGCGCCATTGGTGGTCGTGTCACCCACCCAGAACTCCTGCTGGCTGTGGTTGACCTGACGACCGGCCGATCCGTCAAAAACCAAGGTGCCGGCGACCACCTGGTAGCCAGGATCGTTGCCGCCTGAAAGCTGGTTGGTGCCTGCCCCGGCATAGGTCAAGGTGCCGAGACCGGTTTTCACAAAACTGCTGCCGTTGGCGGCCGTGAACTGACCGGTCAGGGTCAGATTACCCACTACATCCAAGGTGCCGGAATTGGTGCCGACAGTGCCGTTGAGACCGTAATTGGCCGCCAGATCGTAACCACGATTGATGGTGACGGACGGTCCCTGGTAGCTCAATGTGCCGCCGTTCAGCACCAAGTTGTTCGGGGAGGCGGTGGAGGCGCCGATCGGGCTTTTGACGCCGCCGTTGGCCAGATTGCTGACCACCAGCATGCCGCCGTTGGCGCCGTTGAGAATCGTCGCCCCGGTATAGCCGTTCGTGGTTTCCATCGTGACCACGCCCAGGCCGTTGTAAGTAACGTGGGCCGCGCCGTTGATCGCCCCGTTGCCGGCCAGCGTGTAGTCCAAAACATTGTTGGCAAATGTGAGGGTGCCAGGCGCAACATTCGTAACCAGCGTCACGTTCGTGCTGCCCAACGCGGTGTCATCAAACAGCACCACGTCGCCATCGGAATACGTGATTGGCGCAAGCGTTCCAGCATTGACCCAGTTGACCGTCGAATCAATGTCCCAGTTGCTGCTCGCCAGCCCGGACCAGACGTCCACGACCACTGCCGTGATGTCGAGGTCAAGATAGTTGCCATTGTTGACCAGCGTGGCCATCACGCCGGACGGAAGGGTTCCGAGCGTGAAGGTGCCCGAACCGGCCTTTGTGCCATATTGAAGCAGATGAAACTGGCCGATCTGAGGATCAGCATCCGCAATGTTCACCACCGTGGTGCCGTTCACCGTAAGCGTGCCGGTGACATTCAGCAGCGGTGTCGTCGGAGTGCCAAACGAACCGAGATCAAATCCAAGAAAATTTGTCACAGCGACGGTGGTTCCCAAGGTCACGGTTGCCGGGGTGAATTGCCCGCCGGCATTCGCCAGAACCACGCTCAAGCCGGCATTGTCTTTGACGGAATAAACGCCGTCAGCGGCGGTCGCCGTGGAGGTCGCCAGGACGCCATTGCTGACAACGGTATTGCCAGTATAGTAATTTCCGCCTGTCAGCGTGAGGGTGCCGGCACCGAGCTTGGTCAAACCGCCGCCAGCGCCATCAGCCAGCACCTGGCTGATGGTGACATCATTGCCTTCGGTATTGAGAATCGCCCCGCCAGCCTGCAAAAAGACCCCGCCATTAATATCGTGAATCCAAGGATAAGCGACCGGGGCACCCGCGTGGAGCGTGCCGCCGTTAAAGTTGAAAGTGCCGGAACCGCCATTATCGGTGATTTCGGTCGCGGTAAGATCGCCGCCATTGAGATTGAACGTGCCGTTGGCACCTGCGTTTTGCGTGAGGTGAATCGAGCCGAGCACCGCCGCACCGGCGTTCAAATTCCAAGAGCCCGTGTAATTTTCAGCAACCCAGGTTTGCGTGGCCGTATTCGTAACCGTTCCGCCGTTCTGATTGATGGTGCCGAGCGAGGTTCCGCCGCCGTCGCCGCTCAGAGTGATGTTGCCACCATTGACGCCAGTCTTGGTGACAGAAGCATTGCCCGAAATGTTCATGGTGCCCACGCCGCCATTGCGGCCCACCGCCAGCCAGTTGTCAACGATCAATACAGCGTTGCCGCTGATGTTGTTGGTGGCAACCGACGAGATGTTATAATTGGCAACCCGATACTCGCCACCGACATGAAGAGTTCCGCCGCTCTGATCGAACAAACACGTCCCGCCGACAGTTCCGTTGCCGCCAGAGCCTACTTCTAAGTTATTGTTTATGTTAATTGTTCCACCAGTCATGTTGACCGTCGCGGAGGAAGCAACGCCATTGTTGTAGGCACCCCATTGGCAATCACCACCGCCAGTCTTGTTGATCGTTCCATTGTTCATCGTGAAATAACCGTCGGCACCCCAACGGCCGATATCCCACCAAAAATTTACATTGATGGTGCCGCCGTTCATGGTGAAATAGCCCGTTCCACGTTGGGTTGCATTGCCTTCGCCAATCCAAAATTCCGAGGAAATATTGTTCGTCCCGCCATTCATCACCATGTAGCCGACCGGACTGGGCCCCCAATCACCATCACCCAGGCAGAAAGGATCCGCAGCGGTATTGAAGACGCCGCCATCTATCTCCAGGTATCCAACCCCATACTCCCCGATGTGAGTTTGTCCGCCGACATTTACCACACCATTGCTTAAAATGTAGGAGCCATATGATCCGGTGCCGAGAGCCATGCGCAGCCAATTGCCGCCACCCGTGTTATTGGTGGAACCAGTTTGCAGCCAGGCACCGGAAGTGTTGGCCGCGTTACCAGCCAGCGTGTCACCATGCTGAAAAACAGGATCGCCCGGCTGGATGAGAATGATGTTATTTGAGCCGGCATCGTCGGTGCAATTGACCGTGCCGCTAGGAATGACACCACCGCTCCAGTTGGCGGTGTTGTTGTAATCATTGGCACCAGTGCCGCCACTCCATTGCGTTTGGGCCAAAGCCGTTACCGCCGGCACAAGCAGCGCGGCTGCCAAGGCCAGATATTTCTTGCCTCGGAATGGGTTGGGTTGTGATTTCACACTGAGGTTATGGGGATTTTTCATAGTTTTTGTTGGGGGACGGTTGTCATGACTTTCTCGAATCAGATCCTGATGCGGTTCAAACTTGGCTGCAACTGCACGAAGCGACATCCACAAACGGTTCCGAGGGGACGGAACATCGCTTTCAATGCAATGTTGAACAGGCTTCGAGTCATCAAGGTTTGATCAAGGCTACCCGCTTTCCCGATGACTTGTCATGTGGCATAAAATGGCCACATACACAATTCAGGGGTTGGCAGATTTTTTCCAGATTATGCTCCAGCGAAACCGCCAGGTCAATGATATAATTAACTTTATTAACTTAACTAGTGCATCCCCGCATTGCCGCTGGTGCCGGCCCGCCGGGCTCCATGCTTTGACAGCCGATGCATCGGAGGCAGGCATCATCCGGTATTTCGGCAAAAATACAAAAATTTACGTTCATGAGGAAACTGGGGATATTCAGAAGAATCAGCCCAACCGGGGAACCAGACGGGGATGCTCTTTCCCGCCCCGGCCAGTCTCAAAATCCCGCGCCTTTTCCGGGAGCTTCAGGCCGGCTCCGCGACGGTGCCGGCGGCAAGCTCCCCAAAGGCCGGGAAAACCGCAAAACCCTCGGAAACCGGCAAAAACACTGGTTTTTGGCAATTTTACCCTCACCCGGCCGGCACCACTCTCTTGCCGTGAGCCTGCTTCAATTTGACGGACACTAACGAGAGAGGATTCATGGTCAGCGAACAAGGATGCCTTCTAACATGGCATCCCGACGGTCAAAATCTAATGGCCACAAACGGCAAAACTCAACCACAGGCAGCCTCGCGCGGAGCCTCGGCGGAAAATTTTGACCGGGCGGCATCCGCCGGGCCACGACATGATTTGAGGGCTATTTTACTCTCCACTTGAGAATGCCGCCGGAGAATTGAGGCTGCAACTGGACCTCGATGCGCAACGCCGTCGTTTCAACGGCTGGAAACTCCACGCGATTCCAGCCATCCTTCTTCACTTGAAAATCCGCCGCCGCGCCAAGCGGCGGCCAGCCGCCGCCTGACTTGTAAAACAGCCGCCAGGATTCCGGCACGCGGCACTGGCCGGCGCCGGTGTCGTCAAACCAGTAAACCTCGGCGCTGGAAATTTTCTTCGGCGCGGCGAAGTCATATTGCACCCATTCGGCGGTGCCGCGATGATCCCACCAAGTCATCCGCAGCATTTCCCCGTCGTTGGAACTGCGCGGTTCAAGCCCGTCGTTCAAGGTGTCCAGCGTGTCGCCCTCGTTGCAATGCGAGGCGCTGACCCGGTATTCCGGCTTGCCGGTTTTCGCCTCCAGCGCGGCCTGCCATCTGTGCGCTTCCGGCAAATCGCTGACCGTCGGAAACGCCGAAATTCTCAAGCGTGTCGCCCCCATCGGAACCAAGGTCAGCTTCTCCACCGGCTGGTCGCTCCACGCCGGAATGGGCTGCAGCACCGCGCACAAGCCGTATTTGTCCAGGGTCCATTCGGGAATCAGTCTGCCTTTGGCCAGGATCTGGATGGGCGCGCTCTGAGGCGTGAACGGATAATCATCCTTCGGCCAGGCCAGTTTTTTGAGCGAGAAGGATTTTTCGGGATGCGCGGCGTCCAACACCAGCCCGTAATTCCACGGCGTCGTCGGATAATAGCCAAACGACGGCCACTGCATCGGGTCGGCGGTCTTTTGCCAGCCGGAATCGCCGATGGCGGTGGCGGCACTGTCCACGCGCTCCACCCGCTCGCCGATTTTCAGCGAGAACGTCAGCGGACCGTAGTTCACGCTCACGCTGTCGTGATTGGCCGTCCAGCGCTGCACGGAAATTTTCATCGGCAAGTTTAGCGTCACCACGTCGCCGTTTTTCCATTTGCGTTCGATCCGCACATATTTGCCGGCCTCCGGGCGGACCGGCAATTTTTTGCCGTTGACTGAAACGCCGGCCGATTTGCACCAGCCGGGGATGCGCAGGTAAAGCGGGAACGTCACCGCTTTGTCCGCGTGCAGCGCGAATCGAATTTTTTCAGCAAACGGATAATGCGTTTCTTCCGTGACGCGAACTTGCCCGCCGTCGCCGACTTGCGCGGAAACCTCGCTCGCGCTGAAAACGGCGGCGCACAGGCCGTTGTCCGGCGTGGCCAGCCAGAGGTGCTTGTTAAAATACGGCCAGCCCATCGAATGGTTGTGCTGACAGCAGCGCGAGCTGAACGGGTTCATCAGCAAAAACGGGCCGCCGTTTTGAATGCCGGGCGCGTGATTCTTGGCGTCGCTCACCACCATGTTCGGCGCGGTGAGATAGCGCAGCGCGCGCAGGTCCGGCGTGAGCGCGGCGGGATAGGTGTTGAAAGCAACATTCTCACAATTGTCCGCCCAGAACGGATCGCCGCTCATCTGCATCAGCAACTCGTCCGACAACATTTGTTCCACCATGCCGCATGTTTCAATCGCCTGGCGCGGGTCGGAATAACCGGGCCGGCAGTTTTCATCGCCGCCAAACATGCCGCCGGGAACCTGGCCGAAGCGTTTGCGCACTTCGTTGAAATCGGCGTAGGTGTCCCGCAGCTCGGCGGAGTTGTGCGTCTGCAAATAATGTTCCGCCGGTTCGCGAAAACATTCGGCGATGTTCACGTTATGCCAGTTGGGCAGCGTGCCGTCCATTTCCCAGTCGGCGGTGACCCGGTGAATCTTATCCGCCAGTTGCAGGAGAAAGGCGTCGCCGGTGCGGTTGTAAAGCCAGTAGATGCTGTAAAGCTCGTCGCCGCCGCGCATTTTCTGCCAGTAATGGGTCAGCAACTGGTCGTCGGGCAGGCTGAGATGATATTTGAAATACTTCGTCATCAAGTCAATCACGCGCGGATCGTGGGAATGTTCGTAATAGGTTTCCAGGCAGAACATCATCGTCATGTTCGCCCAGAAATCGCGCGTGCCATCGTCGTCGAACTTCTGGTCGGGACCAAAATCGCCGTTCGCGCGCTGGCTGTTCAGCGCACCGTTGATCCACACCTCGCTTTCGGCGATCATTTTCGGGTTGTTGAAAATGTAGGCGAGCTGGAGGTAGCCTTTAAGCCAGTAAGGCAGTTCCTCCCAGCCGTATTGCCCTTTGCCATCCTTGCTCAACCAGGCGTTCCCGTCTTTTTGGAGCCAGACGCTGATCTCGCCCAGATGGCCGCACAAACCGTCGCGCTGGCGCTTCAAAACTTCCAGCAGCCAGCCTTTTGGCTGCACCGAACCGATGGGCAGAGAAATGAACTCGCTCGGCTCCAGCGGCAGGCGGTTGCCCAAATAGAAATGGTTTGTCGAAACGGTTTCCGGACGCTCGATGATGCTTGCGTTGTCCGCGCTGAAAGCAGAAAACACCGCGAGCGAGGCGGCAAGGAGCATCGTATTGGTCAGGTTCATAATTTTTATGTTTACAAAAACCGGGGTGAATCCAAATCAAAATAAATCCGGTAGGGCAGCCGTTCCGGCACCTGGTAAAAGGGCTTGAACATGCCGGTGTGCTGTTCCCGTTCGGCAAGGTCGCTGACGCCAAAATGGAGGTCGTCCGACTGGCGGGAAAACCTAGCGGCCAGATCGTCGCCGCGCAATTCAAGCGGATAAGTGTATCTGGCCTCCTGCGCTAGAAGCACCGGACCGTATTTCACCGCCGCCCGGCGCGGATGGGCCGCATCAACCGGAGCCAGTTGCAGCCCCGGCGAAAGTTTTAATTTCAGCTTGTCGCCCGGCGCCCAGGTTCGCTGGATGGCCGCCCAGCCTTCGGCTTCAGTTTTGAACTGAACCGGCTCGTTTTCATTCAGGGTGAATGCGAGCGCCGGCGACCAGGCGGGAATGCGAACCCTCAAAGTCAGGTTCACCGGCTTGTCCGCCTGAAAAGCAAAGAGAACCTCGTCCGCTTCTGGAAATTTCGTTTCCTGCCTTACCGTGACTGGCTGCTGCGAATGAGTCCAGGTCGCTTCCGATGGCACAAACAAATTGACGTAAAGACCTTCGTCGTTTCGGAAATAAATCAGGTTGTGATAGTCGGCGACGCATTGAATATAGGTGCCCGAACAGCACGGCCATTCATCCCAGTGATACAGTTTTGTGCCCGCGCCGAGACGGTAGTCGGCATAATAGAAAGTGCGGCCATCCGGCTGCACGGGCAGCGCCGCGCCGATGCCGTTGTAAAGCAGCGTCTCCATCCAGCCGGCGTATTTCGATTCGCCGGTGAAGCCGAGCAGATAGCGCGACAACTTGAATCCCGCCCAGCTTCCGCACGGAACCTCGGCGCTGTCCGGACGGATTTCCAAAGCGCGGCCGAGCGTGCCGTCCGCCGGCACGCTCCACTCGCCCGGCCCGTAAGCGCCGCTCGCGTAGGCTTGGGTTTGCGTCGCGTAATCGTAGGCGTTCCGAAGAATCTGCAAGCAGCGTTCCTCACCTGTCACCGCATAGGCCATGGCGACGCCGCAGAATGTGTTGATGTGGCTGTAAGCGTGCAGATATTCCGCACCGGCGGGCGCGGAACTTTTCAAAAATTTGTCCCAGTAGGATGGATAAAGCCACAAATCGCCGAAGGTCCGAAACACTTCCCTGCCCGTCAGCAGATAGGCGCGATAGGAATTCTCGGAAAGCGTATACCATTCAAGCGTGCCCTGCGGCTTGCGCCCGTCGCGGTCCAGCGGCGTCGCCGGGCTGCGCGAACGGTCAAACTGCCGCGACGCCCAGCCGGTGATCTGCTCCAGCAGGTTCAACTCCGGGTCGTAGTTTGCATACAACGCGAGATCCACCAGTCCGCCGGCCATTTTTTCCCACGCATAAGTTCCCATCCGGCAGTTGCCGCTTTTGCCAAGCGTTTGTTTCCAGCCGTCCGCCAGCGTGACCGCCTTTTCACGCAAGGCCGGATCGTCCAGCGCGCAGGACAACCGCGCCATGCCGCTCAACCATTGGCCGAAGGTGGCGTCGCACCGGCGCTGCGCCCAGCCTTTCAAGTCATTTCCCGGCGCGGGCAGGCCGGCATCCCGGCGGAAGCCTTTTAACAAGTCATCGTTGGACAGGTTGAAATAGAGTCTGCGTGCCTGCTCCATCTGCCGCTGGAACCTGCCGGGCAGCAGCTTCACGCCGCGATAGTCAAAGGCTTGCAGGCGGTTTGGCGCCGGCGAAACGGCCCGCGGCCCGCCGCGCGCAACCAGGCTGCCGGCCGGCAGGGTGGCGGCAGCCACCGAGACGGCACCGAGGCTGGAGATGAATTCGCGGCGGTTCATGGCACTTGCACGCTCAACCTGTTTTACACGAGGTTGAGCTGACGCATCGGGACATTCTCTAGTTTCGAGGAATTGGACCCGCTTGTCGTGTGGCATAAATCGGCCACAAATTTTTCAGGCGACGGACCGGCTCACGGAAATTGCCGCCGGTAAAAAAATTGGCGGACGCCGGAATCGTCGCGTCATAAAAGTCTTTTGGCACCGCCGGAGAGTTTCATGGAGCCGGGTTAATACCAGCGGTAAAAACGATACGGAAACAACGGCGCGTTGGTGTCCAGAAATTGAAATAGGCCATTGGTGTCGGCCATGACGGAATTCAAGTCAGTCCAGTTTAGAAAGTTGGTGGTGGCCTGGTATTTGTAGCTCTGGCCGGGGTTCCGAAGCATTGAAGCTGGATGCTGCCGTCGCTCTTTTTTTTGAATGCCGGTCAAATTGCCGTATTTGATGGTGGTGATGTCAACGCCGCCGTTGGTGTTGGCCGAGTAACCCGTGACGTAGATGGAGCCGTCCGGGGCGACGGCGATGGCGGTGGCCCCGTCATTGCCGTTGGCCGGGCCGTTGTAGCAGATGACCCATTGTTGATTGCCATTGGTGTTGTATTTGATGGTGGCAAAGTCGTTCCCTGTGCTGGAATTTGTGGAGACTCCAGTGACATAGACGTTGCCAAGACTGTCCAATGCGATGCCGTTGGCTTGATGTTGCCCAACAACCGGGCCGGAATAGTTGGCTTGCCAGAGACTGTTGCCCGAACCATTCAATTTGAAAGTGCCATAGACAAAATTTGGAGGCCCATTATACACCCCGCCGGTCAGAAAAACATTAGTAGTATTTATATCTAGCGCAATTCCGGTTCATCCGAAAAGGGGTCAGTAACCGGGCCAAGGCCACGCGGTCATTGGGCAGCGGCCCTTCGTGGACGATCCGGCTGGTGGTGTCGAGCACGCAGACGTAATGGCTGCGGTCGCCGAGATCGAGGCCGAGGGTGCAGCCGCCGGGCGCAGCCGGGGCGGGCGTGGAAGTGGAAACGACGGACGGAGTGGTTTTTTGTTGTTTTTTTCATAGGCAGAGAGGATAACCCAGCAACCGACACCGGGCCTCTGCCTTCTCATTCTATCTTGTTAGGCCATGTGTGTGGCATCGCTTACTTAAGGATGATAGTCCCAGCGTTTGTAATTACAAGCTGGCCGGTATTAGTGACAGTCAACGTCTCACTACCCGCTGGCGCAAGCGTAAGCGTGCCGCTGCCCGCCTGAGTGAGCGTGCCGCTCTTCGTGGATGCGTTTTTGGAGGGACAATGACAACAACCGCCTGCGATGATGCTGGCAAACAGTCCGACAAATATGACTCCGAAGAGTCTGTGTAGTGTTTTCATAAGTTTATGGTGCGAATATGCAACATGGCCTAACGAAAAAAGCTGAGCCACCGCCGACTCGTGACGTGAGCCGCGACAGCGGAACTGCCAGCGCCAACGGCGGTTAGATGCCATGATGGGTTGAACGCGGCGCCATTCAGTGCCACGCTG
>Ga0181529_10000641_pt1 | contig 49841 bp, 44 predicted proteins | sample PEATcosm2014_Bin_36_FD_119763 | JGI IMG/M metagenome (GOLD analysis project Ga0181529, IMG submission 119763) | Peatland microbial communities from MTU Mesocosm Facility, Houghton, MI, USA - PEATcosm2014_Bin10_30_metaG | ecosystem: Environmental > Terrestrial > Soil > Wetlands > Peat | place...
GCCAAACCGTAACTGCGTCTCAATCAACGCTCGTTCCTGTGGATCGAGGTGTCGATAGCTCTTCGCCATATGCAACTATCTCCGGTTTCGGAAATGTTGCACTTGGAGCTTGAATCCGCCCACTCGGCCTTTTGGGAACGCGAAGCGGGTGGCCCCACCGCAGGTGGCGCGCAGCGAGTTGGCCGCACCGCAGGTGCTGGATATACTCGATCCATGCAAGCTGTCAGCGTGGTTCTGACTGAACTGAATGAGGTCGCGGAGATTGCGCGCGCCGTGGAGAGCCTGCTGGCTCAAGAGCCCCCGGCGGCTGAGGTGGTGGTGGTCGATGGCGGTTCCATCGATGGCACCTGGGAGTGGCTGGCCGCCAAAGCCGCGGTTGAGCCCCGCCTGAAGGCCATCCGCGATGAAACCTGTAGCCTGAAGCACTCTGACGGTCCTGTCTCCAGGGGCCGCAACGTGGCTATTGAGGCCGCATCAAGCTGGCTGCTGGCCACCGCCGACGCCGGCTGTACCTACGCTCCAGACTGGTTGCGCAACCTGACCGCACCGCTTCAGGAGGGCGTGGCCGAGTACACCCTGGGCGGGTCTCTGTTGGATGCGGCGGGCGCAACCTGCTGGGACGTGGCCTCTGCCCCCTACTTCAGCGTCAAGCTGGACCCGGAGGAGCCTACCAAGAGCTGCACTGCCCGGTCCATGGCCTTTACCCGCGCCCTGTGGGAGCGCGCTGGCCACTTTCCGGAAGAGGTGCTGGTGGGCGAGGACACCCTCTTTGATTTCGAGGCCCGCCGCCAGGGCAAGGTCGCCTTTGTCTCGAATGCCAAGGCCATCTACCGGCCGATGAACACCTATCGCACCGCCTGCCGCCAGATGGCTCGCTACGCCATGAGCGACGGCATGGCGAGGGTGCGCGGCACCCGGCTCACCCGCAATGCTGGCCGCTGCCTGCTGGAGTTGGCTGCGCTGGTTAGCTTTCAGTGGACCATTGCTCCACTGCTAGTGGTGCTGGCCATTGAGGGCTTTTACGCCTACGGCAAAGACTGGCAACACCTGAAGCGTTTTGGGCGCAACGCGGTGCTGGCGCGGCTGGCCTTTTCGGCCTCCGTGCCGTGGGTAGTGGCTTGGAACCAGACCCAGGGAATCTTCCGCCGCGAACGGCAGACGAACTGGCAGAACGAGGGCAGGGAGTAGGGAACGAGGGAACAAGGGACTAGCAGCCTGTGGTGAAAGTGCAGCATTTGACGATAAGCGTCAGGGCATGACTTGAGTCGTGCCGTAAAGGTTTGATTTGAAACGATGGGCTTTAGCCCTTGAACTCTGGTTTTCCGCGTTTTCGACTTTCACCACAGCCTGCTAAGGGACTAGGGACTGGGGGGTTTGTGGGTGCATCGAGACCCCGCTGCTCCACCCTTTCGTCGGCCAGTCGGTCCGCACCACAAGCATCGCCCCGGAGGGGCGGAACGAAAATAGCCCAGAGTGGACCCTGCACCTGACCCGAGCGAAGTCGAGGGGCAGGGAAGGGGGAACTCTGGGAAAGGCCGCAAACCCTATGGCCAGCGCCCCGGCGGGGCGCACGAACCCTGCCTATACGCCCCTCACATCGCGCAATACCCAATGCGAAGGTCTGCCGCACCGCAGGTGCCGCGAAGCGCGCTGGCCCCACCGCAGGTGGCGCAGGTGTTTAGCCTTTCGGCACAATGTAGAACAGGATGGCCACGTAATGGCAGGCGCTTCCGGCCAGCACAAACAGGTGCCATGCGGCATGGAAGAAGCGCAGCCGGTCCAGGGCGAAGAACGCAATCCCCAGCGTGTAGGCCACGCCACCCATCCCCAGCCAGAAGAGTCCCGGCAGGCCCAGCGTGTGGATCAACGGACGTACCGCAAACACCACCAGCCAGCCCTGCGCCAGATAAAGCAAAGCGGAGGCCCATTCCAGCTTGGGGTTGGTGTAGGCCGACGGAGTCACGGATTTGAAGAGGATGCCTGCCACCGCCAGCGTCCACTCCACGCCCAGGATCCACCAGCCCAGTGGCCCCCGCAGCGGCCCCAGCAAAAACGGTGTGTAGGTGCCGGCAATCAGCAGGTAGATGGCCGCGTGGTCCAGGATCTGGAAGACCTTCCGCGCCCCGGTCAGCACCAGCGAATGGTAGAGCGTGGAGCAGAGATACACCAGGATCAGGGTGCCCGCAAAGATGGAGCAGGAGACCAGTAGCCAGGCCGAACCGTGCGCGGCGGCGGCTATCAGCCAGACCGCTCCGATCACGGCCAGAGCTAGCCCCAAGCCATGGGTGATGGCGTTGGCCAGAATGTCACTGAGACGATTGGAAGCTTCCACACATCGATGATAGTCCTTGCGTTTCTGGCTTATGTACCAAAACGGGACATGCATTAGAAATGGGAAAGCCAAATTCCCGTCTTCGCGCGCCTGCGGCATTTGATTTGAGAAAATTCACAGATTCCAGCTACGTTCGAGGCAGGGAGCGCAGTGCGCCGGTGTGCGCCGCTCCCACAGTTGTGCAAGGCGGAGGCCTGAGTGATCGAATTTGTTGCAGGGTCGCTGGCAAATCTGAATGAGGACGAGCCTCTGACCGGGCGGCTTGTGGAGGTGGCGCTCGGCTATCAGCAGATGCTAGAGCGCGATCCGCAGAACCCGGAGGCGCTGGTGGGCATGGGTCTGGTGGCCTTGGCCAGCGGGCAAACCGGGGAGGCCATCCGCATGGCGCAGGCCGGCGTGGCCGCCGCGCCCCAGATGGGACCGGCCTGGGTGACGCTGGGGCAGAGCCTGAAAGCCAGCGGCAGGATGGACGAGGCCGAGGCAGCCTACCTCAAGGTCATTCACATGGACGGCATGGATGTGCTGGCACGCATGGGCATGGGGGAGCTGCGTTTGGCGCAGAAACGGCCGGAGGACGCCATGGCGGAGTTCGGTTTGGCGCTTTCGCGCCAGCCGGGGCTGGCCGCGGCGCGGCTGGGCATGGGCAACGCCAAGTCCTCTCTGGGATTTCACGCGGAAGCGTTGCACGAATACGAGCAGGCGCTGGCCGTAAAGCCCAAACTGCCGGAAGCGGAGTTTGCGGCCGGTTATGCGCTGATGCAACTGGGCCGGCAGACGGAGGCGGAGCAGCGCTATCGCCGCGCCCTGGCCATGCGCCCGGACTTTGCCGCGGCCTGGCTCAACCTGGGCTGCCTGCAGCGCGAGATGGGCAAGGAGATGTATGCGGAGGCGGCCCTGCAGCGCGCCGTCGAGATCCGGCCCGACATGGCCAATGGATGGATCAACCTGGGGCTGATTGAACGGGATCGCAAGCACCCGGAGAAGGCGGAAGAGTACCTGCGCAAGGCCCTGGCCCTGCGTCCATTCGAGGCAGATATCCATGTGGCCTGGGCGCAGTTCCGCATGGGCGAAGACGATCTGGCCGGCGCCTGGGCCTGGCTGCGTTGGGCGCTGGCTCGCGAACCCCAGCATCAGGAGGCATGGAACGCCATCGGCATCCTGGAGCATCGCGCCAAGCACTATGCGGAGGCGGTGGAGGCCTTCCACCGGGCAGAGCAGCTGGGGCACAAGGCCGCCGTGTCCAACCGCGGCAATACGCTGCTGGATATGGGCCGGGCTGCGGAGGCGCTTGAGGCGCACAAGCTCGCGGTTCAACTCGACCCGGAGTGCTCCGGAGCGGAGTACAACTTGGCGCTCACCCGGCTGCGCATGGGCGAGTGGGCTTTGGGCTGGCGCGAGTACGAGTCCCGATGGCGCTTCCGTCAGGTGCACCGCAAGCCGCGCGTCTTCAAGCAGCCGCGCTGGAAGGGCCAGGCGCTGCGGGGGAAGGGCATTCTGCTGCACGCCGAGCAGGGTCTGGGAGACACCATCCAGTTTGGCCGTTACGCTGCCATGGTGGTCGCGCGCGGTGGGCAACCCATCCTGCTGGTGCAGAACGCCACGGAGCGGCTCATGCGCTCGCTCTCTGTTGTCCGCAGCGGGCTGGCCACGGTGGCTTTGCCGGGCGAGGCGGCCACGGGCTTTGACTTTGAGTGCCCGCTGATGAGCCTGCCGGCCGTCTTTGGCACCATTGTGGATACGGTGCCGTGGGACGGCGCGTATCTGGCGGCGGAGCCGGAGATGGTCCGCGAAAAGCAACGCCAGTTTCCTACCCTGGGTGTGGGCCCCCGCGTGGGCATTGCCTGGGCAGGCAATCCCCAGTACAAGGCCGATGCGCAGCGCAGTACGGTGCTTTCCACACTGCTGCCCTTGCTGCGCATGCCGGGTGTGGAGTGGATCAGCCTGCAAAAAGGCGATCCGGTGACGCAGATTCCCTTGTTGCCGCCCGATGTGCACGTCCTCGATGGCTCCAGCAAGGAAAAGGATCTGGCGGAGACCGCGGCCCTGATTGCTACGCTGGATGCGGTTGTGACCACCGATACCTGCATTGCGCACTTGGCTGGAGCCATGGGCAGACCGGTGTGGATTCTGCTGCCTTACCTCTCCGACTGGCGCTGGATGCAGGAGCGCGAAACCACCCCTTGGTACCCTACCGCGCGCCTTATCCGCCAGCGCACCCCCGGCGACTGGGCCGACGTCGTGGAGCGGGTTCAGGCGGAGCTCGCCGCCTTCCGCCTGACCCAGGCACCTGCGGTGCGGCAGACCGTTTCGCGACCTTCGAGCGGAAGGTAATCGGGAGAGCCTTGCGCCCCGGAGGGGGCGTGTGCCCTGAAAGGGCACTGTGCAAATAAGCCCAGTACGGAGCGTAGCGACGTGCTGGGAACAGCCCCCAGCGCAGGATGCGCCCTTTGGGGGCGCTGTGCGGCCTGGCGTTGCAATGCTCACCTTTCGCAGGGACGGCGCGAAGCGCGGCTGCTCCATGCAATGGCCGCCCCGCAGGTGCCCGGCCGTTGGATTATGGATGCGAAAGCATCAATGTCCCTGCGCTTCCAGGTACTTTTCCACCTCAAGCGCCGCCATGCAACCGGTGCCGGCCGCCGTAACGGCCTGGCGATAGCGGCGGTCCTGCACGTCGCCGGAGGCGAACACGCCCGGGATCGCCACGCCGTTGTGGGTGCAGATCACGTTGCTCTGCGTCTTGATGTAGCCGTCGTCGTCCAAATCCATTTGCCCGGCAAACATCTTGGCGTTGGGTTCGTGGCCGATGCCCAGGAACAGGCCGCTGACCGGCAGCACACTGATTTCGCCGGTCTTGGTGTCCTTCAGGCGCAGGCCCTTCACGTCCTTCTCTTCCACGCCCAGAACCTCTTCCACCACGCAGTTCAGGCGCACGTCCACCTTGGGATGCTCGTGGACGCGGTCGATCATGATCTTCGAGGCGCGGAAGGCGTCGCGGCGGTGCAGCAGGGTGACCTTGCTGGCAAAGCGGGTCAGGAAGAGCGCCTCTTCCATGGCCGAGTCGCCGCCGCCCACCACGGCAATCTCCCGGTCGCGGAAGAAGAAGCCGTCGCAGGTGGCGCAGCTGGATACGCCGTGACCCACTAGAGCGCGCTCGCTCTCCAGGCCCAGCCAGCGGGCGCTGGCGCCGGAGGCAATGATCAGCGTTTTGGTAAGAATCTCGCCTGCCGAGGTCTCGAGTTTGATCGGGTTCGAGCTCAGGTCGGCCTTGTTCAGGTGCGCCACCTTGAACTCCGCGCCAAACTTGGCAGCTTGCAGCTTCATGTTGGCCACCAACTCGGGGCCTTGTACGCCCTCCGGCCAGCCGGGGAAGTTTTCTACCAGGGTGGTCATGGAAAGCTGGCCGCCGGGCTCGTGCCCTTCCAGAACCAGCGGTTTCAGGCCGGCGCGACCTGTATAGATGGCCGCCGTGAGTCCGGAGCACCCGGAGCCCAGAATGACTGTTTCGCGAATCTCGCTCATGTTGTTTTCCTGTTCAGATTGTAGATGCATCTCGGCCCCCGAAGGTCGCATGCACCTGGCACCTGCGGTGCGGCAGACGCGCTTCGCGCCATTCCCTAGTAAGGGCCTCGGCCTTGGGCTTTGCGTACTGTATTCACCTGCGGTATGGGGAACAGCCTTGTGGCGCTATGCGACGCGCCCCGCCAGGGGCGCTGTGCAAATAGCCCAGCACGGAGCCGCGCGACGTGCTGGGAACACTGGCCTTTCGATGCCCCGCGCCCTGAAAGAGCGCTGTGCGGCTCATCCGAAGACATAACGCACATCGCATTCAATTTGGTGCATCTTCAGAATAGAAAGGAACTCCGCCTGGAAATCGCGCTTCTTGTGGTGCTCTGCCTGGTGCTCGATATAGGAGATGGTTGCATCCACCTGCTTCCAGCCAATCGAAAAGGCGCCGTATCCCTCCTGCCAGGCGAAATAGGGTTGCTGAACAGTTTCATGCATCCAGACGGAAGAGCCATGCTTGACGACCCGCATGGCATCGGCCACGGAAACTGTTGAGGGTAAGGAGAGCAGGATGTGGATGTGATCCTCCATGCCTCCCACAATCAGGGACTTGCATCCCCGTTCCCGGGCTACGCCCCCAATAAAGTTCCACAGACGTGGCTGGAGATCAGAACCGATTAGAGGACGGCGCTCTTTAGTCGAAAAGACGCAGTGGTGGAGCGAGGAGCAGAAGCTGTGCGGCATGGTGGACCGAATCGTACCGCAAAATATGCGGCGAATTGCGGAAATATTTTGGATGAGCTGGACAGCGCCCTTTCAGGGCGCTCGCCGTCGAGGGGGCGGTCTTCCCAGCACGTCGCTTCGCTCCGTGCTGGGCTATTTGCACAGCGCCCCTGGCGGGGCGCGTCGCGTAGCGACGACAGGAAGCTACGCGATCTCGGCAGGTCGCCCGGTTCACAAATCCGTCAGGGGGTGCGAAGCGTGGATGGCCGCATGGAATGCCACCGCAGGTGTCTTGCGCTCAGACAACGACAGGATGGAATGCCCAAGACCGCGACACTGGGTGGAAAACGGCGCGAAGCGCGGTTGGCCGCACCGCAGGTGCTAGCCCTTGGCCAGGATCCCTGCGACAATTTTTTCGCCGTGGTAGCGGCCGTTCTCAATAAAGATCTCGTTGGTCTTGGCTCCGCCTACCAGTACGCCCGCCAGATAGATGCCCGGAACATTGGTTTCCAGCGTCTCGGGGTTCATCGCCGGTCTACGGTCCGGCCCCTCGAACTGGATGCCCAGGCTCTCCAGGAAACTGAAGTCCGGATGGTAGCCGGTTAGGGCCAGAACAAAATCGTTCGCCAGCTTGCGCCGGCCCTCCGGCGTCTCCACTTCCACTGCGTAGGGGCTGACCTCTATAAGGCGCGAGCTGAACAGAGCCGCAATCTCGCCGGCCTTGATGCGGTTTTCGAGATCGGGCTTGATCCAGTACTTCACGTGGTCGTGCAGCGCCGGTCCGCGGTGGACCAGGGTCACCCGGGCTCCATGCCGCCACAGTTCCAGCGCGGCAATGGCGGCGGAGTTCTTGCCGCCCACCACCACCACGTCCAGCCCCGCATAAGGGTGGGGATCGTCGTAATACTGCTGAACCTTGGAGAGCTGGAATCCGGGAATCTCCAGCCGGTTGGGCAGGTCAAAGTAGCCAGTGGCCAGGGCGATGCGCCGGGCGCGGAGGCTCTTCGGGCCGCCAAAGCGGTCTACAGTGTGCACGGTAAAGTCGCCATCCGAGCCCTCCACGCGGTCCACGCGGTGATACTGCCGCACGTCCAGACGGAAGTACGCGGCGGCCTTGCGGTAGTACTCCAGGGCCTCAGCGCGGGTGGGCTTGGGGTTGGCGCTGGGGAAGGGAACTCCCCCAATCTCCAGCAGTTCCGAGGTGGTAAAGAAGACCATGTGCGCCGGAAAGTGATAGATGGAGTTGGCCAGGCAGCCCTTGTCCACCACCAGAGTGCGCAGGCCGGCCTTCGTGGCCTCCATGGCGCAGGCCAGTCCATTAGGGCCGGCGCCAACCACCAGCAGGTCCAACAGAGTTCCGTTTTCAGCAGTTTCAGGAGCGCTCGCGGGTCTCATCTCTCTAGCTTAGGACATCGGCTTGGGTTGAGCCTGTGAGAGCCCGGCATGGATGGAATTGACTCAGGCAAGAACGAAGCCTCGCGTGCTCATCTGCTCGGAGCAAACCGAACGACCAAACCACCTGAGCCACCCGCACGGAACGGCGTCGGGCCGGGCGTGCCCCATCGGGGCACGGTGCCAATAGCCCAGCACGGAGCCGTGCGACGTGCTGGGACCGCGGTCTTCTCGACAGCCCGCGCCCTGTAAGGGCGCTGTGCGGCCCAACCGGCCACGTCCGATCTGGCAAGGGAGGCCGTGCGGCGCGGTGGCCGCGCTGGATGCACCAAAACCGGTGCATCCAGCGCTCCGGAACGTGTACCGTGTCGAGGGCGAAGGTCGCAGAGAGCGCGTATCCATTGACTCTGGTTCCCGTTTGACGTATTCTGTAGACCTTGCGCGGTGTTGCGTCTGGAGTCTCGGTGTGCTCACCCGGACCCGTCTGAAAAGGGCCTTTACGGGTGCTTTCAGGACAGACCCGAGGCTGCCGGGCCATATGGTCGCCCGGTTCGGCTCAGAGTCCCTTCGGGGACGAACGCCCGCGGTTCTCACCCGAACAGCTTTGTTTGGTAGTGGGTAGAGGTTAAGGCCCTATGTTCCTGGGTATTTGCCTGGGACGGGGGGTGGCGCGTTGCGCATGGTTTTTTGCGAAGGGGCAGGAGAGAGATGTCAACCTTTATTCCGAGCGGCAAGGATATTGACCGCAAGTGGTATGTTCTGGATGCTGATGGCAAGACGCTGGGGCGGCTGGCCACCAAGGCTGCCGATCTTCTGAGCGGCAAGCTTAACCCCCAGTACGTGCCGTACATCGACATGGGCGACCATGTCATCGTCATCAACGCGGCCAAGGTCCGGATTACCGGACTCAAGGCTCAGTCCAAGCTCTATCGGCGTTACACCGGCTTCCCCGGCGGTCTGCGCGAAGAGTCTTACGCTCGCCTGCTCAAGCGCAAGCCCGAAAAGATCCTCGAAGAGGCAATTCGCGGCATGTTGCCCAAGACCAAGATGGGCCGCAAGATGGGCTCCAAGCTCAAGGTCTATCGCAGCGATGATCACCCCCACCAGGCCCAGCAGCCGGTGGCCATGGAAATTGCATAAAAACAGCTATTAGCCGCTAGCTTTTAGCTCCCAGCAACTACATGCGGGAGCGACCGTCCTGGGCCAGACCAAGAGTCGGCCCAGCATGGATGGAGCTGGAAGCTAGCAGCTAGAAGCTAGGAGCTATTCGGAATGGCAGATCTGGTTCAGTATTACGGGACGGGACGACGCAAGTCGGCCGTCGCCCGCGTCTTCCTCCGCCCCGGTACCGGTGCGTGGAAGGTGAACGGCAAGGGATTCGAAGAGTATTTCGTGACCGAACAGCAGCGCGCTTCCGCCAAGAAGACGCTTGAGGTTGCCGAACTGGTCGGCACCTTCGACGTTCTCACCACGCTTCGCGGCGGCGGTGTGGCGGCTCAGGCAGACGCTGTGAAGTTGGGTATTGCTCGCGCTCTGGTGATCTTCAACCCTGAGCTGCGTGCCAAGCTCAAGGCTGAGGGCCTCATGACCCGCGACTCGCGCCAAAAAGAGCGCAAGAAGTACGGTCAGAAGGGCGCCCGCAAGCGCTTCCAGTTCAGCAAGCGTTAATTGTCAGTGGACAGTGGTCAGTGGACAGTGGTCAGGGTTGCTGATCACTGTCCACTGATCACTGTTCACTTGGTGTTCCATCCTCCGCGCTTACGCGGACTTAATCCGGGCCCGGCGATCACTCGCCCGGATGCCTATTCAAGGAGGCCTTGTGGCCACGATTACCATGAAGGAATTGCTCGAAGCTGGCGTTCACTTCGGGCACCAGACCAAGCGCTGGAATCCGAAGATGAAGGAATATATCTTTGGCGAGCGCAACGGCATCTACATCATCGATCTGCAGAAGACCCTCAAGCTCTTCAAGGATGCCTCCAAGTTTGTGACCGATCTCTGCTCCTCGGGCAAGACCATCCTGTTTGTCGGCACCAAGCGCCAGGCTCAGGATGCGGTGGCTGAAGAAGCGACCCGCGCCGGCATGCCCTACATCAACAACCGTTGGTTGGGCGGACTGCTCACCAATTGGGTGACGGTGCAGAAGTCTGTGAAGCGCCTCCAGGAACTCGACGAGATGGCCACCGATGGCCGTTACGAGCTGCTGACCAAGAAGGAAGTGATCCGCATGGAGCGCGAGCGCAAGCACCTCCAGGCGAATCTGGCCGGCATCAAGAACATGAAGCGTCTGCCGGACGCCCTGTTCATCATCGACTCCAACAACGAAGCCATCGCCGTCAAGGAAGCCCGCAAGCTCGGTATCCCCGTGGTGGCCGTGGTGGACACCAACTGCGATCCCACCGTGGTCGACTACGTGATCCCGGGCAACGACGACGCGCTGCGCGCCATCCGTCTGTTCGCCTCCAAGATCTCCGACTCGGCTGCTGAGGGCGTGAACCTGGTTGGCGACAAGGCCTTTGCCGAAGTGGCTCCGGTTGAAGTTGCTGTCGAAGCTCCGGTTGAGGTTGTTCCCGAGGTTGTTGACCTGGAAGCAGCTTTGGGCGGCGGTATCCGCAAGGCCCCGGTTGCCGCGGCTACCGTGGTCGAAGAGCCCATCCAAGGCGTTGTTTAATCTCTAGCGCGCCGGTTGCGCAACTCAAGAAGAGCGTGGCCGATTCTTGAGCCACGCTTTTCTTTTGCCGGAAATTTGTCCGGTGTAAATAATTTACCTCTGGCCGCGTGCCAGCCTATTCCGCCAGCCGATCTTCGGTCGAGCTGGCAAAAAGTGAGATGACACAGTGAGCGAGAAAATTGAAGCCAAGTTGGTAAAGGAGCTCCGCGAAAAGTCCGGAGCGCCGATGGGCGATTGCCTCAAGGCTCTGCAGGAGACCAAGGGCAACATTGAAGAGGCTTTTGTTGTGCTGCGCAAGCGTGGCATGGCTTCAGCCCAGAAGAAGGCCTCGCGTAGCACCAACGAGGGCGCGGTGGGAACCTACATCCACGCCGGCGGCAAGCTGGGTGTGATGGTTGAGGTCAACTGCGAGTCCGATTTTGTGGCCCGCACCGAGGACTTCCAGGAACTGCTCAAGGACATCGCGATGCACATCGCCGCCGCCGATCCCCGTTACGTCCGCTCCGAGGACGTTACGACTGAGGATCTGGAGCGCGAGAAGGACATCTTCCGCGCCCAGGCCCTTGCCACTGGCAAGCCGGCCCCGGTTGTGGAGAAGATCGTTGACGGCAAGATGGCCAAGTTCTACGAAGAGGTCTGCCTGCTGGATCAGCCCTTCGTCAAGGAACAGTCCCTCACCATCAAGGAGCTGATTGCGCAAAAGGTTGGCAAGCTCGGTGAGAACATCACCGTCCGCCGCTTTGCCCGCTTCAAGGTTGGCGCAGCTGACTGGACCATTGCCACCACCAAGGCCGCCGAGCCCACCCCCGAAGCCGAGTAGTTTTTCTCGGTTCTATCGAAAACCAAGCAAGAAAAAACCGCCCCGGGATGCTTCCCTGGGCGTTTTTTCTTGCTGCAAAGAAGCACCGAGACGAAAAAGATGTCACGGCTGGGTGCCCTGGGTCCCTCGCATTCGGGGACCCGGGCGTGCAAGAACCCCACACTTCTTGCGGTGACGACTTGAAAACTACCTATATTAGCGATACTATCCATATTAGCTAGTTTGGAGGCCGCCATGGTGACCGTTACCTCTGTCGAAGCGCAAAACCGCTTTGGCCAGTTGATTGACATGTCGCAGCGGGAGATCGTTACCGTCACGCGGCATGGCCGCCCGGCGGCTTTCATCGTTTCTCCGCGCGATATGGAAGAGCTCTTGGACTCCCGGCGCCGACGCAGCCGGGCCGTGACCGAGATGGAAGCGTGGAGCGCGCATGCCGGCCAATCTCCCGCGCAGACCGCCGCCGCCGCACAGTTGACGGATGAGGAAGTGGTCCACCTGGTGCATGAGCTGAGATGACGGTTCGTCGCGTGGTCTTCGATACAAGTACGCTGGTGTCGGCTGCCCTGCGACTGGACTCGATCCCTCATCGGGCGTTGCTCCTTGCCCTCGCATCCTGCGAACCGTGCGCAAGCGTTGCAACCCTGAACGAGTTGAAGAAAGTGCTGGCCAGAGAGAAGTTTCTTCCTTACCTCTCGGTTGAGACCCGCATGGGGTTTGTACAAACCATCGAGAAGAATGTGTTGAGGTTCGCGGTAGAGGAAGAGGATCTTCTCGCGCTTGACCCCACCTGTCGCGACCCCAAGGACAACATGTTTCTGGCTTTGGCCGCCGCATCTGAAGCAGAGATTCTGGTCAGCAGCGACGAGGACCTGCTGGTGCTCGATCCGTGGCACGGTGTGCGCATCGTGCGGCCTGCGGAGTCTCTGGGGATGGGGGAATGAGCGGGTTGTTCAGAAAGAATTGGGCAGGTGGCCCGGTCATTCGCTCAGCAAGCAACAGTTGTGCCCATTCATCCACGTTCTTTGTGGATGAGTGGGAGGCCAAGACTCTCCTCGATTCCCGCTCATCGCAAGAAGCGCGATGAACGGGGCACAGCTTCGTTACACGCTTCGCAAGTCATCTCGGCTTTGACCGGGCCGCCGGCCCATGGCGAAATCTCCTCCTTCATCGATCGACCGAAGCCCCGGAGGGGCGGCACGAAACTAGCCCAGGATGGACGCTGGCCTGAGCTGTGCGAAGGGACGGCCTGCGGGAATCCTGGGTTGGCTGCCAAAAGAAGGACCAGCGCCCCGGAGGGGCGCACGATCTGCCTGGTACACTCTCTCCACGAAGGACGCGAAGCGGTCTGCCGCACCGCAGGTGCCGCGAAGCGGGTGGCCGCACCGCAGGTGCCGAAGCGGTCTGCTGCACCGCAGGTGCCTGGCTGCTGCATGCAATGCCCCCACCGCAGGTGGTTAGCCGACCGCCAGCACCAGTTTGCCAAAGTGGCTGCCCTCTTCCATGCGCTCGAAGACGGCGCGCGCCTCGGTCCAGGGGAACTCCTCGCCTACCGGGCGCAACTCGGCCAGGGCGATGGCGCGGTTCATCTCCACAAAATCGCGGCGCGAGCCCACATAGATGCCCTGGATCTTGGCCATCTTGTGCAGTACCAGCGGCGTGGGGAAGGGTTCGTCGGACTCGGCTAGCACCCCGATCTGGGCCACCGTGCCGCCAATCTTCAGCGCCTTCAAGGAGCGGGTCAGGGTTCCCGCGCCGCCCACCTCCACTACGAGGTCCACACCTTCGCCGCCGGTCTGGTCCATGGCCCAGCGCTCCCAGTCGGGATTCTCGCGATAGTTCAGCCCCGCATCCAGCCCCAGCCCCTTGGCCCGCTCCAGCTTCTCGTAGCTGGAGCTGATGCCCAGTACCCGCGCGCCGCGCAGTTTGGCCAGTTGCAGCGCAAAAATGGCTACGCCACCCGTGCCCTGGATCAGCACCGTGGAGCCGGGCTGAACATTTCCGGCCTTGAGTGCGTTCCAGGCCGTGACCCCGGCGCAGGGCAGAGTGGCCGCCTCCTGAAAGCTGAGATGCTCCGGCACGGAGACCAGTCCGGTTTCGCGCAGAACGGTGTAAGCGGTGAGCATGCCGTCCACATCGCCGCCCAAAGCGCCGCGGGAGCGGATGGCGGTGAGCGGCCCGTCCAGCCAATTCTGCATAAAGATTCCAGCCACGCGATCGCCCGGCTTCCAGGCCGAAACGCCCTCGCCCACGGCCACCACCTCGCCGGCTCCGTCGGAGCAGGGAACGCGGGGCAGGCGCATCTTGGGGTTGTACTGCCCGCGGATGGCAAGCAAGTCGCGGAAGTTCAGCGAGATAGCTCGCACGCCGACCAACACTTCGCCAGCGCCCGGCGTGGGCGTGGGCTTCTCCACAAACTCCAGATGGTCCAATCCAAAGGACGAAAATTGCCATGCGCGCACGGAAGGTTTCCTCCACCCGCGCGCTAGTTTGAAGCGCGGGCCAGTTTTCGGGACGTAAGAGCAGCGAGCCCCGTACAATGAAGATAGGACCCGTAACAAGGAATGTAAATCCGTGGAGGATTCTGATGTCTGAAGTACCCGCCGCAGTAGCCGGTTCAAAGGTGTCGCCCGACGAACGGAAGCGTCTTGCAGCTATAGTGCGCGCCACGCACGATCGTCAATGCCAGGAACTGAATCTGCAGCGCGAATGCATCCTCGCGCAACGTACGTCGAGCCCTGCTCGCCGTCAGGCTCTGGAGGCTGCACTGCTCCAGATCGAAACCCAGATTGCAGCCCTGGCCTAGAGCATTTTTCCAAGGCAACTGACCGGCCGGGAACCACCTATTCTCGGTTCGCGTCTCTTTTTGTGGCCAGGTGGTCAGTACCCTGGGACGCACCTCTCGTAGTGCATCCCGTCTTGGCTCAATCTGGAACCGCTCCTACATTTTAATTGGACTGTTCTGCTCCACTACCCGATGCTTGGGTGGTGCGGCAGGCTTTTTGTGTGCGCGTAAATCCCCGCACACAGTCACCTAGGCACCCAGTCACCCAGCACCTAGTCCCTGCCACCACGTCATCCCGTCCGGTTCCCGACCGGCCTCGATGGTGGCCACGCGTTCCAGTTTCTGCAGATCCACCACCGCCACAACGTGATCGCGCGGGCAGGCGATAAAGGCGCGCTTGCCGTCCGGTGCAATCTGGATGCCGGAGGCGCCGCGCTCCTCAATCGGAATGCGCTTCACCACGGCGTGGGTGACGGCGTCCAGCACCACCAGATCCTTGCCCGCATGGGTGGTCACCAGCACGCGTCGCCCGTCCAGGGTGAACTTGATGCGGTTCGCGCCCACCACCCCGGCGTCGAAAGTCTCCGTAACTTTAGCCTGCGCAAGGTCGATGACGGAGATGGTTCCATCCTGATTGCCGGCCCACAGTGTTTGCTCGTCGGGTGAGACGGCAAAACCTTCCGCTCCCATGCCCACCGGCACGAGCGTGTGCCGCCAACCGGAAGTTGCGCCATTTTGCGCGACCGGTCGTGGATCGCGCACCAAGATGCTCATGGTCCCAGAGCCGGCGTTGGATGCGACCATGCGATTACCGTCGCCAGAGACCCACAGCATGTGGGTGTTGTCTTGCCCGGTGCCCAACACCATGGTCACCCGGCCCGTGTTGGTGTCCAGGGCGGCAATCGCGTTGCTGCCGCCAGCCGTAAACCAGAGTGTGGTTCCATGCAGCCAGAGCCCGTGGGCTCCACGCAGTGGCGCAATGCTGATCGGCTCCAACTGCTTGTGCTCCACCAGGTCCACGCGCTGGATGGTGGTCAGGCTGGCGTCGGCGTAGTTGGTCACGTAAGCGGTGCGCTGGTCCGGCCCCACCACCACCTCATGCGGATCGTCGCCAATGGGGATGGCGGCAATCTTCTGGAGCGTGCGCCCGTCCACAATGGCCAGCGCATGCGATTGCTTGGTAACCACCAACAGCGCGCCTCCCTCAGGGGCCTGCGCAGCGGCAACGGAGACGGCGAAAACGGCAAACGCAAGCGGATGGAAGAGGTGCATGGGGAAGCTCCGAAAGACAGGGAATAGGGAATAGGGAACAGGGAACAATGCCTCTGCCCTAACGCTAGGGGGGGGTCGAAAGGATACCCCTTCCAGCAACGAGAGGGCGTCTCTAGTTTATCGGGCGGACGGCGAGCAAAGTTGGACTGGATCTGCGGGGGACCAGGCTACGGATGCGTTGTGCCGGCAGGCCGCGTGGTGGTGGGATGCGCCGGAGCCGTGTGGCCTTGCTCTGCCGCTCGCTCCGCCAGCGCTTCTTGCTTTGCCTCCAGCGCGGCTTGCTTGGCGGCTTCGGCCTCAGCCTCGGCCTGGGCTTCGCGCTTGGCTTCAAGCGCCGCAATCCGCTGCTGGAGCCTGTCGATCGCTTGCTGGTCGTGGGCCACAATCTGGTTGGCGGCAGGGTTGCCCGCCAGCTTGTCCTCGCGTTGTTGGTGGGCCTGGATCAGAACCTGCAGCTTTTCCGGCTGGTCCCAGTAGATCTTCTCGATCTCGGCTTCGCGCTTCACGGAGTCGGCCAGCTGAGCGGCCAGCGCCAGACGCCCCTTCTCCACCGCGCCCGGTTCTGCCCACGGCGTGTGCGTCTGCGCAAACCAGAGATTCCACATCAGCGCCGTCCCGCCGCCCACAGCGGCCAGGCAGAGGAAGATCGCGAGGAATAGAAGCTTGAGTTTCATAGTGGGTACGGAATCAGTTTAAGGGAGCAGGGGACGCGCGTCCAAACCGGTCCAGGCCAGGGACTCGCTGCCGAGCCCCAACCTATTCAATCGGAACGTCGATCTTGTCGCCCGGCAGAGGATTGCGCAAGTCGCCGTCGCCGTAGTCGCGGGCGTGGGCCAGCGGATGCAGCTTGAACAGCACCAGCAGATTGCGCTCCGGGTCGTCGTAGGCCGGGTAGCTGGCTACCTGCTCCAGCGAGTAGTGCAAGTGCAGATCCTCCAGTGTGCCCGGGTCCAGATCGTTCCATGCCGCGTACCAGCCGGGCTGTGCCGCCACGGTCCTTGCGGGCAGCTCTACGGTGCCAAAGTCGTCGCAAATCCCGGGCAAGTGCGTGGTCAGGAAGATCTCGTCGGCGCTGATGGAGAGCAGCAACCGGTTGCCGTTGGGGTGCGCATCAATATAGTTCGTCAGCCCCTCAGCCGCCTGCACAAAGCTGTACTGCGGATGGAGCGCAAAGCGGACGATCCAGCAGGCCCCGTTCACGCTGAGTACGGCCACCAGCGCCACCAGGATTGCGCCCAGCCGTTTGCGCCGCGGGCCGCCCGAGCCGTAGCAGTCGTGCAGCAAAGCCGCCGCGCCCTGCGCCACAATCAGGAAGCTGAACAGCGCCACCACCGCAAAGTAGCGTGGCTGCGGATGGTTCTGGTAGGCCATAAAGCCAATGTAGCCAATCGCCGCCAGCACCGATGCGCCAAAGACCGGGTCGCTGATCAGACCCCATCCCCACTCCCGCTTGCGCGCCAGCACCGCGCCCACGGTCACGGCCACGGCCAGAGGAAACAGCACCTGGCCAATCCACAGGCCACCGTGCACGCTCCAGGTCAGGCTCACCAGCGGCCAGTAAAACTCGTGCGGCTTGGGATACTTGTTGATGAAGAGAAGGTAGTGATAGTCCGGCAACAATCCTGCCCGTGCCACCATGGCCAGCCACGCCCCGTAGATTACTCCCGAGGTGCCCAGCAGCGCGGCGGCGGCGCGCTGCATCATGCGCCGGTCGCCCCACAAGTCCACCACCAGAGCCCACAGCAAGGCCGGCAGCAGAAAGGCCGCGGTGCTCTTGGTCAGCATCATCAGGGCAAACACCAAGCCCACTCCGGCGGCGCTCAGGGTGGGATGCCGCCACTCCTTCAGGCGCACGGCCAGGTTCAGAGCCACCAGCAGCAGGGTGGAGAGCGGCTGCTCCAGAATCGCCAGGCGGCTGAAGCAGTAGTAGAAGGGGCTGGTGGCCAGCAGCGTAACCGCCAGCAGAGCGGCCCACTGCGGCACACGCCTTCGCAGCAATAGATAACTGAGTCCCAGGTTGGCAAAGAAGAAGGTCACCGCCAACGCCCGGGCCGCCTCAATGGAGACGCCGGTAAAGCGGAACAGAATCCACTCCAGGAAGGGCAATACCGGCAAACCCACGGCCGTGTTCAGGTCGCCAGGCATAAACCAGTGGCCCAGCAGGTGGGCGCGAATCGCCGCCGCGCCATACCAGCCCTCGTCGGTGTACTTGGCCCAGTCGGAAAACCATGGGGAGTGGTTGGGAAAATCCGCCCGCAGATGCAATGCATGCAGCAGCGCGAAGCCGGCCAGAACAACCAGCCACAATCTCAAGAGCCAGCGTACACGGGTATCGGTCAAAGTAGAAAAATCCACGCCCCAAAACCTCCGGAATCTGGCTCAGGCCACACCGGAGCCCACGGCGTACAAAACCGGGCCTTCCTGAGCTGCCGTGCGCTGCGACGGGGAACTGCTTCGAGTATACTCCGGAGCCGGTTCAGCCCTGCCAGGAGAGATGAAGGCCTGGTGAGAGGAGGGTGAACCGGCTTCGGCCCCTTAAGAAGTACCGCAATATGAAACGACGCGCACAGATGCGTCCGCCTGCGGGGCCAAGCTTCTACCTCTTTGAAGCCGCCGAGGCAAGGAGCGCGTCTCGGGCGGAGGGAATCTGCACTGTAGGTGGTGCAGGTTCAAGAGCCTTTCCAGAACCCAAAGAGCGCGAAAACAGGGCGCATAACGCTGATGAGAAGTTACTAATGGAACGCCGCACGAGCTTTCCGGCAACCAGGATTGCATGGCCTTGGTGCAAGCTGGGCGGAGCACTGTCCCATCGCGCACATTGTGTTCTGTTCTTGTTCATGTTTTTCGACAAAGAGCCGATGAAAACAGTGTCGGCCTTTAGAAGTTTCCATGGGCCACGGAGGCTAGGCACGTTGAGACCCCTGCAGAGCACCGTACCAATCCAATTCCAGCCTCCCGTCTCCGGGTTGACCCTTGTCGAGAACGAGACGCTAGCCGCAACCAATGTTGTCGGCATCAGCGCGTCGTGGCGAAAGTTGCTCATGCAAGCCGAGATGGTGGCTCCCTATCTTCAGGTAGCTGCCGTTGAGGGTGAGCACGGTTCGGGCAAGAATACCCTTGCGCGCTACATTTTCAAGCGCTCTCCTATTGCTGAGGGCGGATTCCAGCGTCGCGATGCCCGCGAATGGCTGGCCACTGATGCAGACCCTGCCAACCTGTCGGGCTTTATCTACCTGGACCGGGTTGATTTGCTGGCTCCCCCAGGGCAGGGTCTGTTACTTGGTGTGCTGAAAGCGTTGCAGGATCGCCCGCCGGGACGGGCTGTAGTGGTTGCATCGTCACAAACTTCGTTGCGTCAGATTGCTGGCCAGGGCCTGTTGCTGCCCGATCTCGCCTTCCGGCTCACCGCCATCCGCTTTGCTGTCCCAGCGCTGCGTCAACGTCGCGAAGATATCGCTCCGCTTGCGCAATCGCTCCTGGACCGCCTCTGCCAGCGTTATCAGCAACGTCCCGTGGTTTTGGGCCCCGGTGCTCTGGCGCGTCTGTTGCAGCACAACTGGCCCGGCAACGTACGCGAACTGGCCAGCGTGCTGGAAACAGCTTTGCTGGAAGCTTCCAACGGCATTATCCAGGCCGCTGACCTGAACCTGCCCACGGAATCATCGGTGGTGCAGGCTGAAGCACCTCAGGCTGTGGCTCCGGGAAATCTCTGTCTCGATGCGGTCATTCGTCATCATGTGCAGTACGTTCTCGATCTCAACCGTGGCAACAAGCTTCGCGCTGCCCGCCAGTTGCAGATCAGCCGCTCCACACTCTACCGCATCCTCGGCAATGAGAGTTTCCTCTCCCAATAAAACCACGAAATCCACTAACTTTACCGGGGCCTTTGCACACCGCAAAGGCCCCCTTTTTTGCCGCGCTGCAAATTATCCTTCAGCAAGCGCCCGCTGTGTGGACAATTTCGCTGCCTTCCAAGCTCCAGATGGACAGCTACGGATCCCAGCCCCTGTTTCCCTTGTTCCCGCCCTTCCATCCGCGCTACCATGGCGGTGAAATGTTTCCACTCTTCTGCCGGCCCGTTTCCGCGTGCCGTAGAGCCCAAGGGATATACGCCATGCCTGGGAAGACCCGCTCGTTGATCCTCGCCTGTCTGCTGGTCTCCGCTGCTCTGGCAGTTGGGCAAGACCCCAACGGCGGCATCATTCTGCAGCCCCACAAGCCTGCCCAGCCCAAGCCGCATCCCGCCGTCTCCAAAGAAACGGCCAAGATCCTGGTGATTTGCGATCTGGCCTGCAACTGGTCGCTGGATGGCGACGCCAAGGGCGCTATGGAAGCTGGCAGCACGGCCAAGGCCAACGTCGTCCCCGGCGATCACTTGATTGTGGCTACCTCCGGCGCTGATCGCGTGGAAAAGACCGTTACCCTCGACGATGGCCGCCAGTCGCTGGTGCGCATGGAACTGCAACCGGTGCGCGATGCCCGCCTGAACCAGAGCCAGCAGGCCCAGCGCGAGGCTGAACAGCGCGCTCAGCAGGAGGCCGATGAACGCGCCCGCTTGCAACAGCAGCAGAAAGAGGCCGCGCGCCTGGCCGATCTGCGTACCCGCGCCAACTCGCTCAACCAGCAGGCCGTAACCCTGCGCGAGCAAAAACGCTATGCCGAATCCAAGCCCCTGTTTGAGCAAGCCTGCGAGGGCGGCAACATGGCGGCATGCTCCGATCTTGGCTGGCTTTACGAAAATGGTAACGGCGTGACCCAGAGCTATAGCCAGGCCATCACCTACTACAAAAAATCCTGCGACGGAAACAATATCTACGGTTGCAACAACCTTGGCTGGCTCTACCACGAGGGCCACGGCGTGCTCCTGGATTACGCGCGCGCCAAGCCCTTGTTTGAGATGGCTTGCAATGGCAACCATGCGGATGCCTGCACCAACCTGGGCCTGCTCTACGACAAAGGCCAGGGCGTCTCCCAGAACTACGGCCGCGCCGCCGAGCTCTACCAGAAGGGTTGCGATGGCGATTCCATGTGGGGCTGCAACAACATTGGCTGGTTTTACAACCAGGGATACGGCGTGGTGCAGAACTACCAGAAGGCGCGCACCTTCTACGAGAAGAGCTGCACGGGTGGCAACTCCTCCGCTTGTGCCAACCTGGGCCTGCTCTACGACAACGGCCAGGGCGTGTCCGTGGACTATGGCCGCGCCGCGCAGCTCTACCAGAAGTCCTGCAATGCCGACAATATGTGGGGCTGTAACAACCTGGGCACGCTCTACCAGACGGGCCACGGCGTGCCGGTCAATCGCAGCCGCGCCCTGGAGCTCTACCACCGCGCCTGCAACGCCGGCAACTCCACCGCCTGCGACAACATTACCAAGCTGCGCTGATCCTGCCCGCGTTCTATGGATACGGCCTGTAGATCGATGCACCGTGCCGATCCATTTCCCGGGCTTTATCGCAAAATGGTTGGGAAGATGCTACGGCATTTAGAGAATTTTTCTCGGGTATGGACTTCCGTGCCCCATCCATTTCCGCGTTCTTTGCGGGAATGGGGGGGATAGCGAAGGAATTCAACGCCATCTCAAGAAACGCTCCAAGGGCTGGATCGATAACTCCGCCTTACATCCGGGCCAGAGCCTCCGCCGAACGCAGCTTGCGCTCCAGGTGCCGCTCCAAAGATTGCAGCGTGAAGCGCCGCAGATCGTGCGCCCGGCGGCGGGGGAACAGCTCCTGCGCAAAGGCAGCAACTGGAGCGCGCAACATCCTCTGAGCCAGCAGCCAGCTGTCGGTGGAGAGCTGGTGCGCGCCCATCCCGCGATGCTCGTTGCAGAACAGCCCATCGTGGTGCGGATGAAAGTACACTCCCCCTGCCTGCGTGTTGATTTCCGGTTCTTCAGGAGCCTCCAACCGCGCGGAGCGGTCAGCCCCACCGCAGGCGGTAGCGTGCGATGCCGGGGAGTGGTCAGCCCCACCGCAGGTGGCCGCATGCAATGCCCCGTTGCAGACCGTGCAGTGGGTGAGCCCTGGCAGCAGACCCATCAGCCGCGTCATCCATAGCTGGAAGTAGGTGAGCGGCATCCATGGCTCGATTGCCTGGGGCTCCGCGGGCCGGAGTTCCCCAGCCAATGCCGTGCTCTGGCGGATGTTCATCTGCTCCAGCACCGCCACCAGCAGCCGGAAGACCGTCTCCTGCGGATCGCGTTCCGGCAGGCTCTCGTCCAGCAGCTCGGCAAAAAAGCTCAGCACCGCCAGCCGTTCGTGGCCCACCGGAGCGGAGAGCGGCGAGGCCACAATCTCCAGCTGATCCAGCCGCACCAGGTCCTGACGCGGCTTTTCCGCAAACCAGGCACGCACCATTGTCATCGGCTCCAGAGCGCCGCCAAAGCGTTTGCGGCTGCGCAGCGCTGACTTGGCAATGCCCTTCAGCAGACCGTAGTCGCGGGTAAAGAAGCTCACCACCAGGTCCGCCTCGTGGACCGGCCAGGTGCGCAACACCACCGCTTCTGAGCTCTGCACTGCCATCGGTTCCATCATCGCATTTACGCCAGCTCTCAGCTTTCAGCTTCTAGCTTTTAGCTCCTGGCCTTCGGCTCCTGCGCCTTGGCCAGCAAACCCTCAGGCTGCATCTTTCTGAATTCTGCCGAGTCTGGAGGCTGCGCTCTTTGCTCTCTTGGGCTCTTGACTAAAGTAAGGAAAACATCAAGAAGTAAGGAACTAGAAATTGAGTAAGGAGAATTGACACAAGTAAGGAATCGTCCATAATGTAAGGAACTGGCAGGCCCGCGCCCTGAAAGGGCGCTGTGCATTCCCTGCCCTCGGAGAATAAGGAGAAAACATGCCCAGAGCGAAGGTGACATCCAAAGGCCAGATCACGATCCCGGCTGAGGTACGGAAGGCGATGGGGATTGAGGCTGGCTCGACGGTGAACTTCTGGCCGAACGAAGACGGATCGTTTCGGCTGCAGCGCACCATTTCGATCATGGAGATGGAAGGGTGCCTTGCGGGATTTGTCGTGCCTAAGAGCGACGAGGAGATGAACGCACTGATTGCACAGCATGCATGGGAGCTAGATGAAGCGACCAAGAGCAGCGCAGAGCAGACTGCGGAGAGCGAGGCAGCGTGATCGGCCTAGATACCAATATCTTGCTGCGCTTCATTCTGCGGGATGACGCAGTTCAAAGTCCGCGGGCATCGGCGCTGTTGCAGAAGCTGAGTACCGAGGAGCCTGGATGGGTCACGTTGGTCACAATCGTAGAAATGGTGTGGGTGCTTTCAAGGAGCAAGGGGCTGCATCGTACCCAGATTGCCGAAGAGATGGAAAGGCTTCTCGACCTGGATCACCTCATGGTTGAGCGAGGGGAAGCCGTGCGCACTGCGTTCGCTTGCTATCGCACCACCCACGCCGACTTTGCCGATTGTCTGATTGCCGCCTCAGCGCGTGCCGTCGGATGCACGCGCGTGGTCACATTCGACCGCGTGGCGGCGCGCGATACAGGCATGGAACTGCTGGCGGGATGACGCGAAGCGCGCACCGCAGCTGCAAACACCAACGCGCATCAAGCCGGTTGGCCGGATGCGCGCAGGTGAACCTCAAGGAAGCTGTTGGTTGAAAGTTCGAGCCTTATTGGCCGAAGTGGGTGGTGGCCTTCTCGGCGAAGTGTGCCCACTTCTCCGGCAGGTCGTCCTGGGCAAAGATTGCGGAGACGGGGCAGGCCGGCACGCAGGCGCCGCAGTCAATGCACTCAACCGGATCGATGAACAGCTGATCGATCGCGCCAAAACCGTCTTCGTCTTTCTTGGGGTGGATGCAATCGACCGGACAGGCGTCCACACAGGCGGTGTCCTTGGTGCCGATACAGGGTTCTGCGATTACGTAAGCCATCTTTGGTCTCTCCGGGGAATTGAATTACTCGTGGCTGATGTTAGCACAGGAGATCGACAACTGCCCCCTGCGCAGGGAAGAAGTTTTTCCCGGTCCAGCCGCTGGTTCAGATGCGAACCAGCAGCGAACCGCGTTGAGGGGTCAGGACTTCGCTCTCTGTTCCGCGAAGCGTTGCGGGCTCATAATGGGCGAGAGTTCCCGCCCTGCAAAGAGATTCTCAAACAAGCTCACCAGCTCGCCGTGGATCAGGCCGTTGGAGACCAGCACCTCGCGGCTGTCGATCTTGAACTCCTGGTTGGCGAAGCCGCTCACTCTGCCGCCAGCCTCTTCCACCAGCAGGATGCCGGCCGCGGTGTCCCACGGGTTCAGGTTGAACTCCCAAAAGCCATCCAGCCGTCCCGCGGCCACGTAGGCCAGGTCCAGCGCGGCTGAACCACTGCGGCGTACGCCGTGCGAGCGCAGAGTGAACTCGTGATAAAAATGCACGTTCGGGCTCTCATGCCGTTTGCGGCTGGGGAAGCCCGTGGCGGAGATCGATTGCGCCAGCTTGGCAATCTTGGATACGCGCATGGGGCGGCCATTCAGCGTGGCACCCTTGCCCCGCTCCGCCTGGTAAAGCTCATCGCGCAGCGGATCGTAGATGACCCCGGCCACCAACTGGCCGTCCTCGCCCTCGGGCGCTCCTGCCACGCGCTTGGCCAAGCCCATGGAGACACAGAACTGGGGATGGCTGTGGGCAAAGTTCGTGGTGCCGTCCAGCGGGTCCACATACCAGCGGTACTCGGAGTCCAGCCGGTCCCTGGTACCCTCTTCGCCAAAGATGCCGTGGGTCGGAAAAGCCTTCGCCAGCCGTTCGCGGATCAGTTTTTCGCTGGTGCGGTCAGCCACCGTGACCAGATCTACATCGCCTTTGTATTCGGTCTCAACGCCCTTGGCATAAAAGTCGCGGAGCACGGCTCCGGCCTCACGGGCAATCTGGCTAGCTTGGGGGGTCCACTGCAGTTCAGCGGTTGCTTGGGTCAACGTTCATCCTCCGTCCCGGTTGCGGCGTCGCTTTTGGGGCGTGCGGCGCGCTTGCGTCCGGCCTCGGTGATGGTCCGGATCTGGTCTTTGTAAATGAATAGGTTGGGCAGTTTCTCCCGCGTCAACCGTACCATGCCGTCGTCAAAGTACTCAATCCAGCCGCGCACCACCTCGCCGTCGCTCAGGGCCACTTCGACCTGAATCTGACGCTCCGACAGCGAGCGGAGATAGAGCGCCTCCTGGCCAGTTTCGCCGGGCGGAGGAGTTTTGGAGCGGCGTCGCGACGGCAAAGGTTGTGTCATTCTGCCATTTTAGATGCGGCTCGGGCCAAAGCGACTCGCCTTGCGCTCCGAATCGCCTGAAGCGTCTTCCCTTTTGCTATAAACTTCCGTGCCCCATCCATCTCCGCGGTCTTTGCGGAAATGGGTGGGAACCCCATGAACGTCAGCTCTACATCCTTCCGGAAGATGCTCTAACGTTGGCCCGCATTCTGCCTCATGTCGCGAACCTGATAGTTCTCGGGCGGTGTAAACAGCGCAGGATCGGGCTCGGTGGCGACTATGTCGGTCAGTTCGGTATGGGTTCGCCCAGTGCTGGGTTCGTCGTGCAGTTGCCGCACCAGGATGGCCAGTTCCGGCGACCTCCAGACCTCGTGAATGGCTGAAACCATCATGGGCTGGCCGTTTTCCTTGTTCCCTGCGTTGAAGGTGCGTGTGGAACGGCTTCCTTCCGCGTAAACACCGTTGATGGTCTGCGGAGCCAGCCGCTGCACCTGGAGGCTGCACTCAAAGCCGCAGGAGCGTGGCTCGCTTGAGTACGCTGCATCGTTGGGTTCGGCCTTTCTGCCGGGAGGCGGGCCGGTGATGCGCTGGCGCTCCGGCAACTGCCAGATGGTCATCAGTTTCTGCATGGCCTCGTCGCCAAAGGACCACTTCAGGTACACGCCGGCGATCGGGTCGGTGATCAGGACGGAATGGATTTCAACGCCGGTGGGCGAGGTCTCGATGTGCTCCTGGCGCGTCCGGCCCTGGGCATCGCGCCAGAGCAGCGTGACATGGGTGGGGTGTAGAGATCTCCGCTGATGGTTCGTTTCTCTACGGTGGTGGTTTCTTTGGCGGAGTAGGGCGCGCCGGTAAAGCCCATTCCGGAGGTGGTGGGTAGAGGCCCCTGCGCCAGCGCAAGAGGGACAACGGACAGTGCAAACAGAAGAGTCCAAAAAGGCGTACGCATGGTCCAGCTCCTTAATTCACCATGAGCATTTCCCAAATCACTATAGACCGAAAGCACGGTGCCGAGCGGTCTTTTCCTTAAGAAAAAGCCGCCTTTTTCGGCCCTCAAAAACTCTGCGTGGAGTCGGGAAATGCTTCGCAAGGGGCGCGGGAATCAGCGCGCGGCGCCGCCCGCCGGAGCATCGTCAAAATAGCCGGTCTTGTGGCGGACGTTGAACTGGCTGGTGGCCGCTCGCGGCACCGTCACTTCGATGCGGTGGAAGCTGCGCCCTGGTTCCTGATTGTGCGGATAGTAGCCCAGCAGGTACTGCGTGCGCAGGTCTTCGCTCACTTTCGCAAACGCCTTGTCCAGCTCGCCATCGGAGACGTAGAAGTGCTTGCCGCCGGTTTGCTCCGCCAGGGTGATCAGCGCATGTTCGCCGCCCGTGTTGCGCCCGGCGGAGGCGGCAATGGGCACGTCGATCAGCGAGTAGATCATCACCTCGTTGCGCAGCGCGGCCTCCAGCGCGTCGTCGTAACTGACGCCCTTCACCGTGTTGTCGCCGTCGGTAATCAGCAGAAGAATCTTGCGTCCCTGCCGGACGCCCAGCTTGGCGGAGGCCGTGGCAATGGCCTCATAGAGCGCGGTGGCAAAGTCAGGACGCAGTTGCCCCAGTGCGTGGTCAATCTGCCCGGGCTTGCTCGTGAATCCGCTCAGCTCGCGGACGTTGGTGGCAAACTCGATCACGCTCATCTGGTCCTGCGGGCGCAGGATGGAGCGCACAAAGCGGCGCGCCGCGGCCGTCTCCTCGCTCAGGTCCTTGCGCACGCTGCCGGAGGTGTCAATGGCCAGCGTAATGTTCAGCGGCAGCTCGCTTTGGCGCTCGAAGATGGAGATTGGCTGCGGACGTGCGTCTTCCGTAATGCGGAAGTCCTCTTTGCCCAGTCCGCCGATCAGCGCCCCGTTCTGGTCCGCCACGTTCACAAACACCGACACCAGCCGCACCTCCACGTGGATCGTGGGCTCCGGCGTCGCCTCTTGTGCGCGGGCAGCAGCAGAGCCGAGCACTACCAAGAGGAGTGCGATCCATCCCACCCTTGTCGCGGAAAGCGCGGCAAGGATGGGGCACCCGCAGATCTTTCCCAATCTACGCCTCATGGCCACCCTCCGGAACAATAGCTGCCGGAAACGGCTCCCCGGCTCCCCACACCGCACCGTCGGAAAAGGTCTCGTGCTTCCAGATGGGGACCTGGGCCTTCAGGGTGTCAATTAGCCAGCGGCAGGCATCAAAGGCCGCCGCACGATGCGCGGAAGCCACCACAATCAGCACCGCCGTCTCGCCAATCTCCAGCCTGCCCAGCCGATGCACCAGCGTCACGTGCCGGACGCCGAACCGGTCCATGGCCTGGCGCGCCAGAAAATCCATCTGCCGCAGAGCCATCGGCTCATAGGCCTCGTAGTCCAGCCACTTGGTCTGGCGGCCGCGCGTGTTGTTGCGCACCACGCCGTCAAACACCACCACGGCTCCATCGCTGGCATTCTTGGCGGCTTCCACCAGCTCTGCGGCAGCAATCGCGGTGTGTACCAGCGCAATGTGCAGCGGGCGGCCTGGCTCCTCGGTTGTGGGCGAACCGCCGGAGACCGGGGGCATCAGCGCGATCTGGTCGCCCTCCCGCAGCGCCCGGGTGGTTGGCGCAAACTCCTCGTTCACGCCCACGGCGGAAAAGGCCACCAGCGCCGCGGCTTCTGCCGACCGCGTCGCCAGTTCCAGACGCAACCACGTCAGCAGATGGCCAACCGTGGCCTCCGGGGGAAGGGTCACCGTGATCGACTCAGCTCCCATGACTTCATGGAAGATGCCGAAAAGAAGAACGTTAGCTTGCATGTGCTCCAAAAAAATACCGCCTGCAGATTAGACGCTGCAGGCGGCACTTTCGAGCACATGTTTCAGGATGCGGGGGAGCGGGATTACACCAGCTTGTAAAGGAACGAAGTCGGCGTGCCCCACAGGTTGCGGGCGCGATCCTCGTAGAAGATGGAGTACTCAATGCCGCCAATGTCGTAATCGAACAGCGGCACGCGGTCAAAGGTGTAGTCGCCGCGCACGGAGTATTCGTCGCCGCCGCAGTCGATCATCAGCGTCTCGCTGGTCGACAGCCGCTCCGGATGCGTCAGCAGCATGCAACCAATGGCGAACGAGCCCAGGCTGAACTCATTGCCGGCCAGCGCCACGCGCGTGCGGCGGGCCGACGAGCCACGATGCAACAGCCCAAACTGCGTGCCCACCACCAGAATGTCGCTGCCTTCCTGTTGCTCGGCCAGAATCTTGAAGGCCAGCTTGGTGCGCTCGCTCTGGCGAAGATACTTCTCGGTAAGCTTGCCGATGACCCGGTTGGAGAGCCGGCGCTTGCTCGAGAGAGTCTCAATGACCAGCTCTACGGCTTCGTTGTACGTGGGGGCCAGGATCTCCCAGCGGGGAATGGCAAACCACGACTCGCAGCCTTCCATGAGCTGACGGCGCGCCAGCTTCTCATGACAGACCTTCAAGTCCGGGAAGATCTTGCGCAGGTCGGTCACCTGAGCTTCGATCGGCTTTACCCGGTAGTTGGTGGGATAAACGCGCGTGGAACCAACTTCTTCATCCTTGAACTTGTCGCTGGCGGTGTGCCGTTCCACGGCGGCGATCAAGAGATCCGTCACCTCTTTGGAGAGCTTCCGCTCCGCGTCCAGAACCGTCTGCGTACTTTGCTGGTCCAGTTGCTCAACAATGGTCTGATAGGCGGTCTTGACCGCTCCGCTGAGCATGTCCTGCAAACGCTTGTCTTGCGAAGCTGTCATATTGCCGGACAAATGCAACGGCACCATGGTGTGGGAAGATGTCTGCGGATTCGCCGTGCTGGCCATGTTCACCGTTCCTGAGGTCTCCCTCTGCTCGAGTATGTCCAGTTTATCGACACTATTCCGGTTTTCGAGAGGACACCTGACCGGCACAGCCCGTTATTAGTTCTAAATGTGGAACGGACCAGATTGAAAACTCAGGTTGGGTCCGCCGCGTCTGGTGTGGGCCGTACGCCTCCCTGCGGGCGTTCAAGCATTTCCCCTTTGGCGATAGACCTCCGTACCCCACCCTTTCCGCTTGTTTCCCCGGAAAGGGTGGGGTACCGATGAACTGCATACACCCTTCCTGAAAATGCTCTGGGTCTCTGACAGCAGAATGTTGTCCCAAGGCTGGGTACCCCAGGCCTCGATCTTGAGACCTGGGATAGCGCGAAATCAATGGTACGAAACCATCTTGTCAGAGACCTAGGAAACTGCGCTTGAGCTCAGTGCCGCACTTACGGCCGGCGCTGCGTCAGGCCGTGGCTTCAGCAGCGGCAGAGCAACCGCAAGCACGTCCTCAATCCGCTCCGCGTAATGCACCGTCACGCCCTCGGTCATCTCGGGGGTCAGGTCTTCTTCCACATTCTGACGGTTCTCAGCCGGCAGAATAATGTGCTGCACCCCGGCCCGGCGTGCGGCCAGGAACTTCTCCTTGATCCCGCCCACCGGCAACACGTTGCCCGACAAGGTGATCTCGCCGGTCATGGCCGTCAGTGGACGGATCGGCGTATCCGTCAAAAGCGACGCCAGCACCATGGCCATGGTTACGCCAGCCGACGGGCCGTCCTTGGGAATGGCGCCGGCCGGCACGTGAATGTGCAGATCCAGGTCCTTGTTGAAGTCCTCATCCAGCCCGATCTTGGCGTAGTTGGACCGCACCCAGCTGAGCGCCGCCTGCATCGACTCCTGCATCACCTGGCCAATCTGGCCGGTCATGGTAAAGCCGCCCTTGCCCTTCATCTTGGTGGCTTCAATGAACAACACATCGCCGCCGGCCGGTGTCCAGGCCAATCCCACCGCTACGCCCGGCCGCTTCACGCGTTCGGCCACCTCGGTGTCCACGCGCACCTGAATGCCGCCCAGGAACTCCTTGATGATCTCCCGGGTCACGGTCAGCTTCTCCGTGTTGCCCTCTACCACCCGCCGCGCCTGCTTGCGGCAGACCGTGCCGATCACCTGCTCCAGCTTGCGGACGCCGGCTTCGCGGGTGTAATGGCGCACCAGTTGGCGGACCGCATCCTCGGGAAACTCAATGGTCTCCACCGTGATGCCGTTCTCCTTGATCTGGCGCGGAATCAGATAGCGGTTGGCAATGTGCAGCTTCTCCTCTTCGCTGTAGCCCTCCAGAGGAATCAGCTCCATGCGGTCCAGCAGCGGCGGCGGAACCGTATCCAGCTGGTTCGCCGTGCAGATGAACAGCACCTTCGAAAGATCGAACGGCACATCCAGGTAGTTGTCGCGGAAGCTGTTGTTCTGCTCCGGATCAAGCGTCTCCAGCAAGGCCGAGGCCGGGTCGCCCCGGAAGTCCCTACCCAGCTTGTCAACCTCGTCCAGCATGATCACCGGATCGTTGGTCTCGGCTCGCCGGATGCTCTGGATGATCTGCCCCGGCATGGCACCAATATAGGTGCGCCGGTGGCCGCGGATCTCCGCTTCGTCGTGCATGCCGCCCAGCGAGATGCGCTGGAACTTGCGTCCCAGAGCGCGCGCAATGGAGCGCCCCAGGCTGGTTTTGCCCACACCGGGAGGTCCCACAAAGCACAGGATCGGGCCCTTCATGTCCGGCTTCAGCTCCAGCACCGACAGGTAGTCCAGAATCCGGTCCTTCACCTTCTTCAGCTCGTAGTGATCCTCGTCCAGAATCTCCTTGGCCTTGGTGATATCGATCTTGGAGCCCGAGCTCTTGGCCCAGGGCAGAACCGCCAGCCACTCAATGTAGTTGCGGGTCAGCGAGTAGTCGGCGGCCATGGGCGACATGCGCGAAAGCCGGCCCAGCTCCTTGATGGCCTCCTTCTTCACGTCTTCCGGCATGCCGGCGTTATCGATCTTCTGGCGCAGCTCCTCGCTCTCGCGCTGGCCCTCGTCCTGCTCACCCAGTTCCTTCTGGATGGCCTTCAGCTGCTCGCGCAGATAGTAGTCCCGCTGCGACTGCTGCACCTGGTCCTGGACCTCGGACTGGATCTTGGAGCGCAGCTGCTGAACCTCGATCTCCTTGGCCAGCAATCTGTTGAGCTGGATCAGCCGGTCATGGATGGCGGGCGATTCGAGCAACGTCTGCTTCTCGTCGGTGGTCAGGAAGGGCAGGGAACTGGCCACAAAGTCCACCAGCCGGCTGGGCTCCTCGATGTTGGCCGCAATGGTGCGCAGCTCGTCCGACAGGGTCTGCGAGTCCGACACAATCTGCTGGAATTGCGAAACCACGTTGCGCACCAGGGCCTCAAAGCCGGAGCTGGAGTCGGGCACAACGTCGTCCATGGGTTCCACTTCGGCAATCAGATACGGCTCAGTCTGCAGAAAGCGCAGCAGGCGGACGCGGCTGATGCCTTCGGTAAACACAAACCGGCTCTGGTTGGGCATGCGCACAACCTTGTGCACCGTGGCCAGTGTGCCCACAATATGCAGGTCGCCGGGCTTGGGAGCATCCACTCGCGCGTCCAACTGCGTGGCCACCACGATGGTGCGCTCCTCGCCCAGGGCCTCAATCAGCTGGATGGAGCTCTCACGGCCCACCGTCAGCGGCAGCACGGCATGCGGAAACAGAACCGTGTCGCGAACCGGCAGGATCGCAATGCGACGCACGGAGGGGACCTCGTCAGCGGTGGGTGAAACGGAAGCGGAAGAATCGAAATTTTCGCTGGGCATTGAGTGTCCTTTTATCAACTTTCCTTCATTAGACTGCGCAAGATTTCAAAAAGTTGCAATTTCCCTCTTCTCGGAGGTTGGCAACCCGGTTCCTGGAACAACAACTACCGCATACCCCTACGTTTCAAGCCTGGTTGTCGGTTCCAGCCCGGCTGCGGAGAGCGTTGCACATGCGGAGCGTAACTCCATGATTGGAAATGAGTATTTCCTCATCTGCCCCGGCCGCCCATCCCTCTGCACGGCTGTTCGAAGGTAGTATCGGCCAAACGGACTCCAATGTGAGGCGGGAATTGGGACGAATGCAAAGAGAAGTGCCGGAAAGAGAAACATAAAGGTTTCCGGGGCGCGATCGGCCCGGATGCGGAAAGAAAAAGTCTACTCGCCTGCTCCCTTCCCGGCTTCCTGGATCGCCTGCTCAATCTGCCTCCAGAGCTGGTCGGGTGGTTCCACCGGGGCCAGCAGTTGGCGCGCTGCCTCGGCAATGGTCTCAAGGTCGGCCAACAGGGCCCGGCACAGCGCGCAGTTCATCAAATGCGGGTGCGTGGCCAGTTCTGCCCCGGAACCAATCAGCTCCGGAAGCTGCGACTGAAACTCCTCGCAGGTCAATAATTCGGGAGTGGGTGTGGCGCTCATGGCTGAGCCTCCTCGGATGCCGTTCGGCGCAGAATCTGCCGCAGCCGGAGTCGTGCTTTATGGAGTTGGGATTTGCTGTTGCCAATGGAGCACTCCAGCAGGGACGCGATCTCGTTGTGTTCGTAACCTTCCACATCGTGCAGCACAAAAATCAGCCGGTAGCCGGGGGGCAAACTGGCGACCGCGATTTCCAGTGTCATACGGTCAATGGCGCCGGCCAGGCTGGGGTCGGCAGCGCCAAAGCTGCGCCCGGGTCCATCGTCCGGGCCGCCCGGGTCCATGGCCTCGTCCAGCGAGATCAGCTGCAAGCCCTTGCGCCGCAACTGCATCAGGACCACGTTGATGGTCAACCGGTGCAGCCAGGTGGAAAATGCCGACTCCCCCCGGAAGCTGCCAATCTTGCGGTGCAGTTGCAGAAACGCTTCCTGGGTCAGGTCCTCGGCTTCCGCGCTGTTGCCCACCATGCGCAGGCACAGCGAATAAATCCGCCGCTTGTGGCGGCCGTAAAGCTCGGCAAAGGCCTGGTGGTCGCCTGCCTGGGCGCGCACCAGAACCGGATCGGCAGGCGGCGCGGACCGGCCCTCTGCTCGTCCACCCGGAGTATCCGCGGGCGAAAAGGCGGAGGGTTCTGATGGGTCCGGAACTTCAGCCGAAAATTCAGTTGAGGACATGCCGCTCCTTGAACTTAGGGCTACCGGCAACGGCCGGGCTCCACAAGGCGTTTCTCATCGTTAGTATAGGAGGTAGCGCAGATTCCGTGTAGCTTCGGCGGCAGGAGCGGGATGGGCACTGGCGGAGATTTTTTTGCTCGCGGCCAGTGGTGGCGTGCGTGCTGTGTCGGCGCATGCGGCATCTCCTCTCCAGCCCGGTTGTCCGGAGCAGGGGCTGCTTTGAAAATAGCAAAGGGGGATAGGCAGGTCCCCTCGCTTTTTGGGAGAACGGGCAGTGCGGAAACAGCAGGCGGAAGTTTACGGAGGCAGGGGAGAAGCGCCGCAGTGCATCGGTGCTCGGGCTCTGGTGCGGTCTGCGGGGCCCTGCTCGTCTGGTCTTTTGCCTTCTCGGCTTTTGTCTTCTGAGCTTTGCTCGGGGGGCCTTCGGGCTCTGGCCGCGCTCCTTCTTGCGGCGGTTTTGGCGCCCCTGCCAGCTCAGTCCCCGGCTGGCGTCGATGCCAGCGCGCTGACCGCCAGCTGGATCGGCCGTCCCATCCATTCCATCGTTTTTGAAGGCGTATCCAGCGCCCGGCTGGAGCCCCTGGCCACCCAGATTCGCCAGGCCATCGGCACCCCGCTGGATACCCTCCGGCTCCGCCAGATGCTGCGCCAGCTCTACGCCACCGGCCTCTACGACACCGTGGATGTGGCCGCCGTTGCCAGCGGCGACGGCCTTGATCTGCACTTCCGCGGCCAGGCCCGCCGCTTCATCGGCACCGTGGGCGTGGTGGGGGCCAGGGGCGCAACCATGAACAGCCAACTGGCCCGCGCCGGCCGCCTGATGGCCGGTACACGCTACAACGAGGCGCGCCTGGCTGAGGCCGAGCAGCTCATGCTGGAGACACTCGCCAACAGTGGCTTCCATGAGGCCGCCATCTCCCACAAAATCGTCGAGCACCCCACCGAGCAGCTGGTCGACATCGAGTTTGCGGTGGTCTCCGGTCCCCAGGCCCGGGTGGGAGCGGTTGAGGTCAGTGGCGATGCCGGGATGAGCGCGGGCGAGTTTCGCCGCCATGCCCACCTGCGCGCTGGCGCCGTCGTCGATCACGACACCTCCAATCGCGCCCTCTCCGGCGTCCTCCATCACTACCAGAAGCAGGAGCGCTTTGAGGCTGAAATCAAGCTCCTGGCGCAGCACTACGACCCCCTGGCGCACCGCGCCGACTACCGTTTTTCCGCCAATCGCGGCCCCGTGGTGCGCATCGTGGTGGAAGGCGCATCCATCGATCCCGCCAAGCTGAAGCGCGCCATCCCGGTCTTTGAAGAGGGCGCGGTCGATGAGGACTTGCTCAACGAAGGCGGTCGCCGTCTGCGCGACATCTACCAGCGGGTGGGCTACTTCGAGGCCAGAGTCTCCCACCAGGAGCAGAACAGCGAGGGCTCTGGCGTCTCCATCGTCTATCACGTGGACCTGGGGACTCTGCGCAAGGTGGAGAAGGTCGATGTGGCTGGCAACAAGTACTTTGATGCCGCCACCCTCCGCCAGCAGCTCGGAGTGCGCACGGCGGACTCGCTGGACCATCATGGGGCTTACAGCCAGGCTCTGGTGGCGGCCGATGTTGCCGCCCTCGAAGGTGTTTATCGCAACAACGGATTTGCCGATGTGAAGGTGACCGCGGAAACGGCCGCGCCGCCTCCCATCAAGCATGGAAAAACCGCTCCGCTGAGCGTCACCTATCGCATCGCCGAGGGTCGCCAGACGCGGGTGGGCGCCATGCGCATTGAGGGCAACAACCACTTTACCGCCGCGGAACTGACGCCCGGCCTGAACACCATGGCCGGGCAGCTTGACTCGCCACAGTATCTGGCGGGTGATCGCGAAGCCCTCTTGACTCACTACCTCAGCAGAGGCTTTGAGCAGGCAGTTGTCACCGTCACCCAGCAGTTTGAACCCGGTGACGCCGGCAAACTCGATGTGGTCTTCCATGTGACCGAAGGCCAGCAGACCTTTGTGCGCAAGGTGCTGGTCACCGGCATCCAGGCTACCCGCGCCTCTACCATTGAGCGCGCCATCACCCTCCATCCCGGCGACCCGCTCAGCGACACCGCCCTGCGCGACACCCAGCGCAACCTCTACGACTTTGCCCTCTTCAACGAGGTGGATGCGGCCGTGGTCAACTCCAGCGGCGCTGAGACCAACAAAACCATCCTGTTGCAGGTGGTGGAAGCCAGGCGTTGGGCGCTCACCTATGGCGTGGGCTTTGAGGCGCAAACCGGAACCCCGCAGAGTAACTGCGGCAGCGCCATTGTGCTGGGCAAAAGCTGCGACCCCAACGGCAAAACCGGCGTCAGCCCGCGCGGCGTTCTGGACATTACACGCAACAATCTGCGCGGCCGCGAGCAGTCGGCCTCGTTGCGTGGCACCTACGGATTGCTGGAGCAAAAGCTGGATCTGCTCTACCAGATACCGCACTTCCAGGGCAATCGCAACTTCGGCCTCACCTTCTCCGGCGGCTACGCCAACAGCAAGGACGTGACCACCTACGTGGCTTCGCGCCTGCAGGGCGGCATGCGCCTGACGGAGAGCTTCACCGCGCCCGCTTCCTGGCTTTCCAAGGCCAACACACTGGTCTGGGAGTACGACTTCCGCCGCGTCAAAGTGGCCGCGGAGAGCCTGCAGGTGGCCCCGGCCTATATCACGCAGCTTTCTACCGCGGTGCGCGTGGCCGGCCCTGCCCTGACCTGGGTGCGCGACACCCGCGACCTGCCGCTCAATGCGCATCGCGGCTCCTACACCAGCTTTCAGGACTTTGCTTCGCTCAATCGTCTGGGCGCTGAGGTCGGCTTCAATCGCCTGGATCTGCAGCAGTCCAACTACTGGAGCTTTGGCCGCGAACGTTTTGTGCTGGCGCTCAACACCCGCTACGGTCAGGAGCGCGCCTTCCGCTCGCCCCAGACGGTCCTGCTCCCATTGCCGGAACGGCTCTACGCGGGCGGCGCCACCTCGCTGCGCGGCTTCTCGCAGAACGGCGCTGGCCCTCGCGATCCTGAAACCGGATACCCCATCGGCGGCGCGGGCGCGCTCATCTCCAGCACCGAACTGCGCCTGCCTCCGGCCAATCTGCCGTTGGTGGGCAACACCGTCAGCCTGGTGCTCTTTCACGACATGGGCAACGTTTTTACCAATGCGGGCGATGCGTGGATGAGCGCTCTGCGCGCCCATCAGCCGCAGAAGGCCGCCTGCCGCGCGGCGCTGGGCGCAAGTTACAACGCCAGCGTGCCGCCTACCGGGCCCATCGCCTCCACCGGCGCGGAGGGCGCGTGCAGCTTCAATTACTTCTCGCACTCCCCGGGTCTGGGCGTGCGTTACCATACCCCCGCCGGGCCCTTTCGTCTCGACTTCAGCTACAACCTGAATCCGCCCATCTATCCGGTCATCTTCAACTACACGCTCTCGCAGCCCGGTTTGCAGCCGCACATGGGCCAGGGCAACCACTTCAACTTCTTCTTCAGTCTGGGGCAAACCTTCTGATGCGCGTGCCCATCCAACTCCGGTTCACCGCACTGGTGCTGCTCCTGGCGGCCACCTCCTTCTGCCTGCGGGCGCAGGAGCCGGTGGTGCTGGATCGCGTGGTGGCGGTTGTCAATCGTCATGCCATTCTGGCCTCTGAGATCGACGACGAGATCCGCCTTTCCGTGCTGGACCCCATGCAGCAGGGCCAGGTAGCTCTCACCCGGCCGCGCGCCCTCGAGCAGCTCATCAGTCGCTCGCTCATTGAACAGCAGATTCGCAGTGAAGACAATCGTGCTTCCGAGCCATCGCCGAGCGAAGTGGATGCGCGATTGACGCAGATTCGCCGCGAGCTGCCCTTCTGCATGCATCGCAACTGCGCCTCGGCGGAGGGTTGGAAGCAGGTCCTGGCCGAGCGCGGCCTCACCCCGGAACGGGTGGTCAGCTATCTGCGCTACCGCCTCCAGATTCTCGCCTTCATCGAGCAGCGTTTCCGCCAGGGCATTCGCATTGCTCCCGAAGAGATTGCCGCTTACTACGCCAAGATGCTGCTCCCGCAGTACAAACCGGGCGAGTCGGCGCCGCCGCTGGAATCCGTCTCTGACCGCATTGAGGAGATTCTGCTGGAGCAGCGGGTGAGTTTGCTGTTTGACGATTGGTTGTCGAACCTTCGCAAGCAGGGCGATGTGGAAGTTCTGGACCCGGCACTGGAAATCTCCACGCCGGCATCGGACCCCAGCGATGCCGCCGGCGGGAAGGGAGCGGGCGCATGAGCAACCAAGAACCGAACCCCCTTGAACCCACTCCACAACCTGAGCCCGCCGAGCCTGTTGAAACCGAACCCGTCGAAGAGGACGCGGCCCAGGCGCACGCGCGCCATCGTGCCCGCCGCCTGCGCCGCTTCTTCCTGCGTCACCTTCCCCTCAGCGCGCTGGGCCTGACGGTGCTGGTGGCAGCCGCCTTCACGGGACTGTATCTGTGGATGAGTTCGGCCAGCTTTGAGGAGTTTGCGCGCCAGCGCCTGATCGCCACGCTGGAACAGAGCACAGGTTGCCGCGTTGAGATTGCGCACTTTCACTGGCAGCCTCTCAAGCTCGCCGTGCAGGCGGATGGCCTGGTGCTGCACGGCACGGAAGATGCGGCGGAGGAACCGCTGGCCACCGTGGAGCGGCTCAGCGTGCGGCTCAGCGTGCTGGATCTTTTCAGCCCCCGCATCCTGGTGCGTTCTTTTGATGTGATGCGGCCTACCCTGCACACCATCACCTATCAGGACGGCACCACCAACATTCCCACCCCGCGCGGCAAGCGTCGCTCCAGCAGCTCCGCGCTCGACACAATTTTCGACTTCCGCGCTGGTCACGGCTCCATCCGCGATGGCCAGCTGCACCTTGAGAACCGCTCCACGACATTCGATTTTCAAAACCGCTATCAGCCCATCGACTTTGCCGCCGACGATCTTTCGCTGGCGCTGCTCTACGTGCCCGGGATGCTGAAGAGGGCTGAGCAGTATCGCCTGGATGCCGGAGCCACCGACGTGACGCTGACCCGCAGCGGAGTGCACAGCAAGTATCCGCCCGTGCATGGCTACTTTCAGATGGCGCTGGAGCTGGAGCGCCATGCCGCGCGCCTGCGTTCGCTGCGCATCACGGCGCGGGGCCATGACAAGCTGGAGCGCTCCCTGGAGGTCTCGGGCGAACTCATCGATTTCTCCCATCCTCGCTGGCAGGGCCACGTGGGAGGCGAACTCGACATGCGCCTGGTCGACCCCATCACCGGCTATCCCAACGCCCCCGAGGGCGTGGTCAAGCTCGACATGGCCATGCGTGGCGACGGCCATGGCTTTTCGCTCGATGGGCCGGTTCACATTGACAACGGAGCCTATGTTGGCCCCGGCGTTGAGGCTCATGGACTCACCCTTGATGCGCGCTTCCATGCCGACCCCAAGCGCATGCTCATCGACAATGTGGTGATCCGCCTCAAGGCTGGCGGCACCATGGAGGGTGTGGTCGATATGGCTCCCTGGCAAACGCCGCCCTTCCCGGCGCGTCCCATCGGCAGCACCGGCAATCGCAACCTTGCGCCGCCCCCTCCGCACCTGCCCGACATTCCCATGAATGGCCGCGTGGATGCGCGCTTCAAGGGGATCGCGCTCGACAGTTTTCTGGACATGGTGAGTGTTCCGCCCTTCAAGCGGCTGGGCTTTGGTGCGCAGGTCAACGGCACGGCACTGGCCACGTGGCAAAACGGCGACAACAACTCCGTCTCCGTGTCCGCCAACCTGCAGCTCTCACCTCAGGCCAACGCCGTCGCGGGTGAACTTCCTGCCTCCGGCGTCGTCGATGCCACCTACACCCACCGCAACGGCTCCGTCGATCTGCGCCGGCTGGAACTGCATCTGCCGCAAAGCGACCTGGAAGCCCACGGCGCAATGGGCACATTTCCCATGACCGGCGTCTCCCAGTTCGCCGTCGACTTCCGTTCCCGCAACATGAATGAGTTCGACACCGTGCTGCGCGGGCTGGGTGTCAGCCGCGCCGGGCGCTCCGGTGCGGCCGCGTTGCCCATCGCCATCGGTGGGCAGGCGGAAGTGCACGGCGCCTGGAGCGGATCGCTCCTCAACCCCCGCCTCTCTGGCACGGTGAAGGGAACCGATCTGCAACTGGAGCTGGTGTCGCTGCAGCAAGCCGCCGCTCAACCCTCCGCTGCTGCCGTCGCCGCGCCGCGCTATGTGCGTCTGGATGCTGTCGAGGGCGCAGGCAGCTACGCGGAGACGCGCATTGCGGTCGATCATCTGCTGGTCACCCGGGGCCATGCCCACCTTACCCTCGCCGGAGCCATTGACGCCGCGCCCTCCCGCACGCCCACCTTCGATGCCAACTCCACCGCGCATCTCAAGCTGGGAGCAAGCGCCCTGGAGGCCAGCGACGTGCAGCCCTTTCTGGGCCTCGATCTTCCCGTGTCCGGCCAGCTTACCGCCCAGTTGCAGGCCGATGGACCCCTCCATGCGCTCACCGGTTCCGGATTTGTGGAGCTGAACGGCGGCACCGTCTACGGCGAACCGGTCAAGCGCCTCCGCCTTGCCGGCTCCATCGCCAACCAGACCGTGCGGATCGCCTCGCTCAGCGCCACCGTTCCCGCAGGCGTTGCCACTGGCGCTGGCAGCTATGATCTGCGCGCCAACACCTTCCAGGGCGAGCTGCACGGCTCCGGCATCGACTTGGAAAAGCTGGACTGCCTGCGCCAGCAAAACTGGAAGGCCAGCGGCAAGCTCGGCTTCACCCTGCGTGGCTTTGGCACCGCAAAGGACCCGCACCTTGAGGCTGAGGCTACGGTGGCCGCCTTTGCCCTGGCGGGCCAGCCGCTGGGCAGCCTGCAGCTGACCGCACACACCGCCGCCCGCACGGCAAACTACCAGATCACCAGCCATATGGATGGCGCTGAGGTCACAGCCCACGGGCAAACCGGCTTTGACAACGGGTATCCCACCCAGGCGCAGATCAACTTTGTGCGCTTCGACATCGGTACCCTCTTCCGGCTGCGGCAGGTGGATGCCATCAAGGCGCAATCCTCGCTGGCCGGTGCGCTCACCCTCTCCGGGCCCCTGGCCAAGCCGGAGGAGATGCGCGGCGAACTTCGCCTGCCATCGCTCGACGCCACGGTGGCCGGCGTCCATTTGCACAGCGACGGCGGTCTGCATGCGCTGCTCGGCTCGGGCCACGTGCATCTGGACCCGCTGCATGTAACCGGCGACAACACCGACATGCGCCTGGCCGGAGACGTGGAACTGAACGGCACCCATCAGCTGGATCTGGCTGCCAGCGGCGCCGTCAACCTCAAGCTCGCCAGCACCCTCGACTCCGATCTGACCGCCAGCGGCATCTCCACCTTCCAGGTGGAAGCCCACGGAACCTTCGACAAACCTGAACTCAAGGGTCGTGTGGACTTTGAAAACGGCGCCCTGGCCTTTGAAGACATGCCCAACGGCCTCAGCCAGATTCAGGGCACGCTGCTCTTCAATCAAAATCGGCTGGAAGTAAGCAAACTCTCCGCCATGAGTGGCGGCGGCCAGCTCAGCATCGGTGGTGCCGTCAACTTCCAGAACGGTCTCTACGCCGACCTCACCGCTACCGGCAAGGGTGTACGCATCCGCTATCCGCAGGGCATCAGCTCGCTGGCCGATGCGCAGCTCCGCCTGCAGGGCCCGCGCAGCAACTTGCTGCTGGCCGGCAATGTGCTTCTTACCCGCTTCATGGTGAGCCCGGAGATGGACTTTGCCGCCCTGGCCGCGCAAACCAGCGCTGCCTCCGTGCCACCGCCGCCCACCGCGCCCTCCAACCACCTGCGCCTCGACGTGCACATCTCCAGTTCCCCGCAGCTGAGCTTCCAGAACGCCTTTGCCAAGCTGGCTGGCGACGTGGACTTGCGCGTGCGCGGCACCCTGGCCAATCCCTCCGTGCTGGGGCGCATCTCCGTCACCGAAGGCAGCGCCACCCTGGCTGGCACCCGCTACGACCTGCAGCGTGGCCAGATCGATTTCACCAATCCCGTTCGCATGGACCCCATCATCGATCTCAACGCCACGGCCCACGTTGAGGACTACGACATTGCCCTCGGCCTGCATGGCACCCGCGAGAAGATGACCGTAATCTATCGCAGCGATCCGCCGCTGCCCGAGGCCGATGTGGTGGCTCTGCTCGCGCTTGGCCGTACCGAGAGTCAACAGCGCATCAACACCCAGCAGCAGGTGCAGGCGCTCTCCAATCCCGCCACCGACGCGCTGCTGGGCGGCGCGCTCAACGCCACCGTCTCCAGCCGCGTGCAAAAGCTCTTCGGCGCGGGCTCGGTCAAGGTGGACCCCAACTACCTGGGCGCGCTGGGCAACTCCACCTCGCGCATCATTGTGGAAGAGCAGCTGGGCCGCAACCTCACGCTGACCTACGCCACCAACGTGAACACCACCGGCCAGCAGTTGATCCAGGCGGAAGTGGCCATCAACCGCCACGTCTCCCTGATGGTGGCCCGCGACGAGTCCGGCGTCTTTTCGGTCGTCCTCAAAGCTACCCGCCGCTACCGGTAGGCTTTTCTCTTCCGGGCTGGATGTCCAGAGCGAAATCAGAGTCGGTGTGTCCTGGCAGTTTTCTACAAGGTCGCCGCTCCCTGGGTGTCGCGTCGACTTGAATGCATGGGCTTCGGGATACAGCAACGCTGGTTTCGTTAGAGTCGCCCACCGGCTTGTGCCGACCCACGGAGGGATAAAACGGGCGGAAGGAGCAGGGGCCTTTAGGCCCCTGACTGGAGAGCTTGAATAGATGGGCCTTTAGACCCGGAGCTTTTCGTCGCTCCATTGTTTTGGAGAACTGGCACTTTTGTTTCTTCCTATTCGTCCACCGGCCTTCGCCGACCCACGAAGGGATAAAATTCAATATATCCCGTCCTCGGATTTGCGCCCCACCGGGGCGCAGTGCAAATAGCCCAGGGCAAGCCGTAGGCGCAGCCCTGGGTTGGCTGTCCAAAATGGACCTCGTGCCCTGTAGGGGCGCGGTGAACCGTCAAAAGGGCATTCCTGTTTCTTATCCGTTCCCCACCGGCTTTTGCCGACCCACCGACGATGAAACAGGAGCGCCGACTTCCTGGCCCGCGCTTGCTTCTTCCTGGCGACCTTGGCTCTTTGGGAACCCCTGAGCCTGGGGTGGTGAGTCGAAGTGAACTTCCGTGCCCCATCCATTCCGCGTTTTTCAGCGGAATGGGTGGGATACCTGCAAAATTCCGGTCTACACAATTCCCGAAAATGCTCTAAAAGAGCCCCCACGCCCAAGCAGGCGGAACCAGCCAGCCACTTTCCATCCGCACCCAGTCCCCAGTCCCGAGTCCCTGCTCTACCGCCTCCGGCTCCGCTCTCTCTGCAGCTCCCGGTAGATCTCGCTCTTCGATTGCCCCATCTGCCGGGCCAGCCGCTTGAGCGCTTCCTTCTCATCGATCCCGTGCTCGGTTTGCAGGCGCGCCACGCGGACGGCAATCTTCTCATGCGCATCCGTCGCGGCTTCCGCCCCAGGAGTGTGTACGGGAGCTTCCATCAGCAGCACAAACTCGCCTCGCACCCGGTCCCGTGCCGCCAGGTTTTGGCGCGCTTCGCTCACCGTGGTGCGCAGAATCTCTTCATGCAGCTTGGTCAGTTCGCGCGCCAGACACACTCGCAGCGCCGGGCCAAACACGCTCTCCAGGTCGGCCAGGGTGTCCAGAATCCGGTGCGGAGCCTCGTAGAAGATCACCGTGCGCGCGGTGCTGCGTTGCTGGGCTGTTAGCTCAGCTTGCAGCTCTTCCAGCCGCGTCCGCCGCGCTCCGGCCTTCTCCGGCAAAAAGCCAAGGAAGAGAAACTCCTCGGTCCCCAGGCCGGAAGCAATCAGCCCAGTTAATGCGGCGTTGGCACCAGGAATCGGGATCACCGGAACCCCAGCCTCCACCGCCGCCGTTACCAGCCACGATCCAGGGTCGGAGATGCCCGGCATTCCCGCGTCTGAAACCAGCGCAATCCGCGCTCCGCCCTTGAGCGCCTCCACCAGCTCCGCCGCCCGCGCGTGTTCATTATGCAGATGGCAGCTCAGCGTGGGGGTAGAAATCTGAAAGTGGTTCAGCAGCTTCTGGGTCTGGCGGGTATCTTCGCAGGCAATGCGGTCGGCCCCGCTCAGCACCTGCAGCGCGCGTAGCGTGATGTCCCCCAGGTTGCCAATGGGGGTTGCCACAAGATAGAGTCCGGGGGCCAGGGGCCCTTCGGGAAGGGGATAGCTAGTCACTGGAGTTCAACCGTTCAATCCGCCGCTGTTCGGCCAGTAGCGGCATGCTGACCATCAGGTTCTGCACGCTCACCACGCCCACCACCCGGCCGGCGTCGGTTACAGGAATCAGCGAGAGCCCGTGTCCCGCGGTCAGGCGGCGGATAATCGCGCCCAGCGTGTCGTCGGGCCTGGCCACCTGGAAGACCCGGCTCATCACCGACTGCACGTAGCCATTGCCCTCGGAGCGCAGCGCCTCCAAAATCCGTTGCCGATTGATGATGCCCACCAGTTCCGCCCCGCGCACCACCGGAAAGTCGTCCTGCAGCGAGTGGATGGAGCGCGAGAGAGCGTCGGCCAGCGTGTCAGAGGGCGAGAGGGTGAAGAAGTCCGTCAGCATCACTTCCTTCATGCACACCGTGTCCACCACCGACTGGAAGAAGACGCCCTGATCCTCAATCTGTCCACCGATCATGATGAACAGGCCGCACAACCCCAGCCACGGGCTGCGCATCACCAGACTGCCCAGCATCATGGCCAGAGCCAGCACCTGGCCCATGCCGGAGGCGATCCGGGCCGCGGCCTCAAAGCCGCGCTTGTGCGTAAAGATGTTGCGCAACAGCCGCCCGCAATCCAGCGGATAGGCCGGAACCAGATGCAGCAGACCCATGAAGATCTGCATCCACACCATGCTCCGCACCAGGCAGGAGGTACACAGGTAGGGCGTTGCCAGCAGATTCACCTGGCCGCTCGCCCCCATCACCGTGGCCGCCAGAATCAGCCCGGTCAGCAGGTTGGCCACGGGGCCGGCAAAGGCCAGATAGAACAGCCCTGAGCCCTCCGCCGCATGTTCCTGGCTCTCCGGATTGGCGTAGGCAAAAAAGCTGCCGATGGGCAGCATCAGGATGGCGCGCAGGCGCAGTCCCAGGCAGGCCGCCACAATCAGCCGCGCCGCCAGCCGCACCCCAATCGCAAACAACAGCAGCATATACAGGGCAAAGCCCCGCTGCCAGCCATCGGAGCCGGCGATGCCGAGAAACACTATCGCTACCAGAGGTAGAAAGATGTGGACGCGCATTTCTACGCCCGCCCACTGGCCCAAGGGGATTGACCATCCGCGCATAGTGGAATTGTACGGCGTCCGGGTGGGTGGGCGTCTGCAGTATGCTGGTGGACGTGCGAGTGATTGCAGGAACCTACCGATCGCGCCCGCTGGAAGCCCCGGCCGGCCTGGACACCCGGCCCACCACCGACCGGCTGCGTGAGACGCTGTTCAACGTCCTGGCCCCCAGAATCGAGGGCTCCCGCTTTGCCGATCTTTACGCCGGCTCCGGCGCCGTGGGCATTGAGGCCCTCAGCCGCGGCGCGCGCGATGTGCAGTTTGTGGAGCGTGCCGAGCCTGCCCTCAAGGCCATCCGCGCCAACCTGGCCAAGCTCGGCATCCGCATCGGACCCAACCTCCACGCCAGCAGCGTGCTTGGCTGGATCAAGCGCAATCCCGCTCCCGGCTTTGACCTCATCTTCCTCGATCCGCCCTACGACGCGATGGAGGAGTATGAGGCGGTGCTCAACCAACTGGGCCGTCTGCTTGCCCCGGAGGGCCTGGTGGTGGCCGAACATCGCCGCAGAGACCGTTTGGCCGCCAGCTACGGCCGCCTGGAGCGCACGCGGCTGCTGGAGCAGGGCGATGCCGCCCTCAGCTTCTACGCCCTCGCTGAGCCGCCTCCCCTGGCCCAACTGTAGGCGCAGCCGCCGTACGTCCTGAAGTGGGGGACTGGGGACTTAATAACGAGAGGTCGAACCGGCCAAGGAGATCCAACCGAGCCAAGGCAGCTCGCTCCCGGTGATCTCTATGCCCCTGAAGTGAGGGTGCCTCATGTCTCGATTCTGAGACATGGGAAAGAATGCAGATCGTTCCCGGTTTTCCGCGGGGAGTTGAAGGATTCGCACAGCCACAAGAATGCCTACCCGCCCAAACCAGCAGATGAAACCAGTCCCCAATCCCCAGTCCCTAGTCCCTATTCCCTAGTCCCTTCTCCCTCAAAAAACCGCCCAAAAACCACACCTGTGCGCGGGGTCACTTGCAAGACCCTTGACGGCAGGGGAAAGTAAGAGAAAAATGGCGTGTCGGGGCATTTCATCGCCGACTGAAGCCGTTTGTGGAGGGATAGGAAGAGTTATGAAGAGTCTGAAGGTTTTTGGGGCCCTGGCCCTGGTGGGTGCGGGGTTGGTTATGCTCGGTGGCTGCAAGTCGGCTCCGGAGCTGGCGCAGGCCGACGCACAGAAGATGATTGAGGCCAAGTACAGCGCCCAGCCGGCCGCGCCGATCAGCGTCACGATCAGCGATCAGGGCATGCAGCAGGGCGCCAATGGTAAGCTCTGGGCTCGTACCAAGGTCTATCCCAACCGTTACTGGGCTGACTTTACGTTGACCCCGGACGGCAAGAAGGCCATTAAGCTGGCCAAGGGCGATGCCATTGAATGGCGTCCGGAGAGCACGGAAGACAAGAAGTATGTGGCTGTCGTGCAGACCGCGGTTGCCACCCGCCCCAAGGTCAAGGACGTGCAGCCGGCCCAGGATGCGGCCGGAACCAAGACCGTTCAATTTACGGAAGTGGTCAACCTGGACGGCGTGGATGCCACCCTGGCCGCCATTGCCCACAACCCGGGCAACAAGCTCAGCGCCTCCAAGACCGCCACCTTTGTCCTCGATGGCGACCACTGGAAGCTCGACTCCATCCAGTAACAGGCATCAGAGCAGGATCATGTGGGACCGTGCAGCCGGCAACCTAGCGCCGAGCTTCCGGTCCCACTTCCGCATGCCGCGCCATCCCCCGCCCTCCTTCCCTATTCCCTCGTCCCTATTCCCTCCTATTGACCTCGCCCGGATTTCTTGTTATTGTGAGAAGGTTCGCAAGAACGCGTCCTGTCGTGTGTCTCAAGGCAGGATGAGGTAGGGCAGAGCGGCGAGACGGATTGACGCCGACTGGTCCCAGGGCCGTTTACAGCTTGTGGCCCACAACGTCCTGAGTTTTGCTCTCTTCTTGCGGAGGGCTGGGGCAGATCGCATCGGAGTCCGCGCGTTCTCCACCTTGGAGGGCTATGCGGGCCGGAAACGGCGATACGGAGCTGGCTTTGTTCGGGTTTTCCGGCCAAACGCCCGGTCACCGTCCCGTTTCTCGTCTGAGAGGGAACGAAGGCAGACGCGAAGCATAGGTTGAGGCTCGCGTGCGTATAAACGTCAGCAATGGCGTGGTATGCGGCACGGGACTCAAGCGCTTGGCGTGGTTGCTGGATGTCGCAAGGTATTTGGGGTAAGGAGTTTCAGAGTGCCTACTTTTAATCAGCTGGTTCGCAAGGGCCGTACGGCCCCGCGGTACAAGACGGCTTCACCGGCCCTGCAGGCATCGCCGCAGCGCCGTGGTGTTTGCACCCGCGTTTATACGCAGACGCCCAAAAAGCCGAACTCGGCATTGCGCAAGGTAGCGCGTGTGCGCCTCACCAACGGGATCGAAGTTACGACTTATATCCCCGGCATCGGTCACAACCTGCAGGAGCACTCCATCGTGCTCATCCGCGGCGGCCGTGTCAAGGATCTGCCCGGTGTGCGCTATCACGTTGTGCGTGGAACCCTGGATTCGGTTGGCGTTGCCAATCGTAACCAGAGCCGTTCCAAGTACGGCACCAAGCGCGGTAAGGCTGGAGCGCCAGCCGCCAAGGGTAAGAAGTAGTGAGCAGGGAACAGTGAACAGTGGTCAGAACGGATTCCGTACTGATCACTGATCACTAAACACTGATCACTGGTGTCGGTTCCGGGACGGAGTACTGAGCCCGGACTGGGGTAGCAGAAGCAGACGCCCACAAGGCGTCAGGGAAAAGGAAGACCATGCCAAGAAAAGGGCATATTGCGAAGCGGGAAGTAGCGCCGGATCCGGTTTACGGTTCCACGCTGGTGACCAAGTTTGTGAATTCGATGATGTGGGGCGGCAAAAAGTCGACCGCGCAGGGCATCTTCTACAAGGCCATGAAGGCCCTCGAAGAGCGCGGCGGCGGCGAAGAGGCGGTCAAGCTCTTCAAGAAGGCCGTTGAGAATTGCAAGCCTCTGCTCGAAGTCAAAACCCGTCGCGTCGGCGGCGCCAACTATCAGGTGCCGATCGAAGTCAATCCCGATCGCCGTACCTCGCTCGCCATCCGCTGGCTGCTGACTTATAGTCGCGCCCGGGGCGAGAAGGGCATGACCGAGAAGCTCACCAACGAGCTTCTGGACGCGGCCAACAGCCGCGGCGGCGCCATGAAGAAGAAGGAAGACGTCCACCGTATGGCCGAGGCCAATCGCGCCTTTGCTCACTATCGCTGGTAGAAGTGCAGCCGCTAGCTGACAGCTTTGAGCTGTCAGCTAGCGCGGCGGCGGGCATAACTCCTGGGACTGGAAGGATGGGTCCCGAGAAGGAACAGGCTAAAGGCTGGCAGCTAGGAGCTGACAGCTAGGCTAACGTCGGGCTCGGGCCCGGAAGGATAAGAATCGTGGCACGCACCGTACCTCTGAATCGTTGCCGAAACATCGGGATCATGGCGCACATCGACGCCGGAAAGACGACAGCGACAGAGCGCATCCTGTTCTATACCGGCATCACGCATCGCATCGGCGAAGTGCATGAAGGCACTGCCACCATGGATTACATGGAGCAGGAGCAGGAGCGCGGCATCACGATTACCTCGGCCGCCACCACCTGCACCTGGCGCGATGTCCGCATCAACATCATCGATACCCCCGGCCACGTGGACTTCACGGCCGAGGTGGAGCGTTCGCTGCGCGTGCTCGATAGCGCCGTCGCTCTCTTCGATTCGGTGTCCGGTGTGCAGCCCCAGTCCGAGACCGTCTGGCGGCAGGGCGACAAGTACAAGGTGCCCCGCATCTGCTTCGTCAACAAGATGGACAAGAACGGTGCCGACTTTGAATATGTGATGGAGACCATCCGCAAGCGCCTCGGCGCTCGCCCCGTGGCCCTGCAGATTCCCATCGGTGCTGAAGCCAACTTCAAGGGCGTCATCGACCTGGTCGAGATGAAGGCCATTCTCTGGCACGACGAAGAGATGGGCGCTGAGTACGACGTTGAGGAGATTCCCGAGAATCTGCGCAAGAAGGCGGATGCCTTCCATGCCCAGCTCGTTGAGACCATCGCCGAGACCGACGATATGCTGCTCGAGAAGTACCTGGAGGGCGAACAGCCCACCGTGGCGGAACTCAAGGCCGGCATTCGCAAGGCGACCATCGAACTGAAGATCTTCCCGGTTCTGGCTGGCTCTGCCTTCAAGAACAAGGGCGTCCAAACTCTGCTCGATGCGGTCGTGGATTACCTGCCCAGCCCGCTCGACAAGCCGCCCACCGAGGGTATCGATCCTCACGATCCCAGCATCAAGCTCTTCCGCAAGATCGCCGACGACGAACCTCTTTCGGCTCTGGCCTTCAAAATCATCAACGACCCCTTCGGCAAGCTCTGCTTTGTCCGCGTCTACTCGGGTGCGCTCCGGACCGGCGACACGATCCTGAATCCCCGTACCGGCAAGACGGACCGCATCGGCCGTCTGGTCAAGATGCATGCCAACAAGCGCGAAGACGTCACCGAGGTTCTGGCTGGAGACATCTGCGCGGTTGTGGGTCTGAAGGAACTGAAGACCGGCGATACCCTCTGCTCGCCGCAGCATCCCATCGCGCTCGGCGCCATCACCTTCCCGGCAACCGTGATTTCGGTGGCCATCGAGCCCAAGACCAAGGCCGATCAGGAAAAGATGGGCGTGGCTCTGTCGCGTTTGGCGGACGAGGATCCGACCTTCAAGGTGCATACCGACGAGGACTCGGGTCAGACCATCATCGAGGGCATGGGCGAACTCCATCTCGAGATTCTGGTGGACCGCATGCGCCGCGAGCATAAAGTCGAGGCCAATGTCGGTGAGCCCAAGGTCGCCTTCCGCGAGACCATCCGCAAGAAGGCCGAAGCCGAAGGCCGCTACATCCGTCAGACCGGTGGTTCCGGTAACTACGGCCATTGCTGGCTGCGTGTGGAACCGAACGAGCCTGGCAAGGGTTACGAGTTTATCAATGCCATCAAGGGCGGCGTGATTCCCAAGGAATACATCAAGCCCATCGATCAGGGTGTGCAGGGTGCGCTTGAATTGGGCATTCTGGCCGGCTTCCCGCTCGTCGATATCAAGGTGTTTTTGATTGACGGTAGCTATCATGATGTCGATTCGAACGAAATGGCCTTCAAGTTTGCCGGTTCGATCGCCTTCAAGGAAGCTGCCCGCAAGGCTTCGCCCGTACTGCTGGAGCCGGTGATGGCGGTTGAAGTCACCGTCCCCGAGGAGCACATGGGCACCATCATTGGCGACATCAACTCGCGCCGTGGCCGCATTGAGGGCATGGAGCACGCAGCTGGTTCGCAGGTGATCAAGGCTATCGTTCCGCTGAAGGAGATGTTCGGTTACGTGAACGACATTCGTTCGTCCACCCAGGGCCGCGCATCCTACTCCATGCAGTTCGCGCGCTACGAAGAGGCGCCCCGCATGATCGCCGATGAGATTATCGGCCGGTCGCAGGGGAAGTAAGAACGAGCTTTTAGCTGTCAGCTTTTAGCTCTTAGCTGGATCGTTCTGGATTGGGCCGCTGTGGTTGGCGGTGGTGGGATGAGGCTAGGAGCTGAAAGCTAGAAGCTGACAGCTGCTTTTAGGGGGCTGGAGCCGGAACGCCGGCGCCCCGGAATTGAAACAGGCAGTACCAGCAGCGAAAGGGTTTAGGCACTTTTATGGCGAAGGAAAAATTTGATCGTTCCAAGCCCCACGTGAACGTGGGCACGATTGGACACATCGATCACGGCAAGACCACCCTCACGGCCGCGATCACCAAGGTGTTGTCCAAGCACAACCCC
>Ga0181529_10000645_pt1 | contig 49692 bp, 35 predicted proteins | sample PEATcosm2014_Bin_36_FD_119763 | JGI IMG/M metagenome (GOLD analysis project Ga0181529, IMG submission 119763) | Peatland microbial communities from MTU Mesocosm Facility, Houghton, MI, USA - PEATcosm2014_Bin10_30_metaG | ecosystem: Environmental > Terrestrial > Soil > Wetlands > Peat | place...
CCCGGCATCGTTGTCGGCGCCGTCGAGGAGGCCATCGCCCTGGCCACGCGCAAGTTCTACAAGACCCAGGAAAACATGCGCGGGGAGCTCAACAAAGAAACCGGCGAGATTCTGGCCTACGTCTACAAGACGGTGGTGGCCGACGACGAGCCCATCGAGGACCCGCTGAACCAGATTCCGCTCTCCGAGGCCAGTGTCATCGCGCCCGGCGTGGAGGTGGGCAGCGAGATCAGGACCTACAAAGACACCAGTCCGCTGGGGCGCATCGCCGCCCAACTGGCCAAACAGGTCATCTTCCAGAAGGTGCGCGAGGCGGAGCGGGATACGGTTTTCCAGGAGTACGCCCACCGCGAAAAGGAAGTGCTGAACGCCACCGTGAAGCGCATCGAAGGCCAGGACATTATTTATGACCTGGGCAAGGCCGAAGCGCGCTGCCCCAAGCGCGAGCAGTCGCGGCTCGAGCAGTTCACCATCGGCGAGCGGGTGCGCGTTGTGCTGCTCAAGGTGGACCGTGCCGCCAAGGGACCGCAAGTGATTGTTTCCCGCGCCGCTCCAGAGCTGGTTTCGAATCTGTTCCAGTCGGAAGTGCCGGAGATTTACGACAACACGGTCAGCATCCGCGCCATCGCGCGCGAGGCGGGCGAGCGCACCAAGATCGCCGTTCAGAGCCGCGACAAGGACGTTGACCCGGTGGGCGCCTGCGTGGGCATGAAGGGCATGCGCGTGCAGTCCATCATCCGCGAACTGCGCGGCGAGAAGATCGACATCATCGAGTATTCGGACGAGATCACCACCTTCGCCGAGAAGGCCCTGCAGCCGGCCAAGGTGAGCCGCGTTTCGATCTCCGATCTGACGGAAAAGCAGCTCGAAGTGATCGTGGACGACACGCAGTTGTCGCTGGCCATCGGCAAGAAGGGCCAGAACGTGCGTCTGGCGGCCAAGCTGCTGGGTTGGAAGATCGACATCAAGAGCGAAGAGGAGAAGCGCCAGGAAGTGGAGCAGCAGATGCAGGCTCTCTCCGGCGGGCCCTCGACGCCCATCGAGCAAGTTTCCGAGTTGGGCGACGGCATCATCCAGAAGCTGGTGGCGGCGGGCATAACCACCGTCGAGGCCCTGGCCGACATGACGCCCGAGCAGCTCGAGGAGATTCCCGGCATCGGCGAGAAGACGCTGGAGCGGATCAGCGTGGCCGTGCGCCACTACTTTGGCCATTTTGAAGAAGGCGAAGAAGGCCACGTACCCGAAGGGGCGGAATCGGCCGAAGGGGAAGAGCCCGGCGAAGCGGAAGTCGAGAACGCGGATGCGGTTGAGGGCGATGCGGAAGCAGAGGCTGAAAACGCCGCCGAGGCTCTTGAAGAAGCGGAAAGTGTTGAGGCTGTTGAATCGGACGGGGAAACTCTCACCGCCGCCGAAGAGGCGGTAGAAGATGTGCCCGATGCCGAGGAACAGCCGGAAGAGATCGAAGAAGCAAACGGGAACGTGGCAGAGCAGGCGGCCAAAGTGGACGGCGCTTAACATGCGCCGCAACCTACAAGGCCAATCGGGCGATAATGGAAGTTTGAAGAGCAGCCAAATCCATGGGGTAGCTATGAGCGACTAGTGGGCTTTGGGTAGCAGATTTTGAAAAGAGGCGGATGAGTAAGGTTCGAATCAACGATCTCGCGCGCGAGATGGAAGTCAAGAGCCGGCAGGTTCTTGACATATTGGCGGAACTCGGCCTGGCCAGCGGCAAGACCCATTCCAGTTCGCTGGAAGACTACGAAGCCGAGAAGGTCCGCGCGCATTTCGAGCGCGGCACACGATCTGCCGGTCAAGGGAGCGCCTCTGTGTCTCGCGCCCCCCAGGGCATCCAGCCCAAAATCGATCTCTCGCATATCTCCAAGCCCGGCGACGTGCTCAAGGCCATCCTGGCCAAGCAGAAGGAACAGGAAGAAGCAGCCCGGCGCAGTCATCTGCCGCCTCGCCCTCCGGCTCCGCCTCAGCCTGCGCCACCCCAGGCAGCACCGGCCCGGCCCGTGCCGCCCGTGGTGACTGTGGCTCCGCCGCCGGCGTCGCAGCTTCGCCCGGAAAAGCGCACCATCGTTCCGCAGCCGCGCCAGGCGCCTCCCATCGTGGTTGCTCCGGTTGCTCCGCCGGCCATCGCTTCCCGGCCGCCTGCGGGTCCGGTGATTGCCAAGGCTCCGGCTGGCGCCGCCGTGCCGGTTCGCCCGGCCGTGTCGGTTGTGCCGCCAGCGACCGTCGTGGTGGTCAAGCCGCCCGTGGCTCCGCCGCCTCAAGAAGCACCGCCCAGCGCCGCTCAGCCGCGCCCGCACGAGCCCGTTGCTACGGCGGTCAAACCGCCCGCGCCACCCGTCGCGGCTGCAATTGTCCCCCCTGTTGAAGCTCCCGTTACGGTGGCGCCCGTGCCTCCGCCCGCGCCCGCCGAGGCTGTTTCTGCCCCGGTTGCCGTCGAGTCTGCTCCGCCCGCGGTAGAAGCGGTTCACCCCCCTGCAATTGCAGCTTCGGCCGTTGCCGAGCCGCCAACAGCCGTACCGGAGGAAGCCGCGCCCGCCCCCCCTGCTGCCATCGCCCCACCCGAGCCCAAGGTTGCGCACGTCCCGGCACATCGCCAGGCCGGGCACACCCACACCCTGTCGCCGCTCCCTGGGTTGCCTGCCCGCCGCGTGGTGATGCCCCAAACCGGTCCTCGCCCGGTCTACAAGGCGCCCATTGTGGTTCCACCGCCGCCGCAAGCCAACACCGGAATCGCCGCGGCAGGCGGCATTCAACGTGGCAAGCCCATCTTCGACCGCAGGCCCTCCACCGGCCCCGGCAGTTATCCGCAGCGCACGCCGAGCGGCGCTCCAGGACAGTATGCCGGCGCACCCGGCATGGGCCCGCGTCCCAAGCACCCCACGCGCACAGGTCCTGGCGGCTACGCCGGACCGGGCGGCCCCGGAGCACCGGGCGCACGGCCCGGATTTGGCGCACGGCCCGGCTTCGGCCCGCCGCGTCCCGGAGGCCCACCGCGCCCCGGCGGCGCAGCTCCGCCAACCGGTGAAGCGCCTCGTCCACAGCGCGCCCCCTCGAAGGGCCGCGGCGGACGCCAGCAATATCCCAAGACGAAGGAAGGTCCGATGAAGGGCTTTGTGCCGCCGCCAAGGTATGGCGGGGTGCAATATGGCGGCGAGCCGCTGCCCATCACCCGGGAGATCACCGTCACCGAGGGCATCAGCGTCAAGGATCTGGCCGAAAAGCTCGATATCCGCGCCAAGGACCTGATCGCCACGCTGCTCATGAGCGGCGTCTTCGTCACCGTCAACCAGTCCCTCGACGCCGAGATGGTCAAGGATGTCGCTGCCAAGTTTGGCGCGGCCGCCACCGTCATCAGCTACGAAGAGGAGATCGCCAACCAGGCCATCGAAGAGGTTCTCGAAGCCGAGAACACCGGCGAACTCGAGGTTCCCCGTTCGCCCGTGGTCACGGTCATGGGCCACGTAGATCACGGCAAGACCTCGCTGCTCGATGCCATTCGCGAAACCGACGTGGCGGCGGGCGAGGCCGGCGGCATCACCCAGCACATCGGCGCCTACAAGGTGAAGTTCGCCAAGGAAGGCTCTCCGGCCCACGGCCGCGAGATTGTCTTCCTCGATACGCCGGGCCATGAAGCCTTTACCCGCATGAGAGCCCGCGGCGCCAAGGTGACGGATATTGTGGTCATCGTGGTGGCTGCCGACGACGGCGTGATGCCCCAGACCCTGGAGGCCATCGACCACGCCAAGGCTGCCGGCGTGCCCATCATCGTGGCTGTCAACAAGATCGACAAGCCCGAAGCCAACCCCGACCGCGTCAAGAAGCAGCTCGCCGATCGCGGCCTGATTCCCGAAGAGTGGGCCGTGGGCGACGAGGGCACGGTCTTCGTGGAAGTCTCCGCAAAGAAGCGCAAGAACCTCGATCTGCTGCTGGAAATGATCTGCCTGGTCTCCGACATCCGCGCTCCCAAGGCGACACCGGGACGCAAGGCAGTCGGTTCGGTCATCGAAGCCAAGCTGGATCGCGGCCGCGGCGCAGTGGCCACCGTCCTTGTACAAGACGGCACCCTGCACCTCAACGACAGCTACATCGTGGGCAACACCTTCGGCAAGGTCCGCGCCATGTTCGACGACCGCGGACGCGCCATCGAAGTGGCCGGCCCCTCGACTCCAGTCGAAGTGCTGGGCCTGGAATCCATGCCCGACTCCGGCGACACCTTCCTGGTGGTGGCGGATCGCGACAAGGCCAAAGGCATCGCCCAGTACCGCAAGATGAAGGAGCGCGACGCACAGCTCGCCAAGAGTTCGCGTGTCTCCCTGGAAGGTCTTGCCGAGCAGATCCGTCTGGCCGGCGTGAAGGATCTGCCGCTCATCATCAAGGGCGATGTGACCGGTTCGGTCGAAGTGCTGGCCGATTCGCTGGTCCGCATGTCCACCGAGAAGGTGCGCATCAAGGTCATTCACTCCGGCGTGGGCTCGATCACCGAGAGCGATGTGTTGCTGGCTACGGCCTCCAACACCATCATCATCGGCTTCAACGTCCGCCCGGAGCGCAAGGCCGCCGAGCTGGCACAACAGGAGAACGTGGAAATCCGCCTGCACTCGATCATCTATGAGTTGCAGGATGAGATCCGCCTGGCCATGATGGGCCTGCTCGACCCCACCTTCAAGGAAAACTACCTGGGCCGCGCGGAAGTCATCAACGTCTTCCGCATCCCCAAGGTCGGCACCATCGCCGGCTGCCGGGTGCTGGACGGCGCCATCCGCCGCGACTCGGAAGTCAAGGTGATGCGCGGCACGGAGCAAATCTTCAAGGGCAAGATCGGCTCCCTCAAGCGCTTCAAGGACGATGCCCGCGAAGTGACCAACGGCATGGAATGCGGCATCGGCCTGGGTGGCTACAACGACCTGAAGGAAGGCGACTTGATCGAAGCCTTCTCGACCGAGAAACTGGCCGCCGACCTGGGCGCGCTCACCACCGCCAAAGCGTAGGACAACTTAGCAGCAAGAAACAAACCGGCCCGCTCCTCACATCGAGGGGCGGGCCGGTTTCTTCGTCCCGCGTCCATCTTTTCCGAGTGCATAGATACGCAGTGGAAAGCCCATTCGGCAGCTAAGCCGGCATTTCTCACGGCCAGATCGATGCTCCGTAGCGCCGGCCTCCCGGCCGGCTGTGCTGGCGGCGTCCTCGCCGCCAGAGCGAAGCTTCGTTTCCCGATAGCGTTTGCACATGCCGTGGCGGAACAAATGGTGTCCTGCGTGGGTCCGGAGACCCACGCGACAGCCGGTCAACCACCCCACGGACGAAAACCTGTCCGTGGGGACCCTGGCCAGGAGACCTACGCTACCAATTCGTTGACGCGCCTGGTGAGAACAGCACGCTAAGGCGGACAGATTCCCATAGGCCTCTTGAGAGATCAAGCAGGTTCTCCCTCCGCAAAGCATCTGGAGCATTCGCGCCGCTATTTGGCGAGGCAGATCACCTGCCCGTCTTGGGAGCGCCCCACCTGGAAAACCTTTTGCCTATCTTGGAGTCGATTGCATTCGCTGCGGCGATATCCGCCACGGACGCCGCCCGGTCGCCCTTCCAGCGCTCTGCAAGCCCGCGACCATAAAGAGAAGTAGCTGCCTTCGGTCTCGCAATCAGTGCGGCGTTGTAGTCGGCAATGGCAGCCTCTGGATTCTTCATCTTGAGATAGACAAAACCTCGGCTATCGAGGCTGGCAGGGTCTTTGCCGCGCAGACGGATGGCTTCATTGCAGTCGCCCAGAGCTGACTGCAGATCTCCGGCGACGGCACGCACCCAGCACCGGTTGTTCCACGTCAAGGCATCGTCCGGCTTCAACCGAAGCTCCTCGGAATAGTCCTGAATCGCGCGGCTATAATACCGCCTCCGGGAATATGCCAACCCCGGATGGCCGATCCAATGGAGAAGATCCGGAACCCGCCGGATAGCCCCTGCGACGTCCTCAATACCGCGGTTCTCGTCGCCCATGCGGCTATAGGCGAACCCGCGATTGAAGTACGCAGCGGCGAGATCCGGCTTGAGCTGTATCGCCCGGTCGAAATCCTGTATGGCGCGGCGCCATTCGCCCTTGTGACTATATGTCAGGCCACGGTTGCGGACTACGCCGGGCCAAGCCGGCTGGAGGCGAATTGTCTCGTTGTAATCCTCGATGGCCCGATCGTACTGCCCCTTGTGGTCGTAGGCGTTGCCGCGGCTGTTGATCGCCTCGGCGTAGCTCGGGTTCAGTTGAATCGCCTGGTCAAAGTCCTGAATGGCCCGGTCGTATTCCCTCAATGCGGCAAAGTCGTCTCCACGGCACCAGAACTCATCGGCTGCTTTGGGATTGAGGCGGATGGCCTCCGAATAGTCCTGAATGGCGAGTTTGCGCTGGCCCGTCCGATCGTAAGCACTTGCGCGGTTGTGAAACTGTTCGGCGTCGTCGGGAAGCAGCCGGATGGCGGTGCTGTAATCCTGAATGGCCCGGTCGTTTTCCCCCTTGCGCTCATACGCAGTGGCACGATCGTTGAACGCATCGGCGTAATCGGGCCGCAGGCGGATCGCCTCGTTGAAATCCTGGATAGCGCGATCGTTCTCTCCGCTCAACTCATAGGCCGCGCCGCGGTAATCGAAGATCTCAGCGTCATTCGGCTGGAGCCGGATGGCTTCGCTGTAGTCCTGAATCGCAAGGCCGAACTTCTCGGTGTGTCGATATGCCAGGCCGCGGTCGCGAAACGCATCGGCGTATCCGGGTGAAAGGCGAATGGCCTCCGTGTAGTCCTGGATCGCCCGGTCGCAATTCCCCTTTCTCTGATAAGCAGTGCCGCGGGCATGCAATGCGAAGGAGTTATCGGGATTGAGCCGGATGGCCTCGTTGTAGTCCTGTAGAGCGCGGTCGTACTCCCCCTTGTGGCCGTAGGCGGTGCCGCGATCGGCAAAGGCTTCGTCGAAATCCGGCTTCAGGCGGATGGCTTCGTTGTAATCCTGGATCGCGCGGTCGTATTCTCCGCCCATCTCCAATGCGATCCCACGGTTGTTGAGCTCGATGGCGTTTTCAGGCTGAAGCCGGGCGGCCCCAGTGGAGTCCTGAGCGGAGGCCGCAATGGCGGACCATACGACTGCGCCCAACAGCCCGACGACGACGCTGCGTGCGAACTGCATACACTCTCCTTGGATAACATGCAGGCAAATCATGTGCGAGGCCACTTCCCAGGAGTGGGCTTGTTTCTGGACTTCCACACAGAATCGGTCGAAGCAGAAATCCAGCCGCAGACAACCCTTCACCTCCCCAAGACCGCGCCCTGACGCAGAAGGTTTTAGAAGCGCCGCTCGCTGAGATTCCAACCCTGTCTCGATAATCCTCAACAGCATACGCCCTCTGGAACGGAGCAGCCGGTAACCCACCGATTGAGCCTGGTGCGGGTACCCCATCCTTCCGCAGGCTCATCGCGGAAGGGCGGAAGACCGAGTTCCTCGCCCCCCGACACGTTCATCGGAAACGGGGCGTCTCTCAAAGGGGACCTTGCTACGAACGGGGTTTTGCCGTACTCTGGGCGTCATGGAAGTGCGTTTCACGCCCGAGCAGGAAGCGAAACTGGCGGAATCCGCCGCGAAGCAGGACCGCGATCCCGGCGGGAGGCTAAAAACATGGCAAAAAACATGGCAAACGTGGAAACAGGTTCAGAGATTGATTGGACCGCCTGTGAGCTGATCGAAAGAGTTCCCGGCAAAGTCTCGGGGCAGCCCATCGTGCGCGGCACGCGCATCCTGCCAGACGGGATTGTAAACAGCTACAAGATGGGTGAGAGCATCGAGGAGATACGCGAGGATTGGCCATCGCTCTCCGCCGCACAGATTGATCGTTTGATCGAATTCGCTCACGCCCAGCGCGGACAGGACCACCCATGAGGGTGCTGCTCGACGAAAACCTCGCGCACCGCTTGCGCAAGAACCTGGGCGCGCATGAGGTTTCCACCGTTGGTTATAGAGGCTGGGCCGGGCTCAAGAACGGCGAACTCTTGCGGATAGCCGAAGAAAACGGGATAGAGGTCTTTTTGACCGGCGATAGAACGCTTCTCCATGAGCAGAACCTCAAAGGGCGCAATCTTGGCATAGTGGCATTGTCTTCCGTTGAATGGGAGATACTCAAAAACTGCTTGCCGAGGATTGTCACGGCGATTGAGAATGCCCTCCCCGGTTCTTTTCAGGAGGTTGATTGCGGCACATTCAGCCGGAAGAAGACGACCGACGATTGAGCCGAGTTCCCCAGGCCCCGATTCCGGGACCTGGGATGCAGCCGCTCTTGTCGTACCTTAGCCCCTACAGCGGATACTTCTCCAATCGGATGCAATGCTGAGCCACGGTGCGGCTGAGGGCCACGGCATCGGCCGGAGCGAATCGCGCCAGACGGCGCAGGATGGCCAACTGCGTCTGGAAGAGATCGCCTTCGCCGCAGGCCGCCAGCACACGGCGCGCCGACTGCTCGGCCAGGGCCATGCTGTCGTCGGCCAACAATCCCGTCATTGCTGCCGAAACTTGGGCCGCGGGAGATTCGGCCCCTGATCTCTGATCTCTGACCCCTGATCCCTGGTCTCTGACCCCTGTTCCCTGCCTGACCATCTTGCGTGCTCTGAGCAGCGCCGACTCCAGCGCGTAGACCTGCATGATCATTGCGGCCAGATCGGCCATCACCTCCTGCTGTTCGTGGAGAGCGGTCATGAACCGCTGGCTGACCACGCCGGCCGAGAAGAGCGCGATCTTCTTCACCGACGAAAGCACTTCGGTCTCGCGCGCCAGCGGCTCGCCAGTATCCAATCCCAGGTCGAAGCTGGGAGGCTGCATGACTTCATCCATGAGTTTCTTGATGGCCGGTAGCAGGGGCAGTTGGCCGCTCATTGCCCGCTTCATCAGCCAGCCGGTAATGATGAGGAGGTTGATCTCGTTGGTGCCTTCGAAGATGCGGTTGATACGCGCGTCGCGATAATAGCGCTCGGCGGGGTAGTCCTCGACGTAACCGTAGCCGCCCATGGTGGCGATCAGCTCGTCGGCCACCAGAGTGAGCATCTCGGAGCCGTAGACCTTGAGGATGGAGCACTCGACGGCATACTCCTCGATGCGGCGCTGCGTCTCGCGCGGGTTGTGGGCCAACTCCGGCCCCAGCGCGGCCATGCCGGCGTCGATCATGCCGGCGGTGCGGTAGGCCATGCTTTCGGCGGCATAAAGCTGCGTGACGCTCGATGAGATCTTGCGCTGGATCAGTCCGAACTCAGAGATGGCCTTGCCGAAGGCGTGGCGCTCCTTGGCGTAGCGGATCATCTGTGCCAGCGCATGGCGCGCGCCGCCAATGCAGGCTACGCCCAGCTTGAAGCGGCCCACATTGAGCACGTTGAAGGCGATGTGGTGGCCCTTGCCCGGCTCGCCCAGCAGGTTGGCGGCAGGAATCTTGCAGTCTTCGAGCACCAGCGGACAGGTCGAGGAGCCGCGAATGCCCAGCTTGTGCTCTTCCGCGCCCACCTTGAGCCCTGGGGTGTCGCGCTCGACGAGGAAGGCGGAGAACTTTTCCCCGTCGATTTTGGCGAAAACGGTGTAGAGGCTGGCCCAGCCGCAGTTGGTGATCCACATCTTCTCGCCGTTGAGGATGTAGTGGGCGCCGTCGGCCGAAAGCGTGGCGCGGGTGCGGATGTTCATGGCGTCGGAGCCGGAGCTGGCCTCGGAGAGCCCGTAGCCGCCGATCCACTCGCCCGAGCCCAGCTTGGGCAGGAAGCGCTGCCTCTGCTCCTCGGTGCCATACCAGACCAGCGGCAGCGTGGCGATGCCCACGTGCGCGCCAAAGGCCGTCGAAAAGCTGGCCAGCGTCGCCAGATGGTCGGTGATCAGCGTAGAACAGACCTTGTCCATCTCCATCCCGCCGTATTCCTCGGGAATGTCGACCGAGGTGAAGCCCAGTTCGCCGGCCTTGCGCATCAGCGCCTGCACAACCCCAGGCTGCTTGGCCTCGATAGCCGCGGCGTTGGGCAGGATTTCGTCGCGGGCAAACTGAGCCGCGGTGGCGGCGATCTGGCACTGTTCTTCATTCAGATCTTCGGGGGTGAAGACCTCGGAAGGGGTGCGGGCCTCAAGCAGGAAGCTGCCGCCGGCGGCGGCAACGATGGGGGAAGCAATCGTGGACATAGCACAGTTCTCCAATTGTCAAGACACAGTACGCCAGCGGAGCGGCGAGGGGCAAACGAGGATAAGTCTCTGCATAGAAGCTTCCTAGGAACGGGCTGGTTGAGGGGGCCGGTCGCCCATCCTTTCCGCACAGAACGCGGAAAGGATGGGCGCGGAGCCCTGGTGGTGGGCCAGGCCGGTTCATTCCAGCCGCAAACGCTGACATTTTGGATGGGCAGCGCTGGATGCGCGCTGGCTGAAGGTGGATGCCTCCGCACTTTCGCCGTAGAATGGGCGTTCGAGCAGGTTGTTGAAAGCAGCAGGTGCAAATGACTCGCAACACCATCACCATCGCGCCGGGAACGCGCCTTCGAGCCGCCATGATTCTGGCCATCCTGGCCGACGCTTTACAAGTTGTCGTGTTCCCGTTGTTCGTCGAGGGGGCAGAGTCGCCTTTCGACGACATGCTCGATCTGGGCCTGGGAGCCGTGCTGACCTACCTGCTGGGATGGCACTGGGAGTTCCTGCCTTCGTTCGCGGGCAAGCTCATTCCCGGAGTGGATCTGGTTCCGTTCTGGACCTTGGCGGTAGCCAACGTTTATCGGAAACAGAAGCGGTTCGCGGTCACCATCGAGGCAATCCGGGAAGAGAACCCGGCGCGCAGAGATCCGCCGCTCCCCTAGACCGTTGGCGCCCCGCGATGGGCGCAAACCTGCCCGCGGGCAGGCATTCGCAGAGCCTTCCGCCGCATTGCGCAGGGCCCCAGAAATCCACACTATTCAAGGTACAAACGCATCTGATAAGCTCACGGCATATCCACTCATCTGCTTCGATGCGCCGAACTTGTTGGTCCAGCCGGCCAGCAACCAGGGAGATTACCGATTGTGAGCCGAATTGCCGTCGATACAAATCTTTGCAAGGGAGACGGCGCATGTGTTGCGGTTTGTCCGGCCAAGTGCCTTGCTCTCAATGACCAGGGCGTGCCAGAAGAGGTTGCGGACAATTGCATCCTGTGCGGCCACTGCGTTGCCGTGTGTCCTCACGCCGCGCTCACGCACATGGATCTGCCGCAAGAGCCTTTCCTGCCCGCGGCCAAGACGCTGCCCGGTCCAGAAGCGATGGACAGTTTTCTGCTGAGCCGGCGGTCGGTGCGGGAGTTCAAGGATCGGCCCGTGGCCCATGCGACCTTGGAGTCGCTGCTGGACGTGGCCCGGCGAGCGCCCACCGCTTCGAACTCTCAGAAGCTGCACTGGATTGTCGTTGAGGATGGGAGCAAGGTGCGTTCCTTGTCCGCCGAAGCGATGAACTGGCTGCGGACTGCCGGCATCGGTCCGGCCCTGTTGGCGCAGTGGGATGCGGGCTACGACTTCATCCTGCGCGGCGCTCCGGCGGTCATTGTGGCCTGCGCGCCCGCGGAGTATGGCTGGGGCAAGCAGGATTGCGCCATCGCCCTCACCTTTCTCGAATTGGCAGCGGAAGCCCGCGGCCTGGGCGTGTGCTGGGCTGGCTACTTAACCCGCGTGGCCGCCGTCCATGCTCCCCTCTGTCAGGCGCTGTCGATCCCCCAGGGATACGCCGTACACGGCGGCCTCATGCTCGGAGAGCGCAAGTATTCCTACCAGCTGGTGCCTCCCAGAAAGCCGTTGAGTGTGCAATGGGTCTAAGACTGGCTCTTGAGCCGATTCCAAATCCTTTCGAGGAAGAGTGCTTCCACCAATCGATGGCGGTGCTCCCCGCCGCGCCCGATATGTGCTTGTCGCAGTGCTCGGATAGAATGGTGTACGCCATGAGCACAGAGGCAATTCGCAGCGCTTGGGTCGGTCGCGTTATCGATGGAAGATTCCCCCTGCTCCAGTGGTTGGGCGGGTCTGACTGGGCCGGAGTCTTCCTGACGGAACTGCGGGAGCAGCCCGCGCGGAAGGCGGCAATCAAGCTCATCCTGGTTGACGCCCGGGACGAGGAGGCAATTCTTGCCGGATGGGCGGCGGCCGCACCGCTCTCCCATCCTCACCTGATGCGCCTGTTTTACTCGGGGCGCTGCCAGGTCGATTCGGTCCGGCTCTTCTACACCGTGACGGAATACGCCGAGGAGAACCTCTCGCAAATCCTTCCCGAGCGGCCTCTCACCCCCGCCGAAACCAGGGAGATGCTGGTTCCAGTCCTTGACGCTCTTTCCTATCTGCACGATAAAGGACTGCTCCATAGCCGCCTCAAGCCATCCAACATTATGGTGGTCGACGATCAGCTGAAGCTCTCGTGTGACAGCCTTCGTGTCGCGGGCGGGTTGGGCAGGCACTTTCCCGCAAAGACCGTCTATGACAGCCCCCAGGGCGTCGCCGAGACGGTCACTCCGGCCGCGGATATCTGGTCCCTTGGCATTGCGCTGGTGGAAGCCTTGACCCAGCATCCGCCAGCTTGGAATCGAACAACTCATCGGGAGCCGGTGGTACCCGAGTCCGTGCTCGAGCCCTTCGCCAGCATTGCGCGGGAGTGTTTGCGGTCTGAACCGGAGCACCGCTGCACCCTCGCCGACATCAAGACTCGCCTCGAACCTGCCGAAGCTGCCCCCGTGCCTGCCCCCGTGGCTGCCCTCGAACCTGCCGAACCGGCCCCCGAGCCGCCCGCAGCTCTCCCTGAGCCACCAACCGGCGCCAAAAAGCCGGGCGCCGCCAGGCTCCGCTGGATAGCGATTGCTGCCGCGGTGCTGGTCCTGCTTGGCGCAGCCGCAATCCTGCAACTGCGCTCTCGCCAGACTGCACCCTTGCCGCCCGCCGTTCAGCAACAACAGGAGCCCGTGGGCGCTCTTTCCCCTCAATCTCCCGTGGAGGAGGCTCAACCCTCCAAAGACGGAACGATCGAGGGTGAAGTTGCCGCGCAAGTTCTGCCCGACGTTCCGCAAGGCGCCCGAGATACCATACGCATCCCTATTCAGGTGGTTGTGCGGGTCAAAGCCGATGCAAGCGGCGCAGTTTCCAACGCAGAGCTGGACGAGGAGCCAGTCAGCAGATATTTCGGCAACCTGGCTCTGCAGGCCGCGCGAAGCTGGCGGTTCAAGCCTGCGCAGGTGGATGGCCATGCCGTATCGAGCGAGTGGCTCCTGCGATTCGAGTTTGCGCAGGACGATACCCATGCCAGCTCCGAGAAAGTAGCTCCTTGAGGGGTTCCTGAGTAAGTTCTTGAAGTCGCGCTCCCCGCGGGCCAAGGCTCAGGAAGGGATTGCGGCTGGAAATGCAATGGCCGCTGATGTAGAGTGGACGGCGATGGAATCTGACCCCTCTGCGAGTCTTGAAGAACAGCTCGGCGAGCTGCGCGCGCGAGTGCTCCGGCTGGAAGACGCTCTGCAACGCCGCGGCATTGTTCTGCAACAGCCAGAGGCTTGGCCTGCCGCACAGCCTGCACCGCCAATTCCGCCCTTGAAAGCGCCTCCCTTGCCAGCGGCTGAGATGCAGCGCGGACCGGCCCAGCCGGCTTGGGCTGCCGCGCCGCCGATGGAGCGGCCTCTTTTTGGCTACTCCGCTCCCGCCAAGCCCGAACAAAACCGCTCGCTGGAAAACCGGATCGGCTCGCAGTGGTTCAATCGCGTCGGCATCCTGGCGATGCTGATTGGTATGGCCTGGTTCCTCAAGCTGGCCATCGACAATCACTGGATCGGCCCACTGGGCCGGGTGCTGATCGGGCTAATGGCCGGCGCGGGGCTTATCGCCTGGTCGGAACGCTTTCGCAACCATGGCTATGCCGCCTTCTCCTATTCGCTGAAGGCGGTGGGAAGCGGCATCCTGTATCTCTCCCTGTGGGCGGCGTTTTCGCTCTTCCACCTGATGCCCTCCGGCGCGGCCTTTGCGGCCATGATTGTGGTTACGGCCTTCAACGGCTTCATGGCCTGGGCGCAGGATGCGGAGTTGCTGGCGCTGTATGCCATCGTGGGCGGCTTGAGCACGCCTCTGCTTCTCTCCACCGGAGAAAACCACGAGATCACCCTCTTCACCTACATTCTGCTGCTGGACATGGCGGTGCTTGTCCTGGTGGCATTGCGCCCCTGGTCGCGTCTGCTGATTGGAACCTTTGTGGGCACTGTGCTCTTCTATGTTGGCTGGTCGCTCGATTTCTACTCCGACGACCAACGGCTGCGCACCGCGCTCTTCCTGGGATGCTTCTTCCTGATCTTCGCCTTCGCGCCACGGCTGATCCAGCTGAATGCTCCAGAAGATGGGCGCTCCTCGGGCTGGGACAAGCTGGCTCTGGTCCTGCTTCCCATTGCCAACGCCATATTCGGTTTTACGGCATTTTATGGGCTCATTGACCGGCCAGGATACGACTGGGCAAGGCCCTGGCTGGCGGTCGCGTTTGCCGCCTTCTACCTGCTGATGCTCCGCCTGCCGGCGCGAGGCCGCTTCAAAGCCAGCCCCGAGGTGTTGTCGGCTCTGCATCTGGCCACGGCGGTGGTATTCCTCACCATTGCCATCCCGCTCAAAGCCCAGGAGCGCTGGCTACCCATCGGTTGGCTGGTGGAAGGCGCTGCCCTGCTGTGGGTTGCTAGCCGCGTGCGTTCCCTGCTTCTGCGTGTGCTGGCGGTTCTGTGCATGGCGCTGGGGCTGGCCGCGCTGCTGGTGGTGAACCCGGCGGCCTCGGCCACGCCCGTCCTCAACGAACGCTTCGGAGCCTACTGCGCCGCGATTGCGGCCTTCGTCTTTGCTGCCTGGGTAGCCGCAAAATCGCCTGCCGAGAAAGACGCGGAACAGCACCTTCCCTGGCCCACCCTGGCCGCAGTAGCGTCGCTTACCGTGAATGCGCTGATCCTGCTGGCCGTGAGCCTGGAGATTCACAGTTACTGGTGGAACCTGCATTGGCGCCCCGGCGCGAGCCTGTACGGCGAGTACCGGATGTACGCGCAGTTCACTTACTCCGCGTGGTTCATGCTCTTCGGGGCGGTATTGCTGGCCACGGGGTTCTGGCATCGCTCGGCGTTCCTGCGCTGGCAGGCGCTGGTGCTTTTGGCTGTATCCATCGGAAAGGTCTTCCTGGTGGACGTGAGCGAGTTGAGCCAGGGGTATCGCATCGTCAGTTTCCTGGGGCTGGGCGCTTTGCTGCTGGCCGTCAGCTTTGTCTATCAGCGCGACTGGCTCAACCTGCGCGATCGCGGCGAAAACACTGAGGCCCACGATCGGCGGACCTCATGAAGCTGCTCGCCGGTGTTCTTCTGCTTGCGGCGTTTGCCGCATCGCCTGAGATTCGCTACTTCCGGTATCAGCGGCCGGTTCAGAATCTGCCGCAGCGATCCGGGCAGGCCTGCCTGGTGCTCGATGCCGGAATCTTTGCCCACGCCGCGCCCCAGCTTGCCGACCTGCGCGTGTACCGCGACAGCACGGAGACGCCCTATGTGAACCGCGTGGCCGCTCCTGTCGAGACTGGGGAGAAATCCATTGCGCCGATCGACTTGGGCGTGCGGGGCGGGCAAACCGTCTTCGACGCCGAGCTGCCCGATGGCCGTTACACCGATCTTCAGCTTGCAGTCACCGCGAAGAACTTCATCGCCACGGTGACGGTCTCAGGCAGCCGGGCACAAACCGGCGGCGCAGAAACCAGGCTGGGCTCGTTCACCATCTTCGATCTGACCAGCCAGAAGCTGGGCCGCAGCACTGTCCTCCACCTGCCTGAGTCGGACTTTCGCTTTTTGCATTTCCGCATCGCCGGGCCAGTTTCGCCGGAGAGCGTCACCGGAATCTCGGTCGAGCGCCTGCAGGCCAACCAACCCAAGTTCCTGACCGTGGCCGAGTCTTCCCGGATCGATACCAAGGGCCGCTCTTCGGTTCTGGAATTCACCGTTCCGGCCCATGTTCCCGTAGACCGAATCGTATTCATTCCCGGATCGGCGCCCGCCCTCTTCAGCCGCGAGGTCGGCATCGCCGTTGCGCCGCTGGCCGCCGCGCCGGGCTCGGATGGAGCAGAGCCTCCACGGACGGTCACCGCGTCGGGAAGCCTGTTGCGCGTGCACAGCGTGCAGAACGGCCAGCGAATCGACGAAGAGCGCCTCGCAATCGACGCTCCCGCGGCGGATTTCAACACGCCGGCCAAGTGGACTGTCACCATCGAAAACGGAGACGACGCGCCCCTGTCGCTGGAGTCCGTGCGGCTTCAGATGCTGGAGCGGAGACTCTGCTTCGAGGCTGCCGCCGAGGCCCGCTATGCGCTTTTCTACGGCGACCCGGCGCTGACCGCTCCGCATTACGATTACGCCACGCTGTTCGCGCCCCAAGCCGATGCGCTGGCGGTTACAGCCGGTCCCGAGCAACCCAATCCCGCCTACCAATCGCGTCCCGATGAGCGGCCCTTCACTGAGAAGCATCCCGCCTTGCTGTGGATTGCTCTGCTCGGTGTGATCGCGCTGCTGGGATGGATTGCGCTGCGCTCCACCAAGCGGCCGACGGCTTGAGGGGCGGAATGAGGGTGTCGTTTTCCCACCCTTGGCACAAAGACAAAGACGCGTCAAGGATGGGCACGGAGCATTTGGGGTGAGTCCGGCCCCAGTTTCTTGCTGCGTGCCCCAGGTCTCGCTTATAGCATTTTCGGAAATGGTGTAGACCGAAAGCACGTACTCAAGTGGCTTTTTTCCAAGGAAAAAGCCACCTTGCACACCCTTCAAGAAGTCTGCGTGTATTCCGAAAATGCTCTAGGAGAGCTGGGGAGCACGAACCCCAACCAGCCCCGGTGGCGGATAACTGCAGTACCCCGCGCGCAGGCCAGGTGCGGCGCACCTTCAGCGGTTTCCCGTAACCAGGTGGATCGCGCCAAATCGCTCTGCTAGGATGGGCTCGCCATGAACAGGCCGCTTCTTGCTATTGGATTTCTCGCCGGAATCGCCCTCCTGAGTTGCCGGGACGGGCTTGCGCAAACTCCCACCGCGGCGCATCCGATTGCCGCGAACGAAGCCAAGGCGCGCGCCATTCTGGAGCAGGATGCGATTCTGGTGCAGTTGCCGCTCACTGCGCCCGCCGCGGCAGGCCTGCGCGCCACGGCCTGGCTTCTGTCGCCCAACGGCACATCTTCGGGCGCGACAGCCGCCGATTTGCCCGCCGGAAGCCGTTCCGCCAGTCTTACCCTCCCCTGGCCCAAAGACAGCCATGGCGCCCCCGTCGAGGAGATCGGCTGGTACCGCATCGGCTACCGTCTCGGACGGGAAGGCAGATCCCCGGTCGCTGGCATCGTGGCCGTTGGCGCCATCGCCACCAACTTGCTCGATTTGCGCATGGCCAGCCCCCAGCGGCTGGCTTCCGGAATGCCGCTGAGCGTGCGTATCTACGCCGGCAATCCAATTACCCGGGAGCCGTTCCCCGGGGTTCATCTGGAAGCCAAGCTGGCAATGGACGCTGAAACCGCCGGCAAAGCCAAAGCCGCCGCGCAGGCCATCGTCCGCGAGGCAATCACCGGGAGATCGGGCGAGGCCATTCTCACCTTTCCCATGCCCGACGGGCCGGGTCATACCGGCACTCTCACGGTGAAGGGAACCCTGATCGGCTTGCCCGGACCTGGATCGAGCCAGGCGCACTCGACTGCCTCCATTGAAACCAGCATCGAGACCAGCGACAAGACCGTGATCCGCGTCGAGACCGACAAGCCGCTGCACAAGCCCGGCGAAGTGGTGCACTTGCGCGCGCTGGTCTTTGACGATTCCGGCCATGCCGCGGCCAACACTCTGATGAGCCTGACCGTCCGAGACCCGGAGAACAAGACGCTCCTCGAAGTGCCGCTCACCACAAACCGGTTCGGCATTGTCGCCTACGACTGGAAGACCGGCCCGCAGCTTGCTTCCGGAGACTACGACGCCAGATTCGAGATCGGCGCATCGTCGGACTACAACGGCTCGGCCTCGACTCCGATTCGCATCCAACGCTACGAGCTGCCCGAGTTCACGGTCAGAGCCACGATGGATCGGGGCTACTACCTGGAGGGCGAGACGCCCACGGTGCGCCTTCATGCCGGCTATCTCTTCGGCAAGCCGGTCGCGGCAGGGCCGGTGCGCATTCTTCGCGCCAACGAGACGACCTGGGATTGGAAGACGGGCAAACCCAAGCAGGCCGCCAACCCGGAACAGACCGCAACGCTCGACGCCAACGGCGACGCGGAGTTGCAACTGGACGTGAAGAGCGACTTCGAGGATTTCAAGCATCGGGACTACCAGCGCTACTACGACCTCGAATATCGGGCCATTGTCACCGACGCCTCCACCGGCCGCAGCGAGCCGCGCAACTTCACCGTGCGCCTGACCCGCGAGCCGGTTCACATCTACTTCGAGGATTTGGGGGGCAACAGCCGCGAGGGCGAGTACATGCTCACCACCAGCTACGCCGACGGCGCACCCGCCGCCTGCAAAGTCGCGCTGGATTGGTTGAAGGACGGTCCGCGCGCCGAGCACGCAGCCTCGGTGGTCACCAATCGCTACGGCCTGGCCAAGGTGCATCTACGCTATCCGGAGCCGGAGAAGGGGCAGACCGGGCTCAATCTCCGCCTGATCGCCCACGATGCCGAGGGCCGGGATTCGAAGCAGGACGACATCGTCAATCCCAGCTCTCCCGGTGGCATCTGGATGGTGGTGGCGCACACCCTGCTCAGGCCCGGCCAGCCAATCGAGGCGGTGCTGCACGGCGTCGCGGGCAGCCCCATCGACGTGGACGTGCTGGCGGAGAGCGGCCTTCTGGCGCACTACCGGGTGCGCATGAGCCACAATGCCGAGCCGCTTGCCATCCCCGCCCTGCCCGCCTTTCGCGGACTCGTCGTCCTGCACGCCTACCGGATAAACAGCGAACTGCCGCATCATCGATACGATTGGCAGAGCCAAACGGCCGACAAAGCGATCCTCTATCCCGAAGATCGAGAACTCAAAGTCAAGCTCGCCGGTCTGCAACCCTCCTACCTGCCCGGCGCCGCGGTGGATGCCGTCCTGAATGTTCGCGTGGCCGATGGCGCGCCCGCGCCAAGCGCCCTGGGCGTCTCGGTCATCGATACCGCGGTGGAGCAGCGCGCCGCCACCGAAGAGGAGGCCAACCAGCATTGGTTCGGCTGGCGTTGGTGGCAGGAGGGCGGCAGTGTAGGCGGGGTGACCCGCGAGGCCCTCGACCGCATCGACACCTCCAAGCCCATCCCCGACGACCTCGACCTGGCCGCTGAAAAGCTCCTCGACAATTCGCAAGGCGCGAATATCCAGATCGACGCCAACTACGACAGCGAGGTGCGCAGCGAGTACGAAGCGGCGATGCAGCTCGCCCTCAAGCCAATCGGCCAAGCCGTGCTGGCCGCCCGGCCCGCTCATCTGCCGGCAGAGATCGACGCCGTCCGCGGCATCGTGCAAGCCGCCAAGCTGGACGAGGCGCTGCTACTCGACCCCTGGAACACGCCCTACAAGGCACAAACGGCTGTCGAATATAACGACGATGTGCTCAGCCTGGTGAGCGCCGGTCCGGACAAACGCTTTGGCACCGGGGACGACTTCACCGTCGAAGTTGCCCGGCGCAACGTCTTCGCGCTTGCGGGCGAGCGGCTGACCAAGCTGATCGAAGAAGAAGTGATCGCGGGCCGTCCGCTGCCGGGAACATCCGATGCCCTGAAGGCACTGTCCATGGCAGGCGGGCTGAACCTGGACTCGATCCCCGATCCCCAGGGCAAGCGCTATACCTTCAAGGTACTGGTACGGCGGCGCTTCTACTCGATCCAGGTATTCGGGCAAGCGGGGAACGAGTTCTGGAGCAGCCCGCTTATCGACTATTTCTCGCGGACTGAAACCAGCATGGAGGGCGCGCTCAGCGCCTGGTTCGCTGCAGGCAAGCCCTTCCCGGAGAACGAGACTGAAGCCCGCCAGGCATTTGTCGCCGCCGGAATCGACTTCGACGCGCTGCGCGACCCGCTGGGCAAGCCGTTCCAACTTGCCTCGAAGCTGATTCAGGTCTACACCCGCGCCGAACAAATCAAGGCTGGTGCTTCCGTCGCGTCGAAGAGCAAGCAGGTGACGCATCAGTTGCGCGCCGTCCAGGTTCTGCGCGCCAACGAGCCGGCCACGGGCGATACGCCCGCCTCGGGGGGCGATCTGGTCTGTCAGTTTCTTCACGCCGTCACGGAACAGAGCGGCAGCGACCTGAAACCCCAAGCCGTTGACCAGGGGCTCTTCAAGGGAAACACCGGAGCCATCGGCGGCACCGTTACCGACCAGACCGGCGCGGCCATCGCCAACGCGGTTGTGAATGTGAAGAACGCCGCAGACGAGCCCGTTACCAGCGCCACAACCAGGGAGGACGGAACCTACCTGATTGCGGATCTAGCCCCAGGGTCTTACCGCGTGCAAGTGATGGCCAAGGGATTTGAGAGCTATTCGCTGGTCGAGGTGCATGTCTCAGCCATGGCGATGACCTCCATCGATGTCGAACTGAGCGTTGGCGCCGAAGCGCAGACGGTGACCGTGGAAGCAGACGCTCTGGCGGCTCAAACCGACTCGAATACCGTTTCTACCTACGCGCGAGAGAACCGGAACTTCGCGGCCTTGGCTGCCCTGGGGTTGGGCGTGAGCTCAGCTCTTCCCGACAAAAAATCCGGGTCTGGCCGGGCTGTCATCTCCGAGCCAACTTTTACGCCCCGCCTGCGCCACGTCTTCGAGGAGACGGCCTACTGGACGCCTTCGCTGGAAACCAGCGCCACAGGCCGCGCCGCGCTCCACTTCCAACTGCCCGACAGCCTGACCACCTGGAAGCTGCACGCCTTGGCCTCCACGGTGGACGGCCGGGTCGGCGTGCTGGACAAGGTTTTCATGACCTTCCAGCCGTTCTTTGTCGATCTCGACGCGCCGCAGGTACTCACCGCGGGCGACGAGATCACTCTGCCTGTGAACCTGCGCAACTACATGCAGCACAGCCTGACGCTGCCGGTCAGCGTGAAGCCCGCCGATTGGTTCTCCCTGCTGACGCCTGCGAAGATCGCGGCCACCGTGCCCGCGAGGGGCACGACGCCGGTGCTCTTCGGCTTCCAGGCAACAACGGCCACGGAAGCAGGCCCGTTGCGCATCGCCGCCGCCAATGCGCGCACCGGGGATGCGGTCGAAAAGACGGTGCGCGTCCATCCCGACGGTGAGCCGCGCTCGGCCAGCGCATCGGGACTGCTGCGCGGCGGCGCGACAACGCTGGCGCTCGACCTGCCCGACGACGCCATCCCCGGCTCGGTCCATGCGGAACTGCGGCTCTATCCCAATCTCGGCGCGCACCTCCTGCACTCCATGAGGGCAGTGCTGGAACGCCCCTACGGCTGCGGCGAGCAGACCGTCTCCTCCACCTACCCCAGCCTGCTCTTCCTGGAACTTCTGAAGGCTTCCAAGACGACCTCGCCGGCGGAGGAAGAGGCGCAGACCTACCTGCAACTGGGCTACGACCGGCTGCAAGGCTACTTTGGCGCAGGCGGTGGCCTCACCTACTGGGGCCGGGCCGGTGAAAACCCCGATCCGGCGCTCACCGCCTATGGCATCGAGTTCCTCGCCGAGGCCGAACCCTACCTCCAAGTGGACCGCAGCCGCATCGTGGACGCCTTGAGTTGGCTGGCCGCCAGCCAGCAGCCGGATGGAAGCTGGAAGCCTCACTACGGAGAGACTACGGCGGAGCTGAACCTCTATATCGCCATGGTGCTCAAGCAGACGCTGGCCAGGGAGGACGTGACCAAGAGCACTCCAAAAGAGCTTCGCGAACGCGTGAGCACGGCCGCGGAACGGGCAGTCGCATGGGCCGCCACGTCGGTGGTTGCGGTTCACGATCCCTATGCCAACGCCCTGCGGCTGCGCTTGGCCAGCGAGCCTGCGGCTGCCAGCCTGCGTGCCGAACTGGCCGAAACAGCGGTGCACGACCGCGACGGCGCCCACTGGACCCGCACGACGAATTCGCCCTTTTACGGATGGGGCCATGCAGGCGATGTGGAAACCACGGCGCTGGTGCTGGACGCGCTCCGGCGCAGCAACACCTCGGCTGGCGATCCGGCTCTGGCGAACGACGCGCTCTTCTACCTGCTGCGCAGCCAGGACCGCTACGGCATCTGGTATAGCGGCCAGGCCACCGGGCGCGTGCTGCACGCCCTGCTGCCCATGGCCATCGAGCAGATGAAGGCTGCCGCCATTTCGCCGGCGTTCCAACTGGCGGTGAACGGAACGCCCCTGGCGGCCAAGGATGCGGAGGCCCTGCAAGCCGATCCCAAGCTGCTGGAAGCGCCGCGCTCGCTGGATCTGACGGCCCTGCTCAAGCCGGGACACAACGAGCTGGTCTTCGCCAACGCCAGCGATACCGCCCTCGCCAGCGCCGAGGCCGCGGTGAGCTTCTACGTTCCCTGGCAGAAGAGCGCAACGCCGGAGCAGCCTGGCACGCAGACCGGCAAGGAGTTTGGCCTGGACTTCGCTTACCGTTGCGACGCGGCCGAGGCCAAGGTGGGCCAGCCCATCGATTGCAAGGTGGACGTGCGCAGGTTTGGGTCCGGTGGCTATGGGATGCTGCTGGCCGAGGTGGGCCTGCCGCCGGGAGCGGATGTGGATCGCGCCTCGCTAACCAAGCTGCTCGACACCTGGACCGTCAGCCGCTATGAGTTGCAGCCGGACCGGATCGTCTTCTATCTGTGGCCGGGCGGGGCGGAGGGTTCGCACTTCAACTTCCGCTTCACGCCGCGCTACGCAATCAAGGCCAAAGCCGCGCCGGCCACGCTCTCCGACTACTACAACCCCGACCTGAAGGTGGTGCTGGAGCCGCAGACGTTCGCTGTGGAGGGGCAGAAACGAAAGTAGCGCGTGATGCCGCAGTCCTCGGAGTGATCGAGTAATTCAAGGCTGCCGGGCCGGGCTGGCAGAGTGACGCTACCAGATACGCTCGACTCCATAGCGGTCGAAGATCGTGTCGATGCTGATAAGCGGAACGCCGAGTTCAAGCGATTGGGCGGCCAGCAGACGGTCGAATGGATCGCGGTGGTAGAGAGGGAGGAGACCGGACCGGATGGCGTGTAGCGGGTGAATCTCGATAAAGGTGAATCCCATTTCATGGATAACTCGGAGAAAGTCCGTAGCCAGTACATGGGGCGGCATCTTCCCGGAGTTCATCTTGATCGCGATCTCCCAGGGGACGACGGCGGAGATCAGAATTTCATTGGCGGGATGTGCCACAAGCTGGCGTCCATGGTGGCCAAGTCGATCTGGGCTATCGAGCGCCCAGATGGCCGCATGGGTATCCAACAGGAGTTTCACGCGGCCGGTTCGCCCGGCACCTTGGCGTCAGCCAGGATATCGAAGCCGTACTCCCGCAACTCTTCATCCGTTTCGAGCGGCTTGAAGATGTCGTCCGAGTACTCGCACAGGCCGGCATACTTCCCCAGAGGGCGCTGCGGCATCGCAGGCTGCTCCACCAGCACAAGGCGCACGGCCGGCTTGTCGTCGCGGGAAATCACAACGGTCTTGCCCTCGTCGGCCTCCTGCAAAAGCTGGTCGAGCTGCGCCTTCGCCTGTTGGACGGTGTACGCCATGTAGCCAGTATGAGTAGGGTTCGGAACGAAGTCAATACGAACCAGGCGAATTCGAAGCCCCCACAATCTCCCCCAAGAGGCGGTCATCCTGAGCGGAGTTTGGCGCGGTGCCGGGGCCCCAGCGACAGGTCTTCGTCGCTGGGGTGGCTGAGCGCCAAGCGCAGTCGAAGGACCTGGATTTGAGATATGTTCCGGCCACAACGGCGCCGTGCACCATCCTTGCGACTCATGTCTGTCGCAAGGGTGGGAAACCAACGCCCTCAACCGGTCCGGCCATATCAGCAACTCATGCTCAACGCGAAGACTCCGCGGCTTTTTGCTCCTCCGCCCAGAGCCACCCGGCCATGGCTTCGCGGATGTTCGCCAAAGCCTCCGCTTCGTCCTTGCCCTGGCTGACGCAGCCGGGCATTTCCGGGCACTCGGCGACAGTCCAGCCCTCGTCTTCGCTTGTCAGAATAGCCTCAAGCGTCATGCGAAAACGCTCACAAATCCGATCTTGTCAACGACTTTTGGGCCTCGTGATGCCAAGGTCGTCGGCCGCCTCCCGGCGGAGCCACTCGTTAAATTCTAAGTATTCTTGCGTGATTCTTCCCGTCTCATTCAAAATCCTCATGACAAGATCGCCGCTCTCTTGCGGGGTCGGCGCGATGTCCGGATATCTATGCACTGCGCGCAGACCAAATACTAGCTCAGATGTATAGTCTGCATTCTTTATGAAGGAGTAGAACTTCGCACGCTTTTTAGGATCTGCGAAGAAATCCTGCAGGAAAACGCAGCCTGTACTTGCCACCGAAAGCTCATGCACCGCTGGCTTGAGCTTCTCCACGATCCTCTCTATCCGCTCTTTATTGGGTGTGTTCACAACCCGCAAAATCCGCTGAATCTCAGCAGTACTCCTCAATAACCCGCTCCACTCAGCCTTCTTCTGGTCGCGTATCCAAGCACTATGCTCCTTTTCTCCTTGCCAGTGAAATACTCTCCATGCCACATAGATGCTCACCACCCCGGAGAGAAGCGGCCCAACCCATGAAGCGAGTGCACCAGCCCACCATTTCCACTCTGGTTGTGGCGCAGCCTGCGTGCAATTCAACAAAACCGGGGTCTGCTGCACCGTATCCACGAAAAACGCGGCCGTTGAGACGGCGTGAAGAATCATCGTGCTCACCTTGGTATTCTAGAAGTTGCACAAAAGGTTAACACTATGAGCCAGACACTGAAAGCCGTTCGCGGCACCCGCGACCTGTTGCCGCCGGAGACGGCGCTTTGGAACCGCATCGAGGCCACCGCCCGCTCCGTCTTTGCCCGCTACAACTTCGGCGAGATTCGCACCCCGGTCTTCGAGGACACCCAGCTCTTTGCCCGCGGGGTGGGCGAAGAGACCGACATCGTCTCCAAAGAGATGTACACCTGGGAGGATCGCGCCCGCGCGCAGTCCGAGAAGACCCAGTCGCTGACCCTGCGCCCGGAGAACACCGCCGGCGTGGTGCGCGCCTACATCGAGCACGGGCTGGGCGAGAGCGGCCAGTTGCAGAAGCTCTACTACATCGGCCCGCAGTTTCGCCGCGAGCGCCCACAGAAGGGCCGCTACCGGCAGTTCTCGCAGATCGGCGCGGAGGTCATCGGGCCGCCTTCCGCAGGTAGCGAGAGCCCTTTGAGAGATGCGGAAGTGTTAGAAATGCTGGCCACCCTGCTCGACGAGCTGGGCATCGGCGGCTGGACGCTGCACCTGAACTCCGTCGGCTCCTCCGCCGACCGCCAGCGTTATAACGAGACCCTTCGCGCCGCGCTGGTTCCCCTGGCGCCGCAGATGTGCGCCGATTGCCAACGCCGGGCCGAGACCAATCCGCTGCGCGTGCTGGACTGCAAGGTTCCCGCCGATCAGCCGCTGATCGACACGCTGCCGGTGATCGCCGACTCGCTCGACGAAGAGTCGAAGAAGCACTTTGCCGCGGTGACGGCGGCGCTGGATGCGGCGGGTGTGCCGTATACGCTCAATCCCCGGCTGGTGCGCGGCCTGGACTACTACACGAGGACGACCTTCGAATTCACCCACGGCGGGCTGGGCGCGCAAAATGCGCTGCTGGGCGGCGGGCGCTACGACGGGCTGAGCGAGATGATCGGCGGGCCCAAAGCGCCGGGCATCGGCTTCGCCATGGGCGAGGACCGGCTTGTTCTTACCTTGCAGGCACTAGGGTCGGCCCCACCGCAGGTGGCTCATGCGTACATCGCACCGCTGGGCGAGACGGTGAACGCCGCCGCGCTGGCCCTGGCGCGCGAGTTGCGGCGCGGCGGACTGCGTGTCGAGCTGGGCGATGGCAGCTTCCGGCTGAAGAAATCCTTCGATGCCGCGGACAAGACGGCCCGGCGGATCGTGATTCTGGGCGAAGACGAGGTCGCCAGCGGCATTTTGACAGTGAAGACCTTCGCCACCGGAGAGCAGACCAAGGTTCCGCGAGCGGAACTGGCGGTGTTTCTGGCCCAGCTGTAACCGATTAGAACGCTTGGCAATCTGCCCATTCGGAGGCATACTGATCGCATGGCTACGTTACCCGTACACGAAACCGGTCCAGCTCTGGTCACGGTGGAGGAGTACCTCCACACCGTCTACGAGCCGGAGTGCGACTACGTGGACGGCTGGCTCGAGGATCGAAACGTGGGCGAGTACGATCACGCACTTCTGCAAACCCTTCTGGCACACATCTTCATGACGAACCGCAGGGAGTGGGGCGTACTGCCGTTGACCGAGCTTCGCACCCAGGTCAAGCTCACCCGCTACCGTTGCCCGGATGTGCTGGTGCTGCGGGCCGATGCGCCGCGCGAACAGATCCTGACCCATCCGCCGCTGATTGCCATTGAGATCCTCTCGCCCGAGGACCGGGTGAGCCGATTCCGCGCCAAGATTGACGATTATGTCGCCTTCGGCGTCGAGAACATCTGGATCATCGATCCGGCCACACGCTCGGCCATGACCGCCGACCGCTTTGGGTTGCACCCGGTCGAGACGGGCGAACTCACCGTCGCGGATACACCGATCCGCGTCGATCTGAAAGAACTTTTCGCGGAGCTGGACCGGGCGTAGAGCGGCAAATCGGGTAACAAGTCATCTATTCCACGGTCTCATTGGAGACCGTGGCCACCCGTCTGGCTCCCTCTCCACAATTTGCCCGTCGATGAACTCGGCATCCGGCGACCAGGAGCTGCGCAGATATTCCGCCAGGAGGGCAGAATCGGTTGCAGGGGCCATGGCGCTCTCCTTGGCAGCCAGGATAGCGCAATCTGGAACGCGGGAAGTGAAGGGCGCGCGATTGCATCTCGCATGGGCCGGATCGATAACCAGGCAATCCGCAAATTCGGCCCATTACAATAGAAGAATTATGGCACTCGATTTTCTAGGCAGTCTCGAACGGACACATCTTTGCGGCGATCTACGCGCCGCCCACGCCGGACAGAATGTGATTCTGATGGGCTGGGTGAACCGCCGCCGCGACCACGGCAACCTGATCTTCCTCGACCTGCGCGACCGCTCCGGCATTGCCCAGATCGTGCTGGACAAGGAGCTGACGCCCGATGGGCACTTGAAGGGCGAGCAGGTGCGGCCGGAGTATGTGGTGGCCGCGGTGGGCAAGGTGCGCCTGCGCGACGCCGACGCCATCAATCCCAAGATGCCGACCGGCGAAATCGAGATCGAGGCGACCGAATTACTCGTGCTGAACGACACGCGCCTGGCGCCGTTTTCGCCGTCCGAAGAGGCGATCCAGAACGAGGAGGTCCGGCTCAAGTACCGCTATGTGGACCTGCGCCGCCCGGAGATGCAGCGCAACTTCCGCCTGCGCCACGACATTACCTTGGCCATTCGCGACAACCTCAGCCAGCAGGGTTTTCTGGAGATCGAGACGCCCATCCTGACCAAGAGCACGCCCGAGGGCGCGCGCGATTTTCTCGTTCCCAGCCGCGTGCATCCGGGCGAGTTCTACGCTTTGCCGCAGTCGCCCCAAATCTTCAAGCAGATCCTGATGATCTCCGGCTTCGATCGCTACTTCCAGGTGGCCCGCTGCTTCCGCGACGAAGACCTGAGAGCCGACCGCCAGTTGGAGTTCACCCAGATCGACCTGGAGATGAGCTTCCCCCGCCAGGAGACGGTCTTCGGCGTGGTCGAGCAGTTCCTCTCCGCGGGTTTTGCCGCGGCCGGAGTCAAGCTCAAGACACCCTTCCCCCGCATTACGTACGACGACTCGATGCGGCAATTCGGCTCCGACAAGCCCGACCTGCGCCTGCCCGGCCTGACCGATGTTCGCCCGGCATTCACCGACGAGAACCTGGCCGCGCTGCAAATCGACCCGGCGCTGCCGGTGGTGGCCTTCCGTATTCCCAAGGTGGGCGAGTTGAGCCGCAAGGAGCGCGAAGACAACCACCCGATGTTCGACCTGAAGAAGGGCGCCAAGTTCATCGACGACTTCAAGCGCCTGGCCAAAGGATTTCCCGAGTCCGCCGTCAAGGTGCGCGAACTAGTGGGCGCCGAGGAAGGCGATTTCGTCATCGTTGTGGCAGGCGACCCCGCGCATCCCGTCAAGGCCAGCGACACCAAGTTCGAGGGCCGGCTGAGCGAGCGCGAGATCAACGTCTACTCGGCGGCGGGCAACTTCCGCACCGAACTGGCCAAGAAATATGCCGACAAGCATTGCGCTTTCCAAGTAACCGAAGAGGTTGTCCGAAACGCGGAACCGCGGAGCGGCGGAAAGATGCTGGACGGCTCGGCGGCTTTCAATCCCATCTGGATCGTCGATTTTCCCATGTTCGAGTACGACCTGGCGGCGGCGAAGTGGATGCCGGCGCACCATCCCTTCACCTCGCCGCACGAGGCCGATATGGCCAACCTGCTCACCGACCCGGCCAGCGTGCGCGCCAACTGCTACGACCTGGCGATGAATGGCCTGGAGCTGGGCTCGGGATCGATTCGTATCCACCGCAAGGACGTGCAGCAGCAGATCTTCCAGTCCCTGGGCATCAGCGACGAGGAAGCTCACAATCGCTTCGGCTTCTTCCTCGATGCTTTGGAGTACGGCACTCCGCCGCATGGCGGCATCGCGCTGGGCCTGGACCGCATCGTGATGCTGCTGGCCGGGTCGTCGAGCCTGCGCGAGGTGATCGCCTTCCCCAAGACGGCCAAGGCCATCGACCTGATGGCCGACGCGCCCACCACGGTGACCGATCAGCAGTTGAAGGAACTGCACATCCGGGTGGCGCTGAAGAGCTAATCTCTTCAACGCCCATGCTTCCTGCCCCCTACCCTAGCCGCAGTTGCAAGAATGCGGCGAGGGTGGGACACCCGGTTTCGTTCCTCTTGCGGCGCACATTTCTTAGAGAACTTCGAAGAATCTGAGCACCACGCGGTTGGGGAATCGCTCTCCGCTGCTGACGAACAGGCTGCGATTCAGCCATTCGTAGCGGCCCGATGGGGCGTCGAAAGTGGGCGCGGCGCGGAAGTAGTACGCGCTGGAATCGACGGCTTCTCCGGCCGCCATCCGCTGCATCACCTCCGGTGGCCCATGGCGAAAGCCCTTGTTGATCACGCGGATCAGAACGCCGTCGTCGGTCTTCAGCGTGTAGTGCGCCTCGATCTCCGTGACGCCATCGCCGCGGACCAGTTGCCAATCTGTGCCGCCGGGGAGGATTACGCCTTTGATCGATGGCCCTTCGAACGTCCCGGAGAGGATCGGCACCATGCGCCGTCCGCCGCGTGCCCCTGGCCCGAGATCGACGGTTGGGCCGACGGTGATGGTTGCGGTGAAAAGCAGTTCGGTTTTCAATTCGGCTGGCGGAATCACGAAGCTTCTCCTGTCCTGACTACTCCGGTTCGGTGCTGTCTTCGGCCTCGGCGGCCAGAGCCAGGACGGACTCTTCGGCCTCGGCGGCATCGAGCAGTGCGCGGGGGATTTGCTTAACGGTTCGAATGCCAAGGCCCTTCAGCATCTCCACCTGACGGACTAGATTGCCGCGGCCTTCGCTGAGCTTCTTCATGGCATTGGTATAACTCTGGTCGGCGCCGCGCAGGCTCTTGCCCACGGCTTCCAGGTCCCCGACAAAATTGACAAACTTGTCGTATAACTCCGCGCCGCGGTCCATCACGTCCTGCACGCTGCGGGCCTGCACCTCCTGCTGCCAGAGCACGCTGACGATGCGGATGACGTAGAGCAGTGTGGTCGGCCCCACCAGCAGAATGCCCTGCTTGTAGGCGTCGGCCCACAGCGCCGCATCGCTTTGCATGGCCAGCATGAAAGCCGGCTCGACGGGGACGAACATCACCACGAAATCGGGCGACTCGATGCCCGGCAGGCTATGATAACCGGCCTTGGCCAGGATTCCGATATGCTTGCGGACGCTCTTCAGGTGCTCGGCCAGCGCCGCCTTGCGGGCTTCTTCGCTCTCTGCGTTGACCGAATCGGCATAGGCGTTCAGCGAGACTTTGGAATCGATGACCAGATGCCGCCCGCCAGGCAGCGTGACGATGACGTCGGTGCGCGGCGATTTGATCCGCTCGCCGTCCACCTCCATGCTCGGGAAGCTCTGTTGGAAGCTGTACTCTTCGCCTTCGCGCAGGCCGGCCTTCTCCAGCAGATCGCGCAGGATGAACTCACCCCAATCGCCCTGCGCCTTGGCTGAGCCGCGCAGGGCCGTGCTCAGGTTGCGCGCCTCGTCGGTTAACTGTTGATTGAGGCCGCCCAGCGTGCCGATCAGCGTTTCCAGTCTAGAGACGCCTTTAATTGAATCCTTCTGCGCATCCTCCACCTTCGTGCGGAACTCTTCGATCTGTGTTTTGAGAGGAGTGAGCAGGGTCCCAATCTCTCTCTGGCTTCCTTCAGAAAAGCTCTTCGATTTCTCCTCGAGAATTTTCCCAGCGAGCGCTTCGAACTGGTTGGCCAGCGCTTGCTTGCTGGATTCCAAAAGGGCAAGTTTCTCCGCCAGGTTTTGGCGCTCGTTGTTCAGTTCCGCTTCCAGCTTGGCGGCGCGACCGGCCTGCTCGCTGGCGGTCTGCATCTTCAAGCGCAGTTCCTCGCGCAGCGTATCGCGCTCGGCAAGCAATGTCTTCCATGCGCTCTCGTGCTGCGCTGCCTGATCGGCCAGATTCTGGCGCTCATTGCGCAGATCCGCTTCTAATTGGCTGATGCGGGCCGCCAGCGCGGGTTCCGCTTCGGACTTGAGACGCAGCCCCTCACGCAGGCCGTTGCGCTCTTCTTCAAGCCGAGCGATGGTTCCCTGGCGCTCGGCGGCTAGAGCCTCGAAGCTGGCCTTGGCCGCCGACTCGGCCTGCGCCTGTGCCAGTTCGCTTCGGACAGCGTTCAGTTCCCCCGTTTTGTCCTGGATTCCCTTTTCAAGGAGCGCCTTTTCTGCTTTGGCTGAAGCCGTGCGGAGCCAGAAACCAACCAGAATGCCTATGAAAGCAGCCACAACGCCGAGAATCAAATCCTGCATGATTTCTTCCTTTTCCTCTTCGCCTAATGTACGCCTCCAGGCTGTGCATTTTCCGCTAATTTGCGGGGAATTGCTCTTCTCTGTTCCTTATTCCCTATTCCCTGCTTCATCTTCTTGCTCCCTGAGCCTTTACACACCCGGACCCGCCCGTTAGACTTGAAGTTTCCGGGCCTTGCGCATTTTTTTGGCTTGACGGTTGTGTTCCGCTGCCACAGGCGGTTATTGTTGGCAGGCGGAGCCCGAGCGGAAGAACGCCCCGGAAGGATTCCCAGGTTCTGAACTCATACGAGGAGAGACACGCATGGCCGTGGAAGAGAAGGTAAAGAGCATTATCGTTGAGCAGTTGCAGGTGGACGAAGCCGAAGTGACCCCCGGCGCCAGCTTCCAGGAAGACCTGGGCGCGGACTCGCTGGACGTGGTCGAGCTGGTAATGCAGTTCGAAGAGGCCTTCGATCTGGAGATTCCCGACGAGGACGCCGAGAAGATCAAGACCGTGAAGGACGCGGTTGACTACATCGAGAAAAACGCGAAAGGTGCCAAGTAGCCGGTGAGCCGTCGAGTCGTCATTACCGGCCTGGGGCTGGTTTGCGGTGTGGGTAACACCGCCCCTGAAGTTTGGCAGCAACTTCTGGCGGGCGCCAGCGGAATGGCGCCTATTCAGGGGTTCGATACCACTGGTTTTCCGGTGACTTTCGCGGCCGAAGTCAAGAACTTCGACCCCCTGAAGTTCGTGGACAAGAAGGAAGCGCGCAAGATGGGGCGCTTCATCCACTTCGCTTTCGCCGCCACCCATGAAGCCCTGGCCCAGTCGGGCCTGCAGATCACCCCGGAGAATGCCGAGCGGGTGGGCGTCTTTATCGGCTCCGGCATTGGCGGCTTCGAGGTCATCGAGCGCGAGCACACCAACTTGATGCAGGGCGGGCCGCGTAAAATCTCTCCCTTCTTCATTCCCGCGGCCATTGTGAACATGGCGGCCGGCAACATCAGCATCCGCTACGGCGCAACCGGGCCGATCTCCGCTACCGCGACGGCTTGCGCCACCTCCGCCAATTCCATCGGCGATGCGGCGCGCATGATCTTGCACGGCGACGCGGACGTGATGATCGCCGGCGGCGCGGAAGCCGCGGTTACCCCGCTTTCGGTGGGCGGATTTGCCTCGATGCGCGCGCTCTCGGCGCGCAACGACGAGCCGACCCGCGCCAGCAGGCCCTTCGACAAGGACCGCGACGGCTTCGTCATTGGCGAAGGCGCGGGCATCCTGATTCTCGAAGAGCTGGAGTTCGCCAAGGCGCGCGGCGCGAAGATCCTGGCCGAGATTATCGGCTACGGGATGAGCGCGGATGCGCACCACATGACGGGCATCGCCCCGGATGGCGCGGGTGCACAGCGCAGCATGAGGGCGGCTCTCAAGGACGCTGGAATCAAGCCGGAGGAGGTGGGCTATGTCAACGCTCACGCTACTTCGACCCCGGCGGGCGACGGCAACGAATCGCGGGCCATCGAGCTGGTCTTTGGCGAGCATGCCCTGAGCCACAAGCTTAAGGTGAGCGGCACCAAGTCCATGCACGGCCACTTGCTGGGCGGCGCCGGCGGCCTGGAAGCCGGCATTACCGTGCTGGCTTTGCAGCATCAGATGCTGCCGCCAACCATCAACCTGGAAAACCCCGATCCGGAATGCAAGCTGGACTACGTGCCCAACAAGGCCATCGCCCACAGCTTCGACATCGGTCTTTCGAACTCCTTCGGCTTCGGCGGCATCAACGCCACCCTGATCATGCGCCGCTGGACGGAGTAACAACAGCTTTTAGCTCCCAGTGCCACCAAGAAACAGCACAGCGCGAATCCCGATGGGGTTCGCGCTGTTTTTCTTGAGCTTCCCAGGACCAAGGAGCGATGCTGGGTGCCCCATCCTTGGCTGTCATCCTGAGCGAGCAGAGCGAGTCGGAGGATCTGCTTCTTGCAAATTTCTGCGCCTAGGGTAGGAAACCGCAAATCTCTGCGAGCCGCCTAGTTCTTCAGGCAGCCTCCCAGCTTCAGCCCATTGCCGCCGCCCAGCCCACGCCCAGCAACACAAAAATCGCCCACCACCCGAAGACCGCGATATAGCCGGAGTTGCGCTTGACCCCCGCCACAATCGCCGTTCCCATCCCCAGTAGCACCAGCGACCAGATGGTGACAACATCCAGCGAACTCGCCAGGGAGTAGAGCGCCTTGTTGGTCTCCATCGGGTTCAGGAAGGCCCCCAGGTTCGTGGGTGCGAAGTTCTTGATGTTGAACGACTCCGGCGCGGCCCCTGCGTAGATGACAACCACCCCCAAAAGGGTTTTGACAATGGTTGGCAGGGTTGCGTACATCCAGACCGTGAAGATGCTTCCATAAGTTGCCTTGCCGCCGAAGACGAAGTTGATGGTTCCCCACAAACCGACCGACATGACAGCCAAGCCCGCCAGCACTAGCAGCGGATTGGCAATGAACACGCCTTCGGTGATATTCAAGGAAATCTTCGTGCCCATCGCGCGCTGCTCTGGGGTTGCATTCGCCATGCGCTCTTCCGTCTTCGGATCGAGCCTGATCTGGTTCTCGACAACCGTCGCCATGCCAATCTTGGTGGCAACAGCTGCGAACAGGATGTACCCAACCAGCGCAATGACGATGAACGGCATCCACCAGCTCTTGTTGCCGCGCTGGATATCTTCAAAGGTCTTCGACGGCGCGGTGAACGTGTTGGAGACGCGCTGCCACTGGGACAGGCCGGGCGTTGCCCCGGCCGCGGATTGCACTTCGGGATCGGTCATGAATTCGCCTCGCAAGCCGTTTTTGGCTTTGCCGGAAATTGTACCCTTGGACAGCGGAGAGAGCATCAACAAATTCTCTCAAGCACATGAACAGGGACCGCTGACAGCCAAATAGCCGGCTGAGAACCTGCGTGGAAGCGCGGAACGGCGAGGATTTCGGGTTGTTCGCCCCCGCCACAAGATGCCGCTTCGGGTTTCCCAGGGCTGGCATCGTGGGGATTGTTGCCCTGGCGGACGGGGTCGTTTACCATGGCTCAGATCCTCGTTTGAACACTCCCAGGCGGTGAAAACATGTTGCGTAAATCGATTTGGCTGTTTGTCTGTCTCACATGCGCCTTGCATTGCGGTTTGGCCGCCGCGCAAAGCGGTGCTCCCGCGCCAACCCGCACCATCGCAGCGGATCTGTCGATTACCGATGGGCCGCACAGCCAGGTTCCACTGATGGTGGTGGGCGCCGGGCGGGCCAACGAAGGCCTGCGCGCCGACTGGCAGCAGCAATTGTCCGAAGTGCAGAAGGAGATCGGCTTCCGCTACATTCGCATGCACGGCCTGCTGCACGACGACATGGGGGTCTACAGCGAAGACGCCAAGGGCAATCCGGTTTATAACTTCCAGTACATCGACGCGCTCTACGACGCGCTGCTGGCGATGAAGATTCGCCCCTTCGTCGAGCTGACCTTCATGCCCGCCAAGCTGGCCAGCGGCGACAAGACCGTCTTCTGGTGGAAGGGCAATATCACGCCGCCCAAGGACCCGGCCAAATGGGCCGGGCTGATCCGCGCGCTCATCGCCCACTGGCGTGAGCGGTATGGCGCGGAGGAGATCCGCACCTGGTACTACGAAGTGTGGAACGAGCCGGACATCTCGCCCTTCTTCACCGGCACGCTGGAAGACTACCTGAGCCTGTACAAAACCACCGCGGAGGCCATCAAGGCGGAGTGCGCCGAGTGCCGCGTCGGCGGCCCGGCTTCAGCCATGCCCTACAAATACGAAACGGAGTTCGTGAAGTATTGCGCGGCCAATCACGTGCCGGCGGATTTCGTGGCCACGCATGCCTACGGCGTGTCGCAGGGTTTTCTCGATCAGGAGGGCAATGCCGGGACCATCCTGGATCCCTCGCCCGACTCGGTCAGCGGGCGCATGAGACACTCGCGGGAACTGCTCCAACAGTCGGCCCTGCCCAAGCTGGAGTTGCACTTTACTGAGTGGAGTTCGGCTTACACCCCCACCGACTACATGCACGACCAGTACCACCAGGCCAGCTTCATCCTGGACAAAATCAAGCGCGCCACGCCCTACGTGGATTCACTGTCCTATTGGACATTCACCGACATCTTCGAGGAGAACGGGCCGCGTTTCACGCCCTTCCACGGCGGGTTCGGGATGATCAACTACCAGGGCATCCGCAAACCGTCGTTCTATGCATTCAAATACCTCAGCCGCCTGGGCGGAGTGGACGTAACCGACGCCGACACGCAGTCGTGGATCACAAAGAAGGCGGACGGGCAGGTGGACGTTCTGCTGTGGGATTACTCGCCGCAAGTGCCTCCCCAGGGCCAGGACGACCAGAAATACTACAAGCAGAATCTGCCCGCCCAGGAGAAGGGCCAGGTGCATCTTGCCCTGAGCCACGCGGCAAACGGACGCTACGCGCTCCAGGTATTCCGCATCGGCTATGGGGTCAACGACGCCTACACCGACTATCTGACGATGGGCGCGCCGCCGCAACTGACACCGCGCCAGGTGAGTTACCTGAAAGAGAAGGACAGCGGCGCGGCAATTGCCACCGAAACCATCACGGTGATGGACGGGACCATCCGCTACGATCTGCCGCTGCGCACCAACGACGTGTACCTGCTGGAGCTGACGCGGATCGCGGAGTAGCGGTTTTGCGGGCAAACCGCGAGGAGGGTGACCGGAGCCGGTTACCCTCCGTGTGAAGGCACTCCCGGAGGAGGGGCCGCGCTGCGCGAGACGTTTTTTTGCGGCGCGCTCTTGCCGGCCGGCTTGCGCGGCACATAGCTCTTGTAAACCGTGATGTGAAAGCAGGCCTGCTGGAACTCTTCTTCCACGTCGATCTTGCCGGCCTTCTGGAGGGGCAGCAGCCAGCGGCGCATCCACCCAAGTTCTTGCCGAGTGGCGCCCTGCTTGGCGATGTCGATGGTTGCGCCGGTCACATGCGGGCTGACGATGCCGCCCTCGGCCGCCGCGGCATTGCTGTTGGTCTTCAAAAGCCGCTTCTGGTAAGCCACTGTCCGCACCGCGGAGCTGACCTCAATCGGGCGGTGAAACTGAGCCGCATGCGCACGCGCCAGGTCGGTAAGAAAGCGGGCGGTCCAGGGACGGCAGTAACGCCGGTCCTGCGCCAAGCTGGCGCTTACGGTAAGGCCTGAGGAAACCGGCACCGGCACCAGCATTTTGCGGGCTATGCGGTCCTTCAGGTCTTCGTCGTCCTCGATGCGCTCCAGGCCCTCGGCATCCGACTTGGCGTTCTGCCGCGCTAGCGAGCGGTACGACCCACGCATGGGAGGCGGAACAACGGTCTTGGCCCTAGCCGCCGCCTTGGCTTTCGAGGCTGCGGAAGAACTCAGCCGGGCGGCAGGCGGGAGTTTTGATCCAGGACTTGCGCCATTGGATTCAGCTGCAGCTTCGTCCCTTGAGCTGTGCTTTTCAGGCGTTTTGTCCACATGCAGAGCTTTTCCCGCAGCCAGCTTCGCTGCGGGCTTGGCTTGGGCGGCGGGCGGTCGCGGCGGCACGCTCACCTGCACAGCCTTGGGCGGAACGGCCGGCTTGTTGGCGGCCGCCGCGGAGAGCTTTTTGGCGGGTGGCTTTTTGCCCTTGGAGGGGCGAGCCTTGCCGTTGGCAGCCTTATGCGCCGCAGCGTGGCCGACGGCATGGGCAGGCTTGTGCATGGCCTTCTTGCGGGAGGGAGATGCGGTCGAGACAGTCTTATGCGCCGTCGCCGGAGGTGTCGGCGAACCGTTGGCTGAAGTCATCGAAAGCGCAGCCAGCGCCATTGCGATCAATAGGTTGCGCCGCACCATGGAGTGTGCGGAGAATCCTGAGCAACTTCAGTGTAGCCCGGCGCAGCGCCCCCTCCGAGTACCTTGGCGGGTTCGGTTGCGTCCGATAACAGGGTTGACAGGGATCAGGGATCGGCAAAACCCCGTCTGCACTCTTCTCAAGTTGCTCTATTGCTCCGCGCTTGACGCGTGCCGCCGTGAATGTTCGACTGATTCAGGACGGGCCTGAACAGCGCATGCAAATACCTCAATACACCCTCGAAGACTACGAAAACGACTTTGCCGATCGCCACCTTCTTCACGACGTAGTGGCAAAATGGGCCGCGGCCAGGCCGGAAGCCGTCGCCATGGTCAGTGCGAGCAGCGGCCGCTCCGTCCCATGGAGCGAATTCGACCGCACCACGACAGCGCTGGCCGCAGAGCTGATGCGCCTGGGCTTCGCCAAGGGCGACTACCTGGTGACCATGTTGCCCATGTCCGTCGATCACGTGTTGCTCGAATACGCCTGCTTCAAGATCGGTGTGATAGTGGCTCCGCTCGATCTGCGCTCCAGTGGCGGCGAGGTCATTCGCGCTCTGGAGATTCTGCGCCCGCGCGGCTTCGTCTGCCTGGGAGCGAAGGGAATGATGGACTTTCGCCCCCTATGGAGCGCTATTCAGGCGCAGTGCCCATGGATCGAGCACTGGATCGCAGTGGATTCGAGCGAAGATGTGCCGGGAACCCGATCCTTCGCGTCGATGGCCGAGGAGGCAGTTCAAGCCGCGGATACTGCCTCCCTGCCCGAAGTCCACATCGACGAAAACGATGGCGCGCTGGTCATCTTCACCACCGGCTCGACGGGTTCGCTCAAGCCGGCCCTGCTCTCGCACCGCAACATCACCTCGCAGAACATGTGTCTGTGCGGCGCGTTCTTTGGCGGAGACCGCGGCTCGCGCAGTCTGGTCAATCTGCCTGCCTCGCACGTCGGCGGCCAGACAGAGATCCTGATGACGACCTTCTTCGGCGGCGGCACGGCGGTGCTGCTCGAAATCTTCGACGCCGCCGGCTCGCTGCGCGCCATTGCACAACATCGCGTGGACCTGCTGGGCCAAATCCCCGTCATGTTCAACCTGGAGTGGATGCTCAAGGACTACGAGCGGCACGATCTGAGCAGTTTGAAGTTCGCCGCTTACGGTGGCAATGCCGTCTCGCGGCCATTTCTGGATAATCTGGCCACCATGGCGCCGGTCATCGGCACCGGGCTGGGACTCACCGAGACCGCCGGCTTCTGCACTTACATCGAAGCAGACGCGGAGAGCCGGGAGACCATTCTCACCGGCCTCGGCGTGGACATGCCCATCTATCCCTGCACCATTCGCCAGCCCATGCGCGCGGACGGCCACGCCGGCGAGGAACTGGCGCCCGGCGAGATCGGCCATGTGTGCTTCAACGGACCGCAAACGTTTGTTGCCTATGTCAACGATCCCGAGGCGACGGCGCGCACCGTTTCGCGCGACGGCTTTCTCTATACCGGCGACCTCGGTTACAAGAACGCCACCGGCCTGCACCTGACCGGCCGGGATAAATGGGTCATCAAGTCGATGGGCTACCAGATCTTTCCCGGCGACGTGGAGCGGCATGTCTGCAACCTGGAGGAGAAGGTGGCGCACTGTGTGGTGGTCGGCGTGGCGCACGAAGTCGTCTCCGAAGCGCCCGTAGCCGTGGTGGAGAAGCGGCCAGGCGTCGAGCTGACCCTGCAGGAACTCGACCGGCACGCGCGCGAGCTGGCGCCCTATATGCGTCCGCGCCATTGGATCGTGCTGGAGCCCGGCCAGATGCCGCTCAACCGCGTGGTCAAGCCCGACCACATGCGCGTGCAAGAGATGGCTCGCGGGGAGATCGCCGCTCTGCGCGCCCGCGGCCAGTGGGACAGCGCGCATCTCAAGGACGACCAAAACGGGAGCGAGTAAGGCGGACGACGCGGAGCCGATCGAAGACTTGATTCCGGCAGAAGACGGGGCCAGAGCGTGTTCGGAATCGATGTAGACCGAAAGCACGCGCTTAAGTGGCTTCTTCTCAAGGAAATGCCACCTTGCACGCCCTTCAAAAAGTCTGCGCGTTTTCCGAAAATGCTCTGGTCGAGACCATGCGCGAGGCCGCCGAAATGACCCAGGGCACGGTGCAGCTCGCAAGCGTGCTTTGTTTCCTACGCCGCCAGAGCGAAACCAGAGCGACTGTATCCCGAAACTACACCTTCCAAGTCGACGCGACCCCAAGGAGCGGCGACCCTGCACGAAATCCACCGGGGCACACCGACTCTGGTTTTGCTCTAGAGGTCGAGGTCCGCGCCGTCTGCGCCCATTTCCCCGCGATCGCCCACCGGCCTGAAGCCGTGGTCCAGGCTCTGGCCAGCCGACCCCATCCCCTGTGATAGCATCCGTCTTTAAATCAAATAAGCGCAGACCGGTCTTAGATCTCTATCGCCACGCATCTGCCCAAGGCCCTCTCCCATGGATGAAATCGCCCCTCCGCCTCAGAATTCCACCCTGTTCAGCAATCATTCCCGCCTCCTTTTCAGCGTCGGCGTCTTCCTCGGTTCATTCCTGCTTTTCCTCGTCGAGCCCGTCGCCGCCAAGCAGCTGCTGCCGGTCTTTGGCGGATCGGCCGCGGTGTGGATCACCTGTCTGGTCTTCTTTCAGACCGCTCTCTTGGCCGCCTATCTCTACGCCCATTGGCTCGCGCGCAGTTCGCGCTGGAATCTGCATTTCGCCCTGCTCCTGCTGGCCGCCGCCTCGGCCGTCTACTGGGGAACGCAGAACATCGACTTGGGCCGCGCCTCGCAGTACCCAATCTCCTCGATTTTTGCCGCGCTCGGTGTCTCCATCGGGCTGCCGTTTCTGATGCTGGGCGCAACCAGCCCGCTGCTCCAGGTGTGGCTTGCCCGCACCGAGACGCGTGGCATCCCTTATCGCCTCTATGCGCTCTCCAACCTGGCTTCGCTGCTGGCGCTGGCGCTCTACCCCACACTCATCGAGCCAAATTTCACGCTCCATGCGCAGCGCCTCCTGTGGAGTTGCGGCTTCGCCGCATTTGCCGCCGTTGCGGGGCTCCTCGCCTGGCGCACCCGCGCCGCCACCCAGAGCCCCACGCAAGCTGCCCAGCCGGACGAGGCTGGCCTCGCTCCCGCCCCGCTGCGTCACAAGCTGTTGTGGGTGCTTTTGCCGATGGGCGCGGCCATGCAGTTGAGCGCCGTCACCAGCTATCTCACCGCCAACATTGCCGCCATTCCGCTGCTCTGGATTCTCCCTCTCGGCGTCTATCTGATCACGTTGATCTTGGCATTCCAGTTCCCCAGGCTCTTCCCGCGCTCGATTGTGGCGCGCTTCCTGGTGGTCATGCTCGCCGCGCTCGGCTACATGCTCTCCAAGCCGGATATGTCCGTGCCCATGAGCATCGCGATCGCCTTCTTCTTGATCGAGCTCTTCTTGGCGGGCCTGTTCTGCCATAACGAGGCCTATGCGCTCCGCCCCCAGCGCACCTCGGAATCGACGCTCTTTTATCTGCTCTTTGCCGCCGGGGGCGCGCTCGGCGCGTTCCTCATCGGCATTGCCTGCCCCATGATCTTCAGCTTCAACTACGATCTGGCGCTCACCTTCCTGGTCACTGCCCTGCTGGCCATCGCCGTGACCTGGCGGGATCACTGGGGTCAGCGGCTCCTGTGGTCCACGGCCAGCATCCTGCTGCTTGCCTTGGTCTTCCTGCTTCATGCCGGATACCGGCGCGAGACGCCCCTGGCCATCCGCAACTTCTACGGCAGCCTGCGCGTCCGCCAGTCCCTGGGATACCCCGGCGCGGTCATACGCACCTTGACCAACGGAACCATCCAGCACGGCACCCAGATCTTCTCTCCCGAGCTAAGGAAGACGCCCACCACCTACTACGCCGAGGACTCCGGCGTGGGTCTCGCCTTGCGCCTCTGCTGCCAGGGCCGCCCGCGCAATATCGGCGCCGTCGGGCTGGGCGTAGGAACCATCGCCGCCTACGGGCAGCCCGGCGACCGCATCCGCTTCTACGAGATCAATCCCGCCGTCGAGCCCATCGCCCGGAACCTCTTCACCTATATTCGCGAGTCGGGGGCACAGATCGATATCGTCGAAGGCGATGCCCGCTCTTCTCTCGCCGCGGAGGCCCCGCAGCGCTTCGATGTGCTGATCGTCGACGCATTCTCCGGCGACGCCATCCCCCTGCATCTGCTCACCGCCGAGGCTGTCGCCCTCTACAAAAAGCATCTCGTTCCCGGCGGCATCCTCGCCTTCCATATCTCCAACCAACACGTCGAGTTGGAACCCGCCGTGGCCCTGCTCGCCAAATCGGCCGGGATGCAAGCCCGGCGCGTATCTACACCCTCGAACGACCCCCGCGGCGAGTTCAGCGCCTCGTGGATGCTGCTCACCGACAACCCCGACTTCTTCACGCAGCCTGAGGTTGCCAGCCACGCCCGGCAAGCCATCGAGTATCCCAAGCTCCGCCTCTGGACCGACGACTATTCCAGCCTCCTGCCGCTGCTCCGTTGGTAGCGACAACATCGACACCGGCGCGGGCCGCCAAGCCCGCGCCACTCCCTGATCCCTGACCCCTGATCTCTGTTCCCTGTTCTCTGTTTGTGCCTCCAGTCACAGGACGTTCACACATCGGCTGTGATAGCATCCGGTTTCTTAGTAAAAGACGCCTGGCGGATTCATCTCCCGTTCACCTGCCGGCGCCGGCCCAAACCTTTATGGACGAGGTAGACGGCAGACCGGGACCTGTGGCCCTCCAATCCGGCCACCTGAACGCCCTCCTAGGCGTTCCCACGAGTTCCCTGTGCCTCCCCCCTCCCATCCCTCCCATGCATTGTCATCCTGAGCGAGCGCAGCGAGTCCGGGGTCCCTATCGACAGGTCATTGTTGCTGGGGTTGCAATCGAAGGACTTGCCTGTGCACAAGCTCCCATCCACCCCATCCCCGCGCCTTTTCTCTGGCGCGGGCCAGCCCAAGGCAGTAAATCCCATCGGAGTTGGAGAACACCATGAAAACGTATCAGGGAAGTGAGATCCGCAACGTAGCTGTAGTGGGGCATGCGCACAGTGGCAAAACCACCTTGATCGCCGCTCTGCTGCATGCCGCCAAGATGACGCCAACCCAGGGCCGCGTAGCCGATGGCACCGCCGTCACCGCCTATGACGAAGAAGAAGTAGCTCGCGGCGCAACCATGCAGAACGCCGTCGCCTTTGTCGAGTGGCAAGGCACCAAAATCAATCTCGTCGACACTCCCGGCTTCCACATGTTCACCCACGAAGCCCGCGCGGCCCTGATGCCCGTCGAGGCCGCCGTTATTCTGGTGAATGCGCAAAATGGCGTCGAATCCGTCACCGAGCGCGTTTGGCGCTACGCCGAAGAGGCCAATGTTCCCCGCGTCGTGGTCGTAAACCAGATGGATCACCCCAAGGCCGGCGGCGGGGGCGGACTGAACGCCATGATCGACGACCTGGTCGACCGCTGGGGCCGCAACTGTGTTCCTGTCCAGTTGCCCATCACCGGTCCCGAGGGATTCCTGGGCGTGGTCGACCTGGTCACCATGGAAGCCTACTATTACACCCCCGGCGGCGACGGCCGCGGCAAGGTCACCGGCGAGATCCCCAATAACCTGGCCGCCGATGCCAAGGCCCGCCACGAGGCGCTGGTCGAGCTGGTCGCCGAGGGCAAGGACGAGCTGATGGAGGAGTACTTCGAGAAGGGCACCATCGCCGAAGACCACCTCATCGCCGCGCTCCATGAAGCCATCCGCGAAGACCGCATCTTCCCCGTCCTCTTCTCCAGCGGCCTGTCCAACATGGCCCTTGACCACCTGCTGGACTTCATCAAGGTTTACTGCCCCTCGCCCGCCGAGCGCGCCCCCTTCCCCGTCCGCGTCCCCACCATCGACGACGCCGCCCGCGAAGCTGCCCCCATCGCCTCCCGCAAGGTAGCCGACAGCGAGCCCCTGGGCATGATGGTCTTCAAGACCATGACCGACCCCTTCGCCGGCCGCATCAGCTTCTTCAAAGTCATCAGCGGCGTGGTCAAGAACGACGCCACCGTCGAAAACTACACCCGCCGCACGCAGGAACGTCTCTCCCATCTCTCCGTCATGCAAGGCCGCAAGGCCGTCGAAGTGCCTGAGCTGCACGCCGGCGACCTGGGCGCGGTGGCCAAGCTGCGCGACACCCTCACCGGCGACACCATGGGCCAGAAGGGCGCAGAGATCCAGGTCGATCTCTTCCCCATTCCCGAGCCGGCCATGACCTACGCTATCGAGCCCAAGACCCGCGCCGACGAAGACAAACTCGCCCCCGCCATCCACAAGCTCATGGAAGAGGATCTGCTCATCCGCTTCTTCCGCGACCCGCAGACCAACGAATTCCTCATCGCTGGCGCAGGCCAACCGCACATCGAGGCCATCGTCAGCCGCCTCAAAAAGCGCTACCACGCCGAAGTCACCCTCAAATCGCCCAAGGTGCCCTATCTGGAAACCATCCGTGGCAAAGCCGAGGCGCAAGGCCGCCACAAGAAGCAGTCCGGCGGCCACGGCCAATTCGGCGACTGCAAAATCCGCATGGAGCCTCTGCCCCGCGGCGGCGGATTCGAGTTCGGCAACGAAGTCTTCGGCGGAGCCATCCCCCGCAACTTCATCCCCGCCATCGAAAAGGGCATCGTCGAGTCGGCCGCCCGCGGCTTCCTCGCCGGCTACCCGGTCGTCGACTTCAAGGCCACCGTCTACGACGGCAGCTACCACGACGTTGACTCCAACGAAATGTCCTTCAAGACCGCCGGCCGCCTGGCCTTCAAAAAGGCCATGGAGTTATGCAAGCCCTGCCTCCTGGAGCCAATCATGAAGGTAGAAATCGAAGCTCCGGACGAGTTCGCCGGAACCCTCATGGGCGACCTCAGCAGCAGGAGAGGCCGCGTCCAGGGCACCGACTCCAAGGGCCGCACAACACTTATCAACGCCCAGGTTCCCATGGCCGAAATGCTGACTTATGGAACCCAGCTAACATCGATGACCCAGGGCAAAGGCAGTTACCGCATGGAAGTAGACCACTACGACATCGTCCCGCAGTTGGTCGCCGACAAAATCCTGGCCAACGCCAAGCGCCCCGTGGAGGAAGAGGAAGAGTAGCTTTTCGCGGCACAGATAGCCTACTCCTTAGTCACTCCAATTGGGTGTCCCTGATCCGGGTCATCGGTCCGGGGACACCCAGTTGGGAGACGCGATTTATCCGACGGTGCCGCCTGCATGTACGTTGTGTCCAGTGAGGAGGTAGACAAGCAGTGACAGATATGTTGCATGTTTTTGTCAGCTCGGTGATTGCTGACACCGTCGAAGAAAGGGCTAAAGCCCAGATAGCTCTGCAATCCCTTGGAATCGTGAAGACTTGGGTTTTTGAGTTTTCGCCTGCATCAGAAGAACAGGTTGATCGTGCCTACCTCAATCAGGTCGAAAAATGCAATCTCTTTATTCTAATCCTTGGATCGCGCATAACGGATCCAGTTTTGAGGGAATGGGCCAGTGCGCATTACCCGAATCCAAAGCCGGTGCTCGTTTTCATCCGCGAGGAGCAAGCGAGAGATCAAAGAGTTAAAGAGTTTATCACTGAAATCAAAGTTAAATATAAGATATTCACTACCGTCGATCAATTCGGGGAATACCTCGTCGAAGCTGTTCGTGATTGGCTTATAAGAACAGTCGAGTCGGCGAAACCTAATCCTTTAGGGGTTCAGCGCCAACAGTATTGGGGCCGTCGAATGCTCCACTGGCAGGCACGGTGTAACTTTGAGCGGCTGACGGAGAATGAGCCGAGGACACCGTTGGAACTAATAAAGGACATGTCGGCTCCTGAGCGCGTAATACCTCTGATGGCTAAACTTCCTCTCCTTGCGACCGTTCGAGAGCAGATTCAGTTTGTTCAAGAACACCAGTATGCCAATCAGTACGCCGATTCAGTGGCAGAGCATGAAGCAGAGCTTATTGGCTATGGGATTTTGCAGCTCTTGACCCGTGAATACGGCCCATTTTTGGCAATGTATGATGCCGGATGCGCTAACTGTGCGCAATATAGGTCTTTAATGTGCACTGAAAATGAAGACGTTGCGCACTTCAAATACTTCGGTCAGGACTTCAACCCAGATTGGCGAAATAGTTTCAGTGTTATTAATGGAACCTTCATCGAAAAAACGCTTCCCGAAATTGAAGATGTCAAATGTGATTTGGTGGCGTGTGCTCATACACTGCACTATCTGGAGTGGAATCCATTGGCTATATATGCGAGTTTCTTCTCTTTTAATACAATCCTGAAAGATAACGGCATATGTTACGTGACTGTGCCAACCAAAGATTCCCAGCCAGGAATCATTGATGTGTTACAGCAATCTGCATTAGACGCGGGTTTCGAGATTATCAGTTGTGAACGGATGAGAATGCGGCACACCTTGTCAAATGTCGCCTCCTGGAATATAACGACTTTTGTTTCAATCATTCTACAGAAGAAACGAATTGTTGACCTCAACAGGTGGCGTGACCTTTGTTCCGCAAGTCAATATCGTGGCGGCGCCAGAGACAGTCTATTCTCGAGAGATAATGATATTCCAGATGATATTAGACAGCTCGAGGAAAATCTACGCGAAACCCTCGCTGAAGATGATCCATTTGTGCGTCTGTTTCGCCATTTCTTGCGTATCGCGTATACGAGCGTCGACACCACAAATCTGGTTACGCCGAAGGAATGTTCGGGCACCATTGAAAACTCTATCAAGAACCTCCACGAGGCCATGGTCGGTGGGGCGGCAAAGAGAAATGAAGTGGCCAGAGCCTCGGCGCAATACTTCATTTCATTGATAAGGTGGTTCTTGAGTGATGGTCATGGCAGGCCAGTGTATGAAATCATATCTCGTCTACACCCTACTGTCTTGAATATCCTGCATGCTAAGCGTAATGTCCGCGTAGTGCTCAGTGATCTCACTCCCGAAGCCACTGTGCGTTTGATGCGTAATTTATTTGAAGTCTGTCGTTTTTATCAGTTCAGTCTCAGGGATGCCGTCGAATCGGAAATCAGGTTGAATCAGGACGTGTGGGCGGGTGGCCCGCCTCTGCCCAATGAGATTGGGCGGCCCACATCCCGTTCTTGAGACGTGGGAGGTAGGTGGCCCGGTCATCATTCCGAAGAATCATTCTGAGCCTTGAGAAGATGCGCCGCGTTCATCGCAGTCTTATCGCGATGAGCGGGCGGGTTCGGGTCTCGATTCTGAGACTTGTGAAAGAACGAACCTCAACCGTCTATTTCCATTTCACAACTATCACAACCGGTTTTGGGCGCCGTGGTAAATGTGCAGAATCTCGACGTCGTTCTCCTTGACGCGATAGATCGCGATGTAGGGCAGGCGCGGCAGAACCAGTTCGCGAGTTCCTTCTTCGCGCCCGAGGCGCGGCCGCGAAAGGGCATGGAACGCAAAGTAAGGACGGTCTGGTAGATTTCCTGGATCGTGGACTGTGCAAACGAAGGAAAATGGCGGGTGGCACCGATCTCAAGCGGTGTCTTATCAAGTCGAGGGTGCCCCCGGTCCCTCGCCTTTGGGGACCGGGGAGGGGGTGCCGGGCAGCCGGTAGCGCATCCACTCGGGCAGTTGCCAGCCTCTTTCTCGAGCTGTCCACTCGGATTCGATCTCTACGGTTCTGCGCATGCCCGTCTGATAGTGGCGAAAGCTCGACCACTTCTCCGGGGTCCCCAGCGACAGGTCTTCGTCGCTGGGGTGGTGCAATCCTCCGGCTTTGTCACCAGGCAGGTGGCCCGGTCATCACCCCGAAGAATCACTCTGAGCCTTGAGAAGATGCGCCGCGTTCATCGCAGTCTTATCGCGATGAGCGGGCGGGCGGCACAAATCTGGATTCGGAAATGGGTGAGACCAAGAACCGGCTTCTCTGAAGGCCGCTGGCCCACCGTAGGCTGCGATTCCATTGACACGCTGTGGCCTATGAGCTACAGTTGTTTCGTGATCGAGATTCGCGAATCTGCGGCCTTCTCGCTCTGGTTGCGTTCGCTTCGAGATAGCCAGACCAGAGCGCGGATCGCCATGCGAGCGCGGAGGTTGGCCTTTGGCAACTTCGGCGATGTGCATCCGGTCGGCGAAGGCGTCAGCGAGTTGCGTTTGCACTTCGGCCCCGGCTATCGCGTCTACTTTGTCCAACGGGGACAGGTCTTGATCCTCCTGCTCTGCGGCGGAGACAAGAGCACGCAGGATCGCGATATCGCAGAAGCCAAGAAGCTGGCAAAGGAGACGGAATGAGCCCCCTGACGACCCAACCATTCGATCCGGCCGAGTACCTGGACGATAGCGAGGCCATCGCCGCCTATCTGACCGAAGCACTGGCCACGGAAGACCCGGCATTCATAGCCGACGCGCTCGGCGTGGTGGCCCGCGCCCACGGCATGAGCGAGATCGCACTCCAGTCAGGCCTCTCGCGCGAGAGCCTGTACCGCGCCCTGAGTCCCGATGGCAATCCCGAGTTCGCCACCGTTCTCCGTGTCCTCCGCGCCATGGGTCTTCGCCTCTCTACCAATCCCATTGAAGAGCGCAAGATAGCCTGATCCGCCGCGGCCGGCGTCCAACGCAGCCTCATTGCTGGCTCAGCATCCGGGCAACGCGGGCATCCATCTCCGACTCGTCGACAAACATCCCCCGGTCCGCCTGCTCGATCCCCTTGCGGACGCCGGCGCGCAGACGCTCATCGTCCTCGATCAGTAGCAGCGCGGCGTCTTGCACTAACCGCGCCGGCGCAACCCCTTGCACGCTGGCGATCTGGCCCAGCCGGGCCTCCTGCTCGGGAGTGAATTCAACTTCCATGGCCAAAGTCTTGCAGCAGGGTTTAGCAATGTCAAGCCCCATCCGTCCTCTCTTGAAGCTATCTCCCGTATCGTCAGCGCTTTCCACTGAAGGCCCATTTGCCGGTTAATTCTTTCCACGCGCTAATCTGTCTTCAAAGGTTGTGTGTCCTAAGCAGAGCTGCGGCGTTGCGCCCCGCGCAATGCCGAACACCTGCCCGAGTAAGTTCCATGGTTTCAAGAACCTGGCTTCCAGATTGTTCAAAATAAACGGTTTACGGTAGAACCATGCCTCCAACCCGTTGAAAACAGGCAATTAGCCCCAAACACACCGGAAGGGGAGGGGGGATACCCCCACGAAAGGACCTCATGGTCAACGAATGTCGGCACGTAATGCCCAGCGGACTCCACTGCCAGTCGCCCGCCATGCGCGGAAGCTCCTTCTGTTACTTCCATGGCCGCCCCCAGCGCCCTGCCCGCCCGAGCGAGATCCGCATTCCAGTCCCCGGCCAGCTCGACAGCAAAGGCACTCAGGACATCCTCAACCGAACCATCCAAGCCCTCGCCGCCGGACACATCAGCGCCCGCCGCGCCGCTGTTCTCCTCTACGGCCTCCAGATCTCCTCCGGCCAAACATCCCAGTCCCAGATCCTGGACCCTGGAAGCAAGTAACCCGTCCTTGACCCGCCCCCAATGAACGGGTGAAAAACCACGAACCCCGCCCACTTCCCGTTCCCCATCCTGATATAGGCCGCGCCGCCCGGCAGCGGCCGAGAGTTACGATAAAGACAATGACCACGACAGTTCTGGAACATGCAGCGGTGACCGAGGGATCGGTGCACTCGGCGGACGGGACGCGCATCAGCTATCGCCGCCTGGGCAGCGGACCCGCGATTGTCCTGGTGCATGGCAGTTGCTCGACGCATACCGATTGGATGCCGGTTGCCAAGCTGCTGGCCCACTACTTCACCTGCTTTGCCATGGACCGGCGCGGCCGCTCCAAGAGTGGAGAAGGCATTGGACCGTACTCCATCGAACGCGAGCAGGAAGATATTGCCGCCATGCTCGCCGTCGCCAAGATCGAATCTGGTTCGGACGCTGCCTTGGCGGCCCACTCCTACGGCGCTGCCTGCGCGCTGGGCGCTGCGATGCGGTATCCGGTACCGAGACTAGTCCTCTATGAGCCGCCTCTTCCTGTCGGCGGCTTGATCGCCGGCGAAGATCTCGCGCCCTATGCTCATGCCATCGAAGAAGGCGACTTGGACAAGGCATTGCAACTCGGCCTGGCCAGCTTCCCCAAGATGCCGCCGGAGGCGATTGTGGCCCTCCGCGCCTCGCGCGGCTGGCCACGCCTGCGCCCGCTGGCCAAGAGCTGGATTCGCGAACTGGAGGCCATGGATGCCACGAGCCCGAGCGTGGAGCACTTCCGCGCGCTCCTCTGCCCCTCGATGCTGCTGATGGGAGAGCTAAGCCCCGAGCATCCCATGCTGGACGCTTCGCGAGCGCTGGCCCAGGTACTGCCCGGCGTGCGCGTCGAATGGCTGCGTGGCCAGGGCCACGGAGCCATGCGCGCGGCGCCGCAAATGGTTGCCCGCCTGATTCGGGACTTCCTCGCCGGGTGATTTGAGCGTCTTCACAGTTCCTCTAGGGTTGTTTCCCACCCATTTCACAAAGAACGTGAAATGGATAGGGCACAGAGCCTCCTGACACCATCCGTGAAAATGGTCTAGTGTCCTGAGTCGTTAATTCGCTTAACAAAAGACTGTCATCCTGAGCGGAGTTTGGCGCGTCCTTTGCGCCAAATGGAGTCGAAGGACCTGCGGTTGCACTTCCGAATTCTTCAACGAAC
>Ga0181529_10000646_pt1 | contig 49682 bp, 49 predicted proteins | sample PEATcosm2014_Bin_36_FD_119763 | JGI IMG/M metagenome (GOLD analysis project Ga0181529, IMG submission 119763) | Peatland microbial communities from MTU Mesocosm Facility, Houghton, MI, USA - PEATcosm2014_Bin10_30_metaG | ecosystem: Environmental > Terrestrial > Soil > Wetlands > Peat | place...
CGAGATCTTGTCGTAGGGCTGCGTGACCACGTCGGCTAAACGGACCGCGGAGGGATTGTAGCGCCAGGCGCGAAAAGGATAGATGCGAGCCATGAGGAAGGTCGAGCTCCGCCGTTGAAAAGGGTGAATTTGTGCCCCGCCAAGCCGTTCCCGGCAGTGGAGATAGGGGCGTTCAGGCTTGATTGTATCCCAGCGTCCTGAGGGTTCCGATGCGCTCCAAAAGTCCGGATTGCGCCGATACCGGCATGCGGGAGCGGGATGGATTCTGCCGTCGCACCGGAGATGTCTGAAGCGTGGTACTATCGCGTTCGACCCCCTTGGAGCCGCAGGATGACGCTTCCCCAAAAGCGCGTTAGCCACAACGGGGACGGCAACCGTTCCCGGGTTTGCCGCCGCGTGGGTTTCTGTTTGCTGTCCGCGGTGTTGTGCGTGGCCCTGACCTACGCCCAGGAAGATCAGCTCAACAAGGTCCACGTCGAACCGCCAGCCAGCTCCACTGCTCCCACCACCGAGCCCAAAGGCGCTGAAGCAGGCCCCGAATCCGGGCCCGCCGCGCTGCGCATTCACCCCGGATCGTTCATTCGCATGAATGTCGATCTGGTGCTGGTTCCCATTACCGTCACCGATCCGTTGAACCGCCTGGTCACGGGGCTCGAAAAAGAGGACTTCCAGATCTACGAGAACAACGGCGAGCAGCACATTACGAGTTTTGCCTGCGAAGACGCGCCGGTCTCCATCGGCATCATCTTCGACCTCTCTGGTTCCATGACCTCCAAGCTGATTCGCGCCCGGGAAGCCATCCTGCAGTTCATTAAAACCGCCAATCCGCAGGATGAGTTCTTCGTCATCGGATTCAACGACCGGCCGGAGCTGATTGAGGACTTCACCAGCTCTGTCGAAGAGATCCAGGCGGCGCTGGCCAACAAGCACGCGGAGCGTCGCACCGCGCTGCTGGACGCCATTTATTACGGCTTGGCCAAGATGAAGGACGCGCACCACGAGCGCAAGGCGCTGCTGGTGGTTTCCGATGGCGGCGACAACCGCTCGCGCTACACCGAAGGCGAGGTGCGGGCGCAGGTGCGCGAGGCCGACGTGGAGATCTATTCCATCGGCATCTTCGATCCCGACGCGCCCACCCCCGAGGAGCGCACCGGGCCGCAGTTGCTCGACGACATCAGCTCCGCTACCGGCGGGCGCATGTTCCGCGTGGACGACGTGGACGAGATGAGCGACATTGCCGAGAAGATCTCCAACGAACTGCGCAACCAGTACGTAATCGGCTACAAGCCCAGGGATCTGACCCGCGACGGCAAGTGGCGTAAAGTGAAAGTGAAGGTGAATCCTCCACCAGGACTGCCTCCGCTCACCGTTTATGCTCGTACCGGGTACTATGCGCCACTGCAATAAGGCGATTTTCGCCGCTCTCTTCATCGCATCGGGGCTTCTGCTCCCCGCCCAGCAGGCTCATGCTCCGGCAGGCACGCCCCCGGCCGCGCAGTCGCCGGTGCTCACGCGGGATACCGATCCCGTCCGCTCGCCCGACACCACGCCCCCGGTGCCGGCTACCGGAACCATCAGCAAGGAAGGCGGAGGCTACCTGCTGCACACCGACGTCGAAGAAGTGGTGCTCAACGCCACTGTGCTCGACGGCATGCAGTTGGTTGAAAACCTGACCAAAGACGATTTCCAGGTCTACGAGGACGGGGTCAAGCAGAACATCATCAGCTTTCAGCACACCGATCTGCCCGTCTCCATGGGACTGGTGATCGATAATTCTGGGTCGATGTACATGAAGCGGCCCTCGGTCAACAAGGCCGCGCTCGATTTGATCGAGGCATCGAATCCGCAGGACGAGGCCTTCGTAGTCGACTTTTCCGACGAGGCCTTCATCGACTGCGATTTCACCTCCGACATCAAGAAACTGCGCGACGGGCTGTCGCACATCGATTCCCGCGGCGGCACGGCGCTCTTCGACGCCGTGGTGGCATCGGCCGACGAACTGGCCGGCAAGGCCAAGCGGCCCAAACAGGTGCTGATCGTAATCACCGACGGCGAAGACAACGCCTCCAGCCTGACTCGAGAGCAGACCATTTACCGCGTGCAGCAGCTCTCCGGTCCTGTCATCTACACCATTGGGCTGCTCTTCGGCCCAGAGATGACTCGCGCCGAGGTGCGCAACGCGCGCCGCACGCTCGAGCTGCTCTCCCAGGAGACCGGCGGCATGGCGTTCTTCCCCAAGTCCATCGATCAGGTCGATCAGATCGCCGCCGAGGTGGCGCGCGACATTCGCAGCCAGTACACGATCGGCTACCACTCCACCAAGCCCACCTCGGTCCCGGGATTCCGCAAGGTGGACCTGACGGCCGAATCCAAGAGCGGGGGCAAGCTCACGGTGCGCACTCGCACCGGCTACTTCCCCACGCCGCGTCCGGTGAGCCAGGCAACGGCATCAGCAAAGTAGAAGACCCATGGACGATCAGACAGAACGCGCCGCGCAACTGGAGCAACTGGCGCATCTGAAGGCGATGGGCGAAAAAGCCTATGACGATATGTATGAGGCCCATTCCTCGAGCGGCGCGACGGCCTTCTACAGCGATGCCAAGGAGTGCTATTACGACGCCATTGGGCTGGCCCGGCGATTGGGGCTCGAGGAGGAGACCGCGGCGCTCGAAAAGCGGCTGGCGCACATCAAAGCGGTGTTCAGGAGCCAATTCACGTAGGAACATTCTTCTTGCTGCACTTCCCCAACGGGCGGCCATCCTGAGCCCCACTCAAGCCGGTCATCCTGAGCGATGTCGCCGCAGCGAGCGAGTCGAGGGACCTGTATTTGCTCCGTCCCAACATCGGCTCACCGCGATAGGCCAGCAGCTAACTTCATGTCCCAGTCGCAATCTAATTGTTTTAACTGCATTTGACAGCGCGCAAATCGCCGCTGGCAGAAAACCGCTGGGCTGCTTCAAGGTTCGCCGCGATAAGCTAGAAGCCAGGAGCTAGCAGCTAGCAGCTAAGATCATGTCCCCATACAAGTACTCGACCCTTGCCGTCCATGCCGGGCAGCACCCTGACCCGCTGACGGGCGCGGTGAACGTGCCCGTGTACCTATCCTCGACCTTTGAACTCACCGGCATCGGCAGCGATCGCGGCTGGGACTACTCGCGCGCGGGCAACCCCACCCGCGACCGGCTGGAGACGGCGTTGGCCGCGCTCGACGGCGGGACGAGCGGTCATGCGTTTACGACCGGCATGGCGGCCATCTCCGCGCTGGTGGCCATGCTGCGTGCGGGCGACCACATTGTCTGCTCGAGGGACGTCTACGCCGGCACCGTCCGCTTATTCGAGCAAATTGTTTCGGGCTACGGCATCGAGATCGAGTATGTCGACACCAGCGACCTCGCCGCCGTGGAGGCGGCCATGAAGCCGAATACCAAACTCGTGCATATCGAAACGCCGAGCAATCCGCTGATGGTGCTCACCGACATCGCTGGCGTGAGCAAGATCGCCCACGCGCATGGCGCGGAAGTGAGCGTCGACAACACGTTTCTGTCGCCGGCGTTGCAGAGCCCGCTCGCCCTGGGCGCAGACATCGTGATGCACTCGACAACGAAATACCTGAACGGCCACTCCGATGGCCTGGGCGGCGCGCTCATCGGCTCCAAGCCCGAGCACAAGGACCGTTTTCTGCTCGTCCAGAAAGCTGCCGGCGGCGTGATGTCGCCCTTTGAGTGCTTCCTGGTGCTGCGCGGCATCAAGACCTTGCCGCTGCGCATTCGCCAGCACGAGGAGAACGGCCGCGCGGTGGCGGAGTTCCTTTCCACGCATCCCAAGGTGAGCAAGCTCGCCTATCCGGGCCTCAAGAGCCATCCGCAATACGATTTGGCCGTCAAGCAGCAGAAAGGCTTCGGCTCCATGATGAGCTTCGAACTCAAATCACGCGCGGAAGCGGCGCGGTTCCTCACGGCGATCAAAATCTTCCTCAACGCCGAGTCGCTGGGCGGCGTGGAATCGTTGGCGTCGCACTCGGCCACCACCACGCACGGCTCGGTGAGCGAGGAAGTGCGCCGGAAGATGGGCATCAACGAGGGCCGCATCCGCCTGTCGATCGGGATTGAAGACAAGGAAGACCTGATCGCCGATCTCGACCAGGCGCTGGCGGCAGTGTGACGAGACATCATGCCTGATTTTCCGCTCCTGCTCGCAATCGACACCTGCGGCCCGTCGGGCTCGGTAGCGCTGGGGCGGATTCCCGGCCGCGATCTGGAGATTCTCGGACAGACAGAGCTTGCCGGACGCACCTATTCGGCAACGTTAATCTCGGCGATCGCCGGTCTCCTGGGCAGCGCTGGCCTCCAGCTTGGGCTGCTCGATGGCATCGTCGTCGTGAACGGCCCCGGAAGCTTTACCGGCGCCCGGGTGGGCGTGAGCGCCGCAAAGGGCCTTGCCCAAGGCGCGGGAATCCCCGTGGTGGCGATTTCGCGGCTCGAAATTCTTTCGCGTAAATCCGGTGTACCCTCGGCAGCCCTCGATGCGCATCGCGGCGAAGTGTTTCTGCGCCTCGAAGGTACGGGCGCGGCGCCGGTCGAGATTTTGGCCGGTCCCGGGGAGCTCGCCGCCGTCCATCCCACCCCCACTCGAGTCGCCGTATGCGACGAAAGTGCCGCGGCCCTGTTGGCTCGGGTCTGGCCACAAGCGCAACTTGTCACCACGCCTCCGCCTCTCGCCTCTGACGCGCTTCGTCCCGGCGAGGCGCTTCTCATCGCTGGCGCCGTCGTCGATCTGGCGCTGCTCGACGGTCACTACCTGCGCCGCTCTGATGCCGAGATCTTCGGCGCCGACGTCGCCGCCCAGGCTGCCCGGGCGGAATCGAAGGGCGCATGAAGCTCGAGATTGCGATCCGGCACATGACCGCCAGCGACCTCGATCGCGTGCTGGCCATCGCGGAAAACCTTCCGCAAGCGCCGCATTGGGCGAAGGCGGCCTATTTGAACGCCATCAACCCGGAATCCGCGCCGCGCCGCATCGCCCTGGTGGCCGCAAGTTCCCAGTCCGGCTCCATTGTCGGCTTTGCCGTCGCCAGCTTCCTGCCGCCGCAGGCTGAGTTGGAAATCATCGCCGTCGCCCAGGAGAGCCAGCGGCTCGGTCTTGGCAAAAGTCTTTTTCAAGCGCTGGTCGCCGAATTCAACGCCGCGGGCGTGGGCGAGCTTGTGCTTGAAGTGCGCGCCTCGAACCGGCCAGCGCTGGCTTTTTACCGGGCCCTCGGCTTCGCCCAAACCGGCCTCCGGCCCGGCTATTATGCAGATCCTATGGAAGATGCAGTCCTTATGGCCCTCCAGCTTTCTGGGAATCTTTTATGAGCGCCGGTCCATTCGGCCTGGCTCCGCCTGCACCGCCAACGCCGCTATTTCCGCCGTCGCCCTTTCTGAAATCCACAGGCTCCCATTACCATCAGTGCTTTTCGCGCTTGCGGATTCCACCATTGCGGCGATATATGTAAATGTTCTAACAAAAATGGCGGTTTCAGCAGATCGTCCAAACTGACTCGCCATTGGGGGTGCTTGATGGACGAAATACAGGTTTCCACGCTGGGCGATGAGCTTGATCGTCTGCACGCCGAACATCGCCGCTACGCTCAGCGTTTGGAAGAATTGCTTCAAAAGCCCTACCTCACCGAAGACGAACAGCTCGAGGAAGTGCGACTCAAGAAACTCAAGCTGCACGCCAAGGATCTGATCTTCGCGCTCGAACGGCGTCAGCCGGCCGTGGCCTAGACCGCAAGGTCGATCCCAAGGTTAATCGCAACTTGAAGGGTTTTTGACAGTCAATTGCCCATCGCAACGCCCCGGGGCGTTACCTTGTGCAGAGTATGCCCGTTGCGTGCCTTGCCCGCGCAGCCGTTGCCCGCGAGCACCGTATAATCGTTGGGGACCATGGTTCGCGACGGCTACATTTACGCTATCTTCTTCCTGGTAGTTGCGGTTTGCTGCAACGTCCTTACGCACAGCCTCTGGCTGAGTGTTATTCCGCTGCTCCTGGCGGTATTTTTCCTCTGGTTTTTCCGCGACCCTCAACGCACCATTCCCACCGGTAAAGGCTTGATTGTTTCTCCGGGTGACGGCCTGGTTACGGAAACTGCATCCATCACCACTCCTGAAGGCGCGCTCCGGCGCATCAGCATTTTCTTGAGCGTTTTCGATGTGCACGTCAACCGTGCGCCCATCGGCGGCACGGTGAGCCGCGTCCACTATCAGAAGGGCCAGTACCTCAACGCCATGAACCCGGCTTCGGCCGAACGTAACGAGCAAAGCGCCATCACGTTGCGCGGCCTGGGCGCGGACCTGGGGCTGGAAATCACTTTCAAGCAAATTGCGGGACTGTTGGCGCGGCGCATCGTCTGCCGTTGCGTGGAAGGCCAGACCGTGGAGCGCGGCGAGCGCGTAGGGCTCATCAAATTCGGCTCCAGGGTCGATATTTTGCTGCCCGCAAACGCCGAGTTGCGGGTGAAAGTGGGAGACCGGGTAAAGGGCGGCGCGAGCGTGCTTGCGGCAATGCCTCGCCCCGCGGACCAGGACCTGTCCGTGGGGACACCGAGAATCCCGCCGGGAGGGCGCGCATGAACCACTTCGATCTGGAGCAGATCAAATCCAGGCCGCATCCCCGCCTGCGTCGCGGCATGTTCCTGTTGCCGTCGCTATTTACCGCGGGCAACATCGCCGCCGGCTTCTTTTCCATCACGCAAACCATTGACGCCATCAGCGGCGACGCGCAGAGGCATCTGGACTGGGCCGCGATCGCGATCCTTTTCGCGATTCCGTTCGACGCGCTCGATGGCCGCATTGCGCGCATGACCAGCACCACCAGCGACTTCGGCAGGGAACTTGATTCACTGGCCGACATCGTCGCCTTCGGCATGGCGCCCAGCCTGCTGGCCCTCGTCTGGGGATTTCACTTCCTGCCCGACTCCATGAATGCGCAGTTGCACATGCACCTGCTGCAAGCCGGAGCCTTCATCTGCTTCCTGTTTCTTCTTGGCGGGGCATCGCGCCTGGCGCGCTTCAACATCAGCCACAACCCGCAGCCGCGCAATCCCGGCCGGCCCGATCGCAAGTACTTTGTGGGCATGCCGATTCCCGCAGCCGCAGGCCTGCTCGCCGCCAGCGTACACCTCTGCTACGGAATCCCCAATGTCTACTGGTACATTGCCGTTCCCTGGCTCATCCTGGTCGGGCTTTGCGCCTATCTCATGGTCAGCACCTGGCGCTTCTGGTCGGCCAAGGAGATCAATCTCTCCCGCAGCCATCCCTTCCGGCTGATCTTGTGGCTGGCGCTGGTTACATACGTCTTAGTCCGGTTTTCAAATGTGAGTCTGTTTGCGATCGCGCTGGTCTACATGTTTTCGGGGATCTGGGCGCGCGCGGCTTATGGCTGGCAGCGCCGTCGCCGCCGTCGTCCGGCTGCCGTGCCTGCGCCCGGCGCCCCCGCAGAACCAGAACCAATCGGGCCCAAATTTTCTGAATAGAATTCGCCTTGCGCTCATGCCTGGCAACGGGTCAAGGCTCCGGCGCGAAGGACGCAACGCTGACTTGCTGACCCGCTAACTCGCTTCTCCTGAGGATGCCTGTGTACAAGATTGCCATCGTCGGCGCATCGAGCCTGCTGAGCCGAGAGTTGAAGGACGTTCTCTCCGAGTCGCCGCTCGCCGCCTCCAACTTTACCCTCCTCGACGAAGAAGAAACCAAGGGCCAGCTGGAGCAGGTGGGCGACGAGGTCACCTTCATCCAGGCCATCGGCGCCGGCGCCTTCGACCGCGTCGATTTCACTTTTTTCTGCGGTGCCGAGAGCCTCACGCGCCGTCACTGGCAGCAGGCGCTTCGCTCCGGTTCCACGGTCCTCGATCTCTCCGGCGCACTCGATCAGGAGACGGGCGTTTTGATTCGCGCTCCCTGGCTGGGGACTGAAGCCGCCGCGGTCGACCTGTTCACTCCCGCCATCGTGCCGGCCCATCCCGCCGTCATCGCCATCGCCCTGCTGCTCGATCGGCTGCAGCAGTCGGCCCCCATCCGTTTTGCCGCGGCCACGGTGCTTGAGCCGGCCAGCGAGTTCGGCCGCACCGCCATGGATGAGCTGCATCAGCAGACCGTGAACCTGCTCAACTTCCAACCCGTGCCGCGCGGCATGTACGACGCGCAGGTCGCGTTTAACCTGCTCGGCGGCATGGGCGAAGACGCCACCGTCAGTCTGCCTCAGGTGGAAGCGCGCATTCGCCGCCACTATGAGGCGCTTACCGGCGGCCGCGGCCAGTCCCTGGCCGTGCAGGTTATTCATGCGCCGGTCTTTCACGGCCACACGTTTTCCATCGCCGTCGAGCTCGAGCGGCCCGTGGAAATCGTCGTCCTCGAAGAGGCGCTGAACGGCGAGCACATCGAGCTGGTGCTTGAGGACACGGATTCACCCTCGAACCTGGCAGCCACGGGACAGAACGATGTTCTGGTGCGCCTGCGTCCGGAGCTGCTGGGCCGCAACTCGAATCAGGCATCGCGGCTGTGGCTCTGGGCCGCGACCGACAATCTGCGCCTCCACGCGCAAAACGCCGTGCAGTGCGCGCTGGACCTGCGCCGCCTGCGGCCACAGGGGACGGTCCAGTAAATTACTCGCCCGCGCACCGCTCCCACAACTGCACAATATAGCTGTCGGTCATGCCGGCAATGTAGTCTGTCACGGTGCGCGCCAAACCCTCCGTAGGGATTTGCGCCTGGTGGTCCTCGGGCATCAGCCCCGGCTCGGCCATCAGGAAAGCGAAGAGTTCGGCAATCACTTTTTCTGCCTGCGCGTGCACATGCTCCTGGCCCGGTGAGTTGTAAAGGCTGGCATAGAGAAATTTCTTCGTCGCCACGCGCTGGGCTTCCATCCGCGGACTCAGCGTGGCCAGCCGCTGCGGGGCGCGCCGGATCTCGCCGAGCGTGGTCGCGCCCAGCGCCGTCACGCGCACGCGCACTTCTTCAATCAAATCCGTAACAAAAACATTCAACACGCGCCGCAGGGCTTCATACACCACGACCTTGGGCGCGGCATGGGGAAAACTGGCCAGCGCAGCGTCGTGGAAACCCCGGAAGAGCGGCACGGCTTCGCGCGCCTGCTCGAGCGCGACGATGCCCGAGTCCAGTCCGTCGTCGAGATCCGCAGTCAAATACGCAATCTCGTCGGCCAGATCGATCAACTGCGCCTCGAGCGGCGGAAGCTCGTCGAGGAAATACTCTGCCAGCTCTGGATGTTCCGCGGCGGAGTAATCGTGCGAGTGTTTCACGATGCCTTCGCGGACCGCGAGTGTCAGATTGAGCCCGCGAAAGGCCGGATAACGCTCCTCAAACCAGGTGACGATGCGCAGTGCGTGCAGGTTGTGATCGAAGCTCAAGCCGTGGCTGCGGAGTGCGCGGTCCAGCGCCTTTTCCCCGGCGTGGCCGAAGGGCGGATGCCCGATGTCGTGCACCAGCGCCAGGGCTTCGGCAAGTTCCGCATTCAGTCCGAGCGCCGCCGCCGCGGTGCGTGAAATCTGCGTGACTTCCAGCGTGTGCGTCAGGCGGCTGCGAAAGTGGTCGGAAAGTCCCTCCGCGGGCAAGCGAGTAAATACCTGCGTCTTGCCGGCCAGGCGGCGAAAGGCGCGCGCGTGCAGAACCCGCGCGGCGTCGCGCGCAAAGGGTGTGCGATAGGCGTGCGGCGGCTCCGCGTGGACGCGGCGTACGAGTTCGCTGTCGGCCCGGCCGCTGGCGGCAACTCCCGCCGGCAGCGGGGCCGGAGATTCGTTCTTGAGCGCAGTCATCGACTCTCGTCTGGTTATACCGCAAAAGGGGTACTGCCGCGCGCCTAAGCCATCCGCGCTGAGACCATCTCTGTGCGCTGTATCACCGGGGCAGGTACGCCGCAACTGATACAAAAAAGCCTGTAAGCTGCAGGATGGACAAAAGCGGGTTCACGGGAGTACGATCCTGCCGGATTTTCGATGGGTCGGTGCGTGCACGCAAGGGGCGACGCCGACCCGGGCAAAACGTCTCGCTTCAATTCTCGATTCAAGGGGAGGGAATCATGAAACCTATCAAGGGAATGGCGCTTGCGCTCGTGGCGCTGGCAACGGTACTGATCCCGGGGTGCGGAGCAAGGCATTCGCTCAAAGAGGTGTTCTACCTGGTCGGCTCGAACATGTCATCCAATTATTGGCAGACGGCGGTTGCGGGATTCAAGAAGGCGGCGTCGCAATACCAGGTGACAGTGAAGGTGGCAGGGCCCGACAATTACGACCCGCAGGCAGAGCTTACGGAGCTGAAAAATGCAGTGGCGGCCAAGCCGGCAGGCATTCTCATCTCGGTCTCCGACGCTGCCGTGCTTACGCCTGAAATCGACGCTGCGATCAATGCCGGCATTCCCGTCATCACGGTCGACTCAGACGCGGCGGGCAGCCGCAGGCTCTACTTCATCGGCACCAACAATCTGGATGCAGGCCGCCTGGGCGGTCGCCGGATTGTCGACAAGCTGGGCGGAAAAGGCAACGTGGTCTTCTTTACCATCGCCGGCCAGCCCAACACGGAAGAGCGCCTAAAGGGTTTCAAGGACGTCTTTGCTGCCCGGCCCGGCATCAACATCGTTGACGTCGTCGACATCAAAGGCGACACCGGCATGGCTTTCGACCGGACCCAGCAGTTGCTGGCTCTCACCGGCCAAAAGAAAATCGATGCCTTCGTTTGTCTCGATTCCGCCTCAGGCAAGCTGGTGGCCGACGCCGTCAAGCGCACTGGCGATACCAGCCGCATCGTGGTGGCGTGGGACGTCAATCCCGATACGCTCAATGGAATCAAGGACGGAGTGATCGACGCCACGATCGTGCAAAAGCCCTTCACCATGGGATTCATCGGGCTCAAGGCGCTGGATGAGATCTATCACGATCCGCCCGTACAACTCAGCCAGGACTTTAGCACCGACGCTTTCGCGCCCTACCCGGTCTTCATCGATACCGGTACGTCGCTCGTGGATAAGAGCAACGTGGATGTGTACCTGACCGCAGCCGCCGCGCACGCGCAGTAGCCTCGCGAGTTGCGCGCCGGTCTCATTATGGATTGATTTGAAAAGCGCGGCCTCCGCCCGGGGAGCGCCGCGCTGCATGGGCCGCGCTTACTCCGGCTTGGCTTGGTTCAAAGCGCCTTCCTCTTTGGCGAGCTTCTCGCGCGCGCCTTCCAGCTTCTTCTGCACCTTGGCCACGTCGCCCGGCTCAATGTCGGCAGGGGACGACTTGGCAAACTCGTCAACCGAAAGCTGCCACTGCGCTGCCGCTAGCCGGATCCGTCCCGTCTTTTCGTACAAATCGCCCAGGTGCATGTGCACCGTGGGATCGGTCTGATCGCGGTTCACCGCCTGGCGCAGATTATCCTCAGCCAGCTCGTATTCGCCCATCTTGAAGTACACCCAGCCCAGCGAATCAAGATACGCTCCGTTCATCGGCTCGATGTCCACCGCCTTGCGAATCATCTTCAGCGCATCGGGAAGTTTTTCTCCCTTGTCGGCCCACATATACCCGAGATAGTTGAGCGTCATGGCGTTCTCGGGATCGAGATTGAGCGCCTGATTGAAATACCCTTCGGCCTGGTCGTAATGCTTTTGCCGCTCGGCCAGCTCGCCGCGCAGGAAGAACAAATACGTGCGGTCTTCCTTCTTGGTCGCCAGCGGCTCGCCCTTGTCGAACGCTTCTTCGGCATCCTTCCAACGGCGCAGGCGCACGTCCATCTGGCCGATCGCGAACCAGACGCCGCGCTGTTGGTCGGGTGTGGCGCCATCGAGCAACGTCTTCGCCATCGCCAGTCCATCGTCGGGATGGCCCTGGTCGGCGATTTCTCCGGCCAGCATCAGTTTGAGGTCGCTATCCTTGGGATCGGCGGCCACGGCCTTCCTGGCCACATCGAGCGACTTATCGAACTCATGCGCTCCGCGATAGGCGTCAATTTCGCCCTGGTAGCCGCGCACCGCAATGCTGCCGCCCAGGTCGATCATCTTCTGGTACGCAGCAATCGCCTGGTCCACCTTGTTCTCTTCGAGGCACACCGTTGCAAGCCGTTCCAGGAAGATGCTGCGGTTGTTCTTTTCCTCTTCGGTATACGCGCCGTTGGCACGCGAAAGCGGAGGCACATCGAGTATGTCTGTGTAGGTCTGGATGGCTTCGTCCAGGCGGCCCAGAATGTCGTCCAGAAGCCCTTCGTTGAATGCGGCTTCGAGCGAGGTGGAATCGATCTTGCGTGCCTTGCGGACGACAGTCAGCGCATCTTCATACTTGCCCTGCCTGCGCTCAATCTCGGCAATGTGAATCAGCGGCTCGGCGTCGTCGGGATTGGCTTCGGCCAAGTCCTTGTACTGCTTCAGCGCATCGTCGAGCTGATTGTTGTTGAGCAGCGCCTGCGCCAGCGCATCCACGGTCTGCAAATCGCCGGGCTCCATATCCTCCGCGCGCTGGTACGCCGCAATCGCATCCTTGGGCTGCTTCATCTGTTCGTACAGCGCGCCCAGAGTGAATTCCATCTTCGGCGTGCGCCCATCCACGGGAACCGTCTCGATGGACTTCGCCGCATGCTGCAAATCGCCGCTCTCGGCGTAGAGCCGCGCCAGGTTCAGCACCACATCCTCTGACTCGGGTTCGATCGCCTGCGCCGTTTTGAATTCCGCTTCCGCTTTGTCGGGCTGGTGCTTCACGGTGTAAAGCTGCCCCAGCACCATGTGATCTTCCACGCTCTTCGGCTGCAGGGCCACAATCTTCTGGAACTCCGCAATGGCTTCGTCCAGCACCCCGTTTTGCGAGTTGCCTGGCGCCGCGGCTCCCGCGCTCGAGTTTTCGCCCTCGCCCAACTGGCGAAGGTAAATCCTGCCCAGCAGTTTGTGTGCGTCAATGTCGTCGGGCGAACCCTTCAGCAGCGTTCGCGCTGTCACCTCGGCGTCGTGCACGCGGCCCACGCGGAAATACATATCGGCGAGATCGTCGGCCAGCTCCGTCGAATTGGGATCGGCGTCGAGCGCCAGCTTGTATTCCTCGATGGCCTTGTTCACCTCGTCGGTGCGGCCGTCGGAGATGGCGTCATCCTCATACACGCTGGCCAGCGCCAGGTGGTAGTACGCCTGAGCGCGGTTGGGCACAGTGGTCGAGGCGGCATCCTGTTTGCCGAGCAGCGTAGCCGGGTCAACTTTCACCGGCGCAGTCGGAGCGGGAGCAGTCTGTGCCGGTGCGGCCGAGGTCGTTGCGTCGGTCGACTGCTTTTGTTGCATCTTCGCCGGGGTTGCCGGGGCGCCACTGGCAGGTGCGTTTTGCGCGCAAACGGCCGCTGCCGGCAATACGAGCAGAAGGGCGGGGGCAATTTTGCGCCCAAGGATCGAACAAGCAGTCATTTTTGTCATCATGCAGGGGATTCCAAACGTTCTCGAGCCGGCAAAGCGTACTGAACGCTGGCAAAAAGCCAAGACGCCGCGCAGGGCACCCGGGGAACACGGACAGCCGGGCAACTCTGCCTACCGTTACAGACGATTTTACGCGCTAATAGTCGCGCGCGCTCGGCGGAATCCCCGATTTTCCCGCAAATCGCCGCCATTCATGCCGTTGCCGGTTGTGCCGGGGCGCTCAACAGGCACACATGCACGCCACCAAAGACTCAGTGCCTGAAGTGCCGTATCCCCGTAAAGACCATGGCCAGGCCCAGTCGGTCGGCGGCCGCAATCACTTCCTCGTCGCGCACCGAGCCGCCCGGCTGGATCACCGCCGTCGCACCGCTTTCGGCCACAGCCTCCAGCCCATCGGGGAAGGGAAAGAACGCATCTGACGCGGCCACACAGCCCTTGAGCGGCAGCACGGCTTTCATCGCGCCGAACCTGGCCGCGTCCACCCGGCTCATCTGTCCCGCGCCCACGCCTAGCGTCTGCCCGTCGCGCGCGTACACGATTGCATTCGATTTCACGTGCTTGCATATGCGCCATGCAAAGAGCAGGCTGCGCAACTCCTCGGCCGTCGGCGGCCGCCACGTCACCACCTTGAGCTCCGACTCCGTCACGCGGCCTGTGTCGGCGTCTTGCAAGAGCAGCCCGCCGGACACATCTTTGACCACGAGCTTTGCCGGCGCAGTCTTTACTTCCACCAGGCGCAGATTCCTTTTCGTTGCAAAACGTTCCCGCGCGTCGCTCTGGAACGCCGGCGCGGCAATAGCTTCCACGAACAGCTTGGCAATCTCTTCCGCCGCCGTTCCGTCTACCTCGCGATTGATGCCGACGACTCCGCCAAAGGCCGACACAGGATCGGCGGCAAGCGCCTTTCGATATGCCTCGAGAAGGTTCGCGCCGGTGGCCGCGCCGCAGGGATTGGTGTGCTTCACAATGATGACTGCGGGTTCCTCGAACTCCTGCGCCAGCTCCCAGCATGCATCCAGATCGACGAGGTTGTTGAAGCTCAGGTCTTTGCCCTGCAATTGCCGCGCGCCCGCAATGCCAAGGCCGGAGCCGTCGGCATAGAGCGCCGCGCGTTGATGAGGATTTTCGCCGTAACGCAGGGCCTGCGCCCGCGGCATGTGGATGCGCAACGTTGATGGTAACGAGGAAGAATCCAGCACGGCGGGAGCTTCGGGCGCGGGCGCGTCGGCAATTTGCTCGAGCGTGCTCGCAATTGCTGAGTCGTAGGCCGAGGTGAGCGCAAAGGCCTGTTTCGCCAGCCGCCAGCGCGTGGTGCGCGTCAGCACTGCGCCGTGGGCGCTTTTCATCTCTTGGATTAGATCTGGATAATCCGCTGCCCGCGTCACAATGGCCACGTCTTCAAAATTCTTCGCCGCCGAGCGCACCATTGACGGGCCGCCAATATCGATGTTCTCGATCAGGCGCCCAAACGCGACGCCGGGCTGGGCTGCGGTCTTCTCGAACGGGTAGAGATTCACCACCACCATGTCGATGGGTTCAATGCCGTGCGCCTTTACCGCCGCTTCGTGCTCGGCGTTGCCGCGGATATAGAGCAGGCCGCCGTGCACGCGCGGATGCAGCGTCTTCACGCGTCCGTCGAGCATCTCGGGAAGGCCCGTTAGTTCACTGATGTCTTTGACCAGGAGCCCTGCTGCACGCAGTGCCTTTGCCGTCCCACCGGTCGAAATCAGCTCCACACCCAAGCCCGCCAGCGCCTGCGCAAACTCCACCAATCCCGTCTTATCGGTTACGCTGAGCAACGCGCGGCGAATCGTCTTTGCGCCGCTCCCGCTTGCTTTTGCTTCCACACTCACCATGCCTCTCCTGTTTTGAGGATTTGCTCCGCCTCGCCCCGCAACCCGCGAGGCCCATCGCACGCAAACCAAACTCCAGACTACATCGGCGCTCAGCGACGGGTTGTGAATCGGAAGGCCGCAAACCTTCGCGAGATTTTGCTGCCGCCGCAGTCTCATTCTTCCTCATGCGGCGCAACCGCCGATGCTTTAGAGTGTTGATATGGGAAGTTATTCCACGAGCCCCCCGCCGGAGATTCTTCCTCCGCAGGGCGAATACGCGCCGCCGCCCCCGCCCCGCCGGCGGCGCAGCTGGGCCTCGGCGTGGGCGACCTATCTGCTCGTGGGCATCAATTGCGCGGTCTATCTCATAATGGTGGCGCGCGGCGTCAGCATGTGGAACCCCACTGTGGGCCAGTTGATGTACTTTGGCGCCGACAACGCCGGCAACGTGCTCGTCTACGGAGAATGGTGGCGCATCGTCACCGCCATGTTTGTGCACGTGGGCATTCTCCACCTGGCCACCAACATGTGGTGCCTGTGGAATCTGGGGCTGCTGGCCGAGCCCTTAATGGACTGGTTTGGTCTTGTCGCGGTCTACATCCTGACCGGAGCAGCAGGCAATTTGCTGTCCACCTGCTACAACTGGGTGCGGCCCATGCACGACGCCGCAGGCGCGCCAATTTTTGCCGCCGGAGCGGGGGCTTCCGGCGCTGTCTTTGGCATTGCCGGAGTGCTGATCATCCTGCTCAAATCCAAGCGCCTGCCCATTCCGGAGTTCGAACTCAAGCGTTTGCGCAAGTCCGTCATTTATTTCGCCGCCATCAATCTTGTCATCGGTCTTTCGGTCAACTTTGGCAGCGGATTTACCGGCGTGGAAATCGATAATTCGGCTCACATCGGCGGCTTCCTGTGCGGACTTCTTTTTGCCGTGCCGTTGGTGCCGCGCATCGGCTCACCGCGCAGCGAATTTCAGACGCGCATGCGGCTAGCCGTCGCCGCGATGGTCATCCTGCTTGTGCTCTTTGGTTTCTACGTGGCGCACATCCCGCCGCCGCAAGGCTTGACGTTCTGAGCGCAGGCGCGGGCTGACCCCTGACTCCTGATCCCTATCTTGTCGCGGTCGCGGCGAACTTCTTCACCATGGCCATCAGCAGTTTGCGATCGCTCTCGTTCAAATTTGAGGAGTAGCGGCGGATTTGCGTGAGAAAGCGCAGCTCGTCGTCGGAAAGGTTCTGCGTATTCATCTGACGGGCCAGCGTGTCGCTGGCGAAGAACTGCGCGATGGGCAGGTCGAGAGCATTAGCGATCTTGGCGAGCGTATCCAGCGAGGGCACAGTGTGGCCGTTCTCCACGCGCGACAGGTAACAGCGCAGCAAGCCGGTTCTCTTTTCGATGTCTCCCTGTGAAAATCCCTTCTGCAACCGGTAAGCGCGAATCGTGGTGCCGATCTTCATTCCCGTCCCATCCTGTCCGATGCAGCCAAGGTTTACTTGCTTGGTAGCAATCAGGAGATTATTGACTTAAGAGTTAACATGTGATCTCGTGGATTGCAAGCCCAAATCTCACGTACCGCATCAATTTTGCACAATTTGCAAGAACCCTTCTCGCAGCGCGGGACCGCCGGCGCGCAGCATCGCACTCGCCGTAAACCTTCGCGGCGCGTGACGCGTCAGACTGAATACAGGCACGAGAGGCCGGGCAGCACAAATATGATGCGTGCGGGAGTGGTGGGGATGATTGTGGCCGGCTCGATTGCGGCCTGGGCGCAGGTCCCGGTCACGACCGGTGCACACGCGCCTTCTCTCACATCGGGCCCTGCCGCTGCCCCACAGGCTACCGCCCCCGCCGCCAACCCAACTGTCGCCGGCGGCAAGCTGCACGGCACCGTAAAGAGCGGCAACATCCCCCTCCCCGGCGTCACCATCACCGCGCAAAACACTCTTACCGGCAAGCGTTACTCCACCACCACCGACATCACCGGTGCGTGGCAAATGAATATTCCGCAAAACGGCCGCTATGTGATCCGCACCCAATTTGCGGCCTTCGCGCAAGGGTCGCAGGAAGCGGTCCTCAACGCCTCCAGTCACGACCAGCTCGTGAACTTCCAACTCATCCTGGCCTCGCGCCAGGCCGAACAGGACCAGCGGGAACAGGCGCAGCCGGGAACGCGCGAAGGGGTCCGCGCCCCCGGACAGGGCGTGCGGGAAATGGCCGGGAACGCTCCGGAAAACATGAGCCTCGAGAGCGCGCTGAGCGTCGATACCGATACCGGAGCCGGCACCGAAGGCCAAAGCGGCGCAGCACTGCCCTCGATCGCCGCAAACTCCGACTTCAGTGATGAATCGGTGGCGATCACCGGCCAAGCCGGGCAGGTGAGCGCTTACGCAGGCACCGGCCCCGACGACCGGCTCAACGCGGGCCCCAATGCAGTCATCGGCACGCAAGGCGGTCCCGGCGGCCCGGGCGGCGACCAAGCGGGACAGGGCGGCTTGTTTGGCGGATACGGCGGCGGAGGAGGATTCGGCGGAGCCTTTAGCGGCGGAGGTGGTGGTTTTGGCGGCGGTGGAGGCGGTGGCTTCGGGGGACGCGGCGGCGGAGGCCGTGGTGGTGGCGGCGGAGGCGGCGGAAGAAACTTCCGCGGCTTCAATCCCGCGCAACCGCATGGCTCCATCTTATGGACCAATACCACCTCTTACTTCAATGCCCAGCCGTTCGATTTGACCGGCATACCGGAGCAGCAGCCGGTGAACGGGTCCAATAAATTCACCATCTCCTTCATGAGCGAACCGTATATTCCGCATCTCATCAAGCCCAGCGGCAAAGATACGGTGTTTTTCACGCTCTCCGGCACGCGCCAATCCACTCCCAGTGAATTCAATGAGACGCTGCCCACGCTGGCGGAACGGAGCGGTGATTTTTCCGCTGCAGGATTGCCGCCGATCTACAACCCGGTGACCGGCCAGCAGTTCAGTGGGAATCAGATACCTTCGCCTCCTGCTGGGCAGCCGTGTACGGTTGGCTACCAGATTTGTCCCCAGGCGGCTGCGCTGCTCGCCTTGTACCCGCAACCATTGCCCAACGGCGAAACAATTGATGGCTACAACTATCACGCGATCACCACCGCGCAATCGAACGCGACCAACGCCGGCGTTCGCTACAACCGCAGCCTGGGCGCGAATGCCACGCAACCCGGCGGCCGCGGCGGCTTCGGCGGCGGGCGTCGTGGTGGATCGCAGAACCAGGGCCTGCGCCAGAGCATCAACTTCAATTACAACGAAGGCCACACGGCCTCAGACCTCATCAATTTCATCCCCGAGCTCGGCGGCAAGAGTGCTTCGAACTCGTACTCGCTGCAAGCCGGCTACACCGTCGGCTATCACCGCTTCACCAACATTTTTAGCGCCAACTGGAACCGCAGCGACAGCCACACCATTAACTTCTTCACCAACACCTCGGATAATCCCGCCGCGGACGACGGCATCACGGTGCCCAACAGCGTCCCGCTCAATTACGGCATCCCCTCCATTCAATTGAGCCAGTTGAACGGCCTTTCGGAGCAGCCGGCCAGCTTTTCCATCGCACAAACAATTGCGTTCTCTGAGATCCTGAGCTGGATTCATGCCAAGCACAACATGCGCTTTGGCGCCGATTACCGCCGCGTGCATCGTGACTTCCTTGCCGGCTCGAACGGGACCGGGAGTTTCACTTTCACCGGCCTGTTTACCGAGGACCCGGCGCAGGACCCGACTACGGGCTCGGCGCTTGCCGACTTTCTGCTCGGCCTGCCGCAGACCACGACGCTCAATTCTTCGCTGAAAAAGAGCTACCTCCGCGACAACGTTTATGACGCCTACGCCATGGACGACTGGCGCGCGCTGCCCTCGCTCACGCTCAACTACGGCGTCCGCTACGAGTTCTTCGCGCCTTACACGGAAAAGTACAACCGGCTCGCTGATGTGAGCACGAACCCAGTTCCGGACCCAACGTGTTCTGTTTCCACAACCGACGCATTTGCCTGTTTCAACGAGGCGGAATCGGGCACGTCGGGCCTCCCGGCTTCGCTCGTCCACCCGTTTCGCACCGCCTTCCGGCCCAGCGTCGGCATTGCCTGGCGCGTGCCGAAGATCAAGAGCACCGTGCTTCGCGCCGGTTACGGCATGAATTACAGTGTCGGCCAATACGCTACGTTTGCCACCGCCATGGCGCACCAACCGCCCTTCACCAACGAACAGACCAACGAGGAGGAAACGGCAAACGGCATCCCTTCGCCGGCCTGCGCGCAAACCGGCACCTGCTTCACGCTGGCCAACGGATTTCCCGCGCCTGACAAGCTCGGCAATTACGCGCTCGATCCGCGCTATCCCATGCCGTATGTGATGGCCTGGAATCTCGACATTCAGAAGACGCTGCCCTGGCAAATCGTGCTCAATGTCGGCTACAACGGCTCGCGCAGCAACCATCAGGCCACGTCGATTGCGCCGCACGCCTGTTCAAGTTTGGCACCGGAACCCTGCTCAAGCCCGGCGACCGATCCATCCGTTGACGCGGCCAATCCATCTCTTGCCTGTCCCGGGGCAACCTGCATTCCCTTGCCCTTCACGTATTTGGAAGCCCAGTCCTTCTCCAAGTTCAATGCCGGCACGGTGAGCGCGCAAAAGCGGCTGCAGCACGGCGTTGCCATGGGCGCCTATTACAAGTGGTCGCACATCATCGACGACGCGGGCGCGTTGAATTCCGGTGGCGGCCCGAGCGTCCAGGACTGGCAGAATGTGCTGGGAGATCTGGGCAACTCGAGCATCGACATTCGCCAGTCGGTCACCGGCACGTATTTGTACGAGCTGCCTCTCGGCGCCGACAAATTCTGGGTCACCACCGGCGTCGGCTCGCACATCCTCGAGGGCTTTTCCGTCTCCGGCAATTTCACCTTCGCCACCGGAGGCTGGCTCAGCCCCAGCTACACCTCATCCGTCACGTCCTCGTCGTGCGGCACCGGCGGGGTTTTTCGCCCCAATCTCACGGGCATCTCGCCCACCGCCCGGGGTGGCTCGCTGCATCAGTGGTTCAACCCCCTGGCCTACGAACTGCCGCCAGACGCAGACAATCCCAGCTACCCGTATCCCTGCGGTGTATTCGGCAATGCGCCGCGCAACTCCATCGAAGGGCCGGGCAAGGTGCAAAACAATATGGCGCTTTCCAAAACCATCGGCATGGGCGAAACCCGCACCGTGGAAATCCGCGCCACCATCAACAACGTCTTTAATACCGTGCAGTATTCGGGCGTAGGAACCACGGTCAACTCACCCACCTTCGGCGAAGTTACGTCGGTGGGTGCGATGCGCTCGTTTACGTTCTTGGCCACGTTCAGGTTTTGAAGAACAGCTTTTAGCTATTAGCTTTCAGCTCTTGGCTCTTCGTCGAGCTGAAAAGGGGCAGGATGGTCGCGGAAAGAAGTTCATGAGAGGCTGGGTACAAAGGACGAGCGCAATGCTTGCGTTGCTGGCGCTGGCCGCTGCCGGTGTGCCGCCACTGCCCGCGCAATCCTCCGGCCAGGTCAGCAACACGCCGCAGGCCGGATTCACGATCAAGGCCAACGCCGATCTGGTTCTCACCAACGTGGTGGCGCGCGACGCCAAAACCGGCGAGCTCGTGAAAGACCTGAAGCAGAGCGACTTCAAAATCTACGAGAACGGCAGAGAGCAGCAGATCTCCACGTTCGATTTCGAAAGCGTCGACATGGCCACGCCGATCAAGGAGGCTACCGTGAGCGGCCTCGCCGCCGGTCCCACCGGCAGCAAGGCAGTGGTCGTCGCCAAGCCTGAGGAGCTGCGCAACCATCGGCTCATCGTCATGTTCTTCGACCTCACTTCCATGCAGCCGGAAGATTTGGAGCGCAGTGTCGATGCGGCGCAGCTGTTTCTCAAAACCAAGATGCAGCCCGCCGACCTCGTCGCGCTGGTTTCTCTCGGCGACACGCTGGCCGTCGATCAGGACTTTACCGCCGATAAAGACGCGCTCATCCGCGAGGTGGGCGCGTACAACGGCACCGAAGGCCAGGGCTTCGCCTCCGGCGCTACCGCGACCTCGAACCAGGTGGAAGACACCACCGCGTACACGCCCGACGAAAGCGAGTACAACGACCTCAACACCGACCGCGAGCTCTTTGCCCTGCGCGCCATCTCGCAGTCGCTCGCCAAAATCAACGAGAAAAAATCGCTGCTCTATTTCTCCGGTGGCATTTCGCGCGACGGCATCGAGAACGAAGCCTCGATTCGGTCGGCCATCAACGCGGCGGTGCGTGCCGATCTCGCCATCTACAGTGTTGACACGCGCGGCCTGCAAGCCATCGGGCCGTTGGGCGACGCTTCCACGGGCAGTCTCCGCGGGCAGGGCGCCTTCAACGGCGGATCGCTCATGAACAACATGCAAAGCAGCTTTGACACCCAGGAAGTGATGGGCGCGCTTTCTGCCGATACCGGCGGCAAAGCCTTCTTCGACTCCAATGACTTTGCGCCCGCGTTTGCGCAGGTGCAGAAGGACACCTCGGCCTACTACGCCATCGGCTTCCACTCGTCCGACCGGGCGCGCGACGGCAAATATCGCAAGCTCACTGTCAAGATCGTCAGGCCGGGCATCAAGCTCGATTACCGGCCCGGCTATTACGCGCCCGCCGACTTCAAGCACGCCGGCAAGGAAGATCGCGAACAGGAATTGCAGGACCAGCTCTCGAGCGACCTGCCCGCCACTGACATCGCGGTCTACATGGACGCCATGTACTTCCGCCTCGACGCCAACCGCTATTACATGCCGGTTTCGCTGGTGGTGCCTGGCTCGCAAATTCCGTTTGTGAAGGGCGGCGACAAGGACAAGGCCACGCTCGACATCATCGGCGCAGTGATCGACGACACCAAGCGCCCCGTGGGCCGCGTGCGCGACACCGTCAAGCTCAACCTCGACGCCTCGCTTGCGGCGCGGCAGAAGAATATCCAGTACACCACCAGCTTCAACCTGCCGCCTGGCAAGTATCAGGTCAAATTCGTAGTGCGCGAAAACCAGACCGGCCGCATGGGTTCGTTCATCGCCGAGGTCACCTTGCCCGATCTCAAAAAGGCCCCGCTCAAAATGAGTTCGATCTTGCTGGCCTCGCAGCGGACCCCAAGCAAGAAGCAGGACCCGATGGTGCGCAACGGCCAGGAGTACGTGCCCAACATCAGCCACGTCTTCCGCCAGGACCAGCACCTCTACCTGCTCTACGAGGTCTACGATCCCGCGCACGAGAAGACCGCTGCCGCCGACGAGCCCAAGGGATCGAAGCCTGGCATCAATCTGCTCAGCAGTCTGGAATTGATGCAGGGATCAACCAAGATTTACGAAACGCCGATTGTGCAGGCCCGAGCCATCAATGTCGAAGGCCGCGACGCCGTCAGTTTCGAACTGGATGTCCCGCTCAGCGGGCTCAAGCCCGGCGTCTACCTCTGCCAGTTAAATGTCATCGACGATGCAGCCGGCAGTTTCGCGTTTCCGCGCTTTGCCGTGCTGGTGCGCGAACCGCCCGCGCCGCCGGCCACTCCGCCCGCAGTTATGCCGGCTCCAGCGCCCGGCGCGGCTCATAGGAGCATGAACATTGGTGCCCCCGGTCCCGTGCATTCGGGGACCGGGGACAGCAAGAGCGTCAGCTTCCTGGCTAACTCCGCCAACTTCGCTAACGCCGCTAGCTCCGCTGCTTTTCAGCGCTTGATCAACCGCACGATTGCCACCAGGATGATCGCGCCGCCCATTGCAATCAGCGTGCTGTAGATAAATCCACCCGCGGGGTCAAGGCCGAGATGGCTTGCGATGAAGCCGCCAACGAACGCACCCGCAATGCCCAGCAGTATATCCACAAAGAACCCGTACCCCGAGCCCTTCATGATCTTGCCCGTGAGCCAGCCTGCGAGCAGACCGGCCAGAATCCAGTAAAGTATTCCCATTCTTCCTCCTTGGTTGCTGTTACGCGTATGCTGCGCCCGGCGTCGGCCACGGGAGAGCCTTCTCAGAGAGAAAGCCCGGGGAGCCTTGACGCGCAGTTTTGGATTTATACCATGCGCCACATAAAGGGGGCCACAGCAAAGCGCATCCCGCTATTCAGGTGCGGTGGGCGCCTTTTTCCGGGCGGTGTTGCCGTCATACGGACAGTGCCGGCAACCCGAGCCGCAACATCTCCCGCGCTTCAGGTGGTACGCGGCGGTAAACACCATCAGCGGCCCCTCGAAGTAGTAGTCTTCGGGCGCGAGTTTCCTGGGTTCCGTGGTGGGCGGTTCCTGGTCCATGTCTCTATTCTCCCGTAAAGCCCTCGCCGAGATGGATCGGCCGCCGCATGCAGCCATTAAAATCGAACCATGGCACTCACTGCACAAGATCGCGCCCGCAAAATCAAAATCATTCTCTTCGACGTGGACGGCGTATGGACCGACGGCACCATCTGGCTCGTCCCCAGCGCTGGCCCTGCAGGCGGCAGACTTTTGGACGAGATTGCTGGGAAGGAGAGCATCGGCTTCGGCGTAAACTCCCCCACCATGACCGAGGCCAAGGGCTACAGCGCCCACGACGGTACGGCCATTTCACTGGCGCGCATCGGCGGCATGAAGTGCGGCGTCATCACCAAGCGCATCAGCGAAACCGTGGCCACGCGCGCCCGCGACCTCAAGCTCGAATTTGTCTACCAGGGCTGCGCCTTCAAGATGCAGGCCATCCGCGAAATCATCGCGAAGGAAGGCGTCACGCTCGACGAGATCTGCTACGTGGGCGACGACGTCATCGACTTGCCCGCCATGCGCGAAGTGGGCTTTGCCGTTGCCGTGGCCAATGCGCGCGAGCGCGTAAAAGCCGAGGCGCACTACATCACGCCCAACTCCGGCGGCTACGGCGCGGCGCGCGATGCCGTCGAGTTCATCCTCGAGGCCAAGGGCACGCTCGACCAGTGCATCGAAGCCTACATCGACGAGCGCAACCCGATTCCGCCGTCCATGGACATTGGCCGCGGCGGCGCCGATCTGAAGTAGGCGGTTTGGTGATGGAAACCACTCCCAAGCGCGCCGTCGTTCTCCTGAGTGGCGGCCTCGACTCGGCCACCGTGATCGCCATCGCGAAAGCGGAGGGCTACGAACTCCACGCGCTTTCGTTTTCTTACGGCCAGCGCCACGTCTGGGAACTTGAAGCCGCGAAGCGTGTGGCCGCGTCCATCGGCGTAGCCCAGCATCGCATCGCCACGATCGATCTCCGCGCCTTCGGCGGGTCGGCACTCACTGACGATATCGACGTGCCTAAAGGCCGCGATGCCGAAGAAATGTCCCACGGCATTCCCATCACCTACGTGCCCGCGCGCAACACCATCTTTCTTTCGTTTGCGCTGGCCTGGGCCGAAGTGCTGGGCGCAAGCGACATTTTTCTCGGCGTCAACGCGCTTGACTACTCCGGTTATCCCGATTGCCGTCCCGAATTCATCGAGGCCTTTGAGAAAATGGCCAACCTCGCCACCAAGGCCGGCGTCGAAGGCCGCCAGCATCTCCGCATTCACGCGCCGCTCATCGCGATGACCAAGGCGCAGATCATTGCTACGGGAACCGAATTGGGCGTGGACTACGGACTGACCAGCAGTTGCTACGACCCGGGGCCGGCAGGCGCGCCCTGCGGCCAGTGCGACTCGTGCTTGCTGCGCCAGAAGGGGTTCCGCGAGAACGGAATCGCGGACCCACTGCGGAAAACAGCTTCCAGCCTCTAGCTCCTGGCCTCCAGCCTTTTCTCGCTAGAGCCAAGACTGTTGCTTTCTGTACGAAAGAGCTAGAAGCTAGGAGCTAGTAGCTAGAGGCTGCCTTTATGTACGCCGTCAAGGAAATCTTCTACACCCTGCAGGGCGAGGGCGCGCACACGGGACGCGCCGCGGTTTTCTGCCGCTTTGCGGGCTGCAATCTCTGGTCGGGCAACGAGGCCGACCGCGCATCGGCGATCTGCCAGTTCTGCGACACGGATTTTGCTGACACCGACGGTCCCGGTGGCGGAAAGTTCGCGTCCCCGGAGGAGTTGGCAGCCGCCGTCGGAAAAAAATGGCCGGGCAGCGACGCTTCCGGCACTCGTTTCGTCGTCTGCACCGGCGGCGAGCCCCTGCTTCAGCTTGATCCTCCGCTCATCGACGCTCTCCGTGCGCGCGGCTTTGAGATTGCCGTCGAAACCAACGGAACCATTGCGGCTCCGTGGGGTCTCGACTGGATTTGCGTCAGCCCCAAGGCCGGCGCGGCGCTCAAGCAGCGCACCGGCGACGAGCTGAAGCTGGTGTATCCGCAACCCGGCTCACAATCTAACTCCGACCCGGCCGCGTTCGAGTCGCTCCAGTTCCGCCATTTCTTCCTGCAACCGATGGATGGTCCTCTGCGCGAGGAAAACACGCAAGCCGCGCTCAAGTACTGCCTCGATCACCCGCGCTGGCGCATGAGCCTGCAGACGCATAAGCTACTGGGAATTCCGTAGAACGGATTGCATTACCGAGCAGCCGTTGCTACTCGATATTGTCGCGTTTTTCTAGATTGTGTCGCCCGCAAAGGATTTGAACATTCGCAGGGTCCTTGGAAGACCCGCCTTTTGAATAGGGGATGATGTGGTCAAAATGGAGCCCAGCGTTTGTTCCGCACTTGCGACACTTTCCCTGGTCGCGCTTCCAGACCTCAAGTTTGACCCAACTTGGTATGAGTCGGTCGTCTTCTAGCGTTGATGAAGCGGCCGCCGGAAGAAGGGAATCCTCTGCAACGGAGAATCTAAGCTTGAATTTGAAGGTCCTTCGTTCTCCCGAAGTCTCCGTCCAGCAATCAATCAACTCGAACGTTCCGTTGTAGACCCAAATTCCAGACCGAATTTTCTCGTAGACGCGCACTCTTTCCGGCGGCGCTTTTCCTTCTTTGTATCGGCGCACAGATTCGGCGAATAGCCCATTTTGCGTTAACGAGCCACCCGGATTGTGTGTTGGTTGGTCGATGCGTTTCGGAGCGGGGACATCTGCGGTCTTCGCGCAGTCGTGCCCCTCATAAATCAAGGTTCTTCCCTCATCCTCAACCCGGTCCGCGTAGGGAGCCCCGGGTCGAACGCTCATTAGGATGACGCTTCTGTCGCCACGCAGGCGATAGTTCATTCCCCGCTGCAAATTGACACCAACAGCGGAGCACATCTCCATATAGGAAATCACGTCACCGGGCTTGAATGCATTCGACAAATCGAGTCGATTATACGGCGGGATGCGCGTTCAGCCTTTTTGCAACGCGGCTTTTCGTGCCTCCGCCTCCGCCAGCCATCCGCGCAGCAGTTTCTCCGCCGGAACGCAGGAGAGATACGGCTTGATGTCCAAAACCGGCGTACCATCCAGCATGTCGACTCCACGAACGCGCAAGGAGGCGCCTTCGCGACCGAGCAACTCCACCACCGTCAGCCCGATCGGGTTCGGCCGCCGCGGCGAGCGCGTCGCGAAAACCCCATGCGGCCGGCGCTCGTCGGTGGGCGGATGCGCGATCAGATCGAATCCATCGGCGCGGTCGAACTCCCAGAGCACATAGAGATGCGAAAAGCCTTCGATGTCGGCCAGCCCCGGCTCGTACTCGCGCAGCAATTCGATTGCGCCCTCGGCGTCATGCCGGGCCCCCGGGCCTTTGGGAATGGCGGAGGTCTTGAGGTAAGGGCTATGAATGAATCCAATCGGCTGGGCGGTAAACATGGCAACGCCTCCGCATTTCATCGTAAGCGCGCGCGCCGAGAAATCGAAAGTTCCAGCCGATGAGACCAATGGAGTGCGTTGGCCTTACTCTAAAATGCAGAATCATGTGAGCGGCTTTCCCCCGGAGGCAAATTGTATGCAGGCAGCGGTCGTTGAAGTCCCCGGCCAAGCGCCGAAGTATCAATCCTTTCCCGATCCCGTGGCCGAAGACGGCGAAGTTCTGGTGCGCGTGCGCGCCGCCGGATTGCATCCCATCGTGAGGGCCTTGGCCAGCGGCTCGCATTACGCGAGCGCGAAGGGCAACCAAGTCCCCTCGGTCCCCGGCATCGATGGTGTCGGCGTCTTCGGCGACGGCAGCCGCGTGTATTTCGGGCTTCTCCGCAAGCCATGGGGAACCATGGCCGAGATCGCCCCGGCTCCACGCAAGATGTGCATCCCGCTGCCGGAAAAACTCGGCGACGTCGAGGCCGCAGCCATCGCCAATCCCGGCATGTCGGCCTGGCTCACGCTGAAGGAGCGCGCCGCCCTGGCTCCCGGAGAAACCGTGCTCATTATGGGCGCGACAGGCGTGGCCGGCCAACTCGCCATCCAGTCGGCGCGCCTGCTGGGCGCCAAGCGCGTGATTGCCGCCGGCCGCAACGTCGACGCTCTGGCCGGGGCCGATGTGGACGCAATCATCGCTCTTGCCCAGCCCGAAGACTCAATCCGCGACGCACTCGCAGCCGAAGCCGCTTCCGGCATCGATGTCGTGATCGACTATCTCTGGGGCCGGCCCACGGAACTGCTTCTCGAAGCCCTCGCTCGCGGCTTCAAGGCGCAGGCCACCACCAAAACCCGCCTCGTGGAAGTGGGCGAAAGCGCGGGCAAAACCATCACCCTCCCCGGCGCAGCCCTGCGCAGCGTCGATCTCACCCTCCTTGGAAGCGGTTTTGGCGCCGTTCCTCTTGAAGACATCCTGGCCGCCATTCCTAAGCTTTTCGAAATGGCCGCGGCTGGAAAGCTGACGGTCGCCGTCGAACCAGTCCCGTTGGCAGAGGTCGAGTCCGCCTGGAGTCGGGTGGAAAAGGGCCGCAGAATCGTCTTTACGGTCTAACCCCTTTATTGTCAGCTTCAAGTCATGAACAGAGTGTTCGTCGGACCAAAACCCGCAGCCCAATTGACCGGGAACACTTTCGCGCCTATCGGTGTCTAACTAAGCAGGTGCCTGGGTCGCGTGGAGGAACGCCAACGCTCTCGCACCGGGGTTAGCTGGATGTTTCCGGCGTCAAACAGCGCTGGAGGCGGCTCAAAATGCCATCGGCTCTTCCGCCCGCGTCTCCTTGGAAATCGACTGTGATGCAGGCGGGTGCAAGCGATGGATGAAGTGCGATAACGTGGGGGGATACTGACTTGCAGGCGGACCTCACCATGGGCAATATTGCCGGCGCACTCGCGCTCCAACCCGACGAAGCGGCTCTGGTGGCAGAGTTGCGGACGGGCTCGGAGGAGGCGTTTGCGTGGCTGATCGCACACTACCATCAGCCGATTTATTCACTGCTCGCGCGCACCGTGCGCAACCAGGCCGATGCGGCCGACCTGACCCAGGAAGTTTTCGTCAAGGTGTTCCGCGGCATTCATGGTTTTCACGGCGAGTCTTCGTTGCGCACCTGGATCTACCGCATCGCGTTGCGCGAGGCGTCGAATCAGAGGCGCTGGTGGATGCGGCATCAGCAGCACGAGATCCCCATCGAGCAGGAGATCGGGGAAAGCAACAAGGAAAGGCCGGTATTGCTGAAGGATATGCTGGTCGATCCGTCGGAGTCGCCGTTTGAAGCGGCCCTGCATGAGGAGAATCGGGCGCACGTGGAGCAGGCGTTACGGCAGGTGCCGGAGCCGTTCCGAAGCACCCTCATCCTGCGCGACATTGAGGGATTTTCATACGAAGAAGTGGCGGCAATGCAAGGGGTGAATCTGGGAACGGTGAAGTCGCGGCTGGTGCGTGGGCGCGCGTTTTTGGGTAAGCTGCTGGTCGCGCTCAAGCCGGGCTTGCGAAACAAAGCGCTGGCAGGGATGGAACTGTCCCTGAGAGAGGAGGCGCGATGACTCACTGCAATCAAATGCAGTCGGGACTTACGGACTATTTGGATGGCCGGTTGACGGGACGGGAAATGCAGGTGATGGACGCACATCTCCAGGCGTGCCAAGAGTGCGCGCGGGAGTGGAAGTCGCTGCGCGCTCTCGAAACCGCATTGGCCGGCCTCGGCCCGGTGGAAGAGCCGGCGGACCTGCCGCTGCGCATTCGCGTCGCGGTAAGCCAGGAACGCGCGCGCAGCCGCCGTAGCATCTTCACCATGTTCGATCTGGTGTGGAGAAACACTGTAGGGCCTTTCCTGTTGCAGGCTGGCGCGGGCTTTGCCAGTGCCGTGCTGCTGCTGGGCACCATCGTTTTTCTGGTTTCGATGCTCGCCCAGCCTGAAACCGCTTCGGCTACGCCCGATGAGCCGTTGGGCAATGCCACCGCGCCGCATCTGCTCTATTTTTCCAACGCGCAGGGCGGCAATGAGACAGGCGCTATCTCCGGTCCGATCGTGGTCGAGGTCTGCATCAACCCTTCGGGCGAGGTGTACGACTACCGCATTGTTTCGGGACCGACCGACGCCACCACGCGCTCTGAAGTGGAGAACCTGCTGCTGTTCAGCCGCTTTGCGCCAGCCCGCTTCTTCGGCCAGCCGGTTCGCGGATTGGCTGTGTTGTCCTTCTCCGGCGTCTCCGTGCGGGGATAGGAACAGGGAACAGAAAAACCGGGACCAAGCCACCCCCATCGAGCCCAAATCGCTCGCTGGGGACCGTGGCAGGGGCCGGGCTGCGGACCGAGCGTCTGAGATCGGTGCCCCCCCGCCCGGTTTGCCGGCGTCCTGGCAGGTGTTTATCATTCAGTACCCCCACCCTCCCCCCCCACCCCGCACCCCCCCCCACTTTGAGCCTAAAGTCTTCACGGTAAATGGTTTACGTGGTGGGGGCTCTCTGTAAATTCGTGATTCTAATAGAGAAGCTTTTGTAAAGTCTTCATTAAAAATGATTTAGGTTGTGGTGGGCTCGTGGTTTATGGTTCGGGGGCAAGGGCCCCGGCCCTCTGATCCCTGATCCCCGATCGCTGGTTTCATTGTGCGCCGGATGGGGATAATTCTCTGCAATTCGGCGGGCGGATTTTGCGGAGTGTTTTGAGCGGGTTATGAGGGAAATTGGCTTGGCCGGCTTGCGGTGCTGCCAGAGATCAGGGGTCAGGGATCAGGGATCAGGGGTCAGGGATCAGGGGTCAGGGGCGGGGCTGATCCGGTTGCCGGCGTGCAGGTTGCTGTCGATGGGAGCATTGGGCTGTTAGCGACACGCAACGTGGTTGTTCAGGAGAATCTGTAAACCGATGCCGACTTATGAAGGGTCAAATCGTTCCGGGCATCAAGGGCGAGACCTAAGTCATCCGTTATCCCCGGTCCCTCGCATTTGGAGTTGGGGGACATGATACCTATTCACCTCAATTCGAGCTGTGCGCCGACAGCGATTTTGGCTGCCGGCCTACGGCCAGGGACACGACGTGCGATCTGGAAATAGGGGAATAGGTATCATGTCCCCGTATTTTCCCGTATTTTCCAATTGGGCTTCAACACGGCGACCAACCAGATCCAACAGGGCCCAAACTGCAACCCGCCGAACTGGAGCGAGTATTGCTACGATGCCGCGGGCAATATGACCGCCGACAGCTTTCATGCCTACACCTACGACGCCGAAGGCAACGTCACGCAGGTGGACGGCGGCGCGACGGCGCGGTATGTGTACGATGCTCTGAACCACCGGGTGCAGAGTGTAACGAGCAGTGGGACGATTCAATTTGTCTTCAATGCCAACGGGCAACGGGTTTCGGTATGGAACGGGAGCACACAAACCGAGCTTCGCGGCCAGTACTACTGGGGCTCGCAGCCGGTGGCATTCTATGCGGGCGGTCAGACGTACTTTCAGCACCAGGATTGGCTGGGCACGGAGCGGATGCGCACCACGTATAATGGCGGCGTGGAAGCGACCTTCACATCCCTGCCGTTCGGCGATGGTCTAACGACAACCTCGGGGACTGACCTGGACGCCTATCATTACGCTTTGCTCGATCACGATTACGAGTCCGACACCGAGCATGCCCAGTTCAGACAGTATTCCAGCGCCCAGGGGCATTGGATGTCACCCGACCCGTACATCGGGAGCTATCGGCTCGGTAACCCGCAGAGCTTCAACCGGTATGTTTATGCGGCCAATCGGCCACTAGCAGCCGTTGATCCATCGGGCTTGGAGATCCCTGCCTGCACACCGATTTACTGTCCCAATAACAGTGATGGGGGATTGGAGGGCGGCGGCGGAGCCCCTGGTGGGGAGTTTTTTCTCCTTGACTGGGTAAGTTCGTCCTACGGAACCTACGCATATTCAAGTGATGTCTGGGATGCCGCCATGCGGGACGGGTATGGAGGCGGCGTAACGGAGGACGCAGACGGCGATTTATACGACTACAACGGTGATCCTGTTGGGAACACTTGGATGAGCTTCGCACCTACAGACTCTGGCACGTCACAAATGCTAAATGGAACAGTTTCGACCCCGAACGCCCCAAGTAATCCGCCTCCGACTCCGCCAACGCCGCCGCAACCGCAGGGGAACTCCTGGTCCCACCCTTTCACCCTCCCCACATGTAGCCAAATAGGACACGGCGCGGCGGCCGATCTTGCTATTTCTTTTGCGGCTACTGGTGGAGGTAAGACCCCGCCGAACCCAGTCAGTGCACTCTTCGGTTGGACTGGCATGGCCGAAGCCACGTTTTATGGCCTCTTCTGCCAGTAGCAATCCGCAAGTTGTGGACTAGGAGGAAGCGAGACGATGCAATTGCAATGGATTAGGAGTGACAAGAGCGAGAAGATTGCTTTTGTTGTTGCCAATTTGTTTCTGCTTGCGGTCTGGCTGCATTTTCTTGTGCGCTTGATCGCGCGGTGGAATGGTTTAGCCACAAACATTCGTAACGACGTTGGCGCGTTCATGGTGTTTTTCTGTTTTTTGTGGATCACCTTGATCCGCGGGAAAAAGAACGTCGTGTCTGTTGCGATGGCGCTTATGGTCTTTGTAATCGTGTGCGAAATTCTAAAGGCTGTCGGTATGTGACTATTGCGTTGCCCCAAATAACGCGACGCCACAACAACCTCAGAAGCCACCTTGCAATTCCTCGACTCGTATAGCTGGAATCTTAAAAGCGGCTGATGGGCTTTCGACCACGCTGATAATGTCTAACCTCGCCGCGCTTCATTATGCCGCCGGAGGATTCATCATTGGTGCCACGTGCCTTACACCGGAACCTGGGGAACCTTTGGCATGTGCGGCTGGTATTTTCGGCGGAGGTAGCCTGTTTGGCGGCGGCACAGCACTGGGCTACGGCGCTTATAAGGTAGCGACAGAAGAGATGATTCCGGGTATCAAGCAGGCCATCACCTGCCAAGAGTAGGGAGCGGACTATGAGAATATCCATCTCAAGAGCGTGGGAAAGTCTCTGGGTATGGCTGTTTTGGGGCCTTGGCATTTATCTTGCGCTGGAACTTGGGCCATTTTTCATAGCCAAGCAGGTTCTCAACAAGACTGCGAGCGAGCTTGCGGGCCCATACCTGGCTTGCGCTATGCCTGGGGTAATCTTTATGCCACTTGTTTGGTGGCTGAGAAAATGGAGGGAGCGGGGCATGGATTCCAAACGGCTGGCACGCGGGTGGGGCGTAAGCACGGCCCTTTTTGGCGTTGCTGTGGTTGTTGCCGTGTCGTACTCCGGCGTTAAACTCAGCCTCATGGACCCGAAGGGTGCTTTAGGCGGCCTCGTCGTGTCGGTGTTGTTGAGCGTACCCGTCCTCTATTTCACGTTGCACTCCATGGTGCTAAGGCAGTTCCCCACGGGAACGGTTGGGAAACAGATGCCAAGAAGCGACGGAGCCAGTTCTCCGAACTGAAATCCGCCCGTGCTGTTGTTAGCCGCGAGGCGCAGGTGGCCCAGTCATCGCCCCTGAAGGATGACTCTGATTGTTGAGAAGCTGTGCCCCGTTCATCGCGTTTTTTGCGATGAGCGGGGGTTGCGATAAGATCGTGGCCGGACGAGGATCGAGCCATGCCGAGCGGCCTGAAGCGGTTTCAAAAGGCAGAGTCTCTGCACTTCATCACCTTCAGTTGTTTTCACCGCCTGCCGCTGCTGGAAACGCCGAAAGCCAGGGAGACGGTCGAGGCCGTGCTGGAACAGACGCGCGCCAGGCATCATGCGCGAGTTTACGCCTACGTTGCGATGCCCGAGCATATCCATCTTCTTGTCAATGAACCGCCGCAGATTCTCCTGGCGCAGTTTCTCAAAGCCCTTAAGCAGATGACCTCGCGCAAGCTGCGGGGACCGCGCGTGAAGTTCTGGCAAGACCGCTGTTACGACAGCAATGTCCACGGAGAGCAGGCCCGCTCCGAGGTGATCCGCTACATCCATCGCAATCCCGTGGTTCGCGGACTGGCTGAGAAGCCCGAAGACTGGTTGTGGTCGAGCTACCGGCATTACGCAACCGGCATGGAGGGCACGGTCGAGGTCGAATCGCAATGGACAGCGTATTGGCGGGGCAACCAGTTGCCGGAGGGAGTGCGCTTGAGGGAACGCGAACGATCGTGCTTTCCCACCCAAGCCGCAAAAGACGCGGCTTGGATGGGGCACAATCCATCGAGGGAGAATTAGGAGTGAAAGAACTTGACCGGGCCACCCGCCCAACCAATGCAAGCGGTTCCCTTGTCTCGGCGAGGTTTCGAGCGCTTGGGGCCGGCCTTGCCGAAGTCACGGATTCAATCGCGCGAGGCGCCGGGGATTTCAAATCGCACGCCGGCGGCGCTGTTGGCCCACCGGGTTGCTACTACATCGATCTGGTCCATCGGAATCTGCTCGTAGTGCCGGGAATCGAGATCGGTGAGGACCTTTGCGGTCATCATGTAGTTTTGCATCTTCACGGGGTCACGGCCGCTCTTGAAAATCACCGTCAGAGCTTGCCCGGACGCGGACGCTGGTCCGGCGAAGGCGCGTTGCTGATCTTGCGCGCTCGCGGGCGGAATCTCTCCGGGCGGGCCGTAGCCATCGTCTGGATACGGAGCCAGGTCATCGGGAGTCGCATCGCTCTGGAGATAACCAGAGTTATCCGCAGAGTTATCGGAATCGTCCCAATCGTAGAATCCCGGATCGATTAGATAGGGGCCGGCATATCCGGGCCATGTCGGGTAGTTGGAGACATACCAATTGTTGAACGACCGTCTGCGCCTGGCGAAAAGGTCACCGTTCGAACTGCCACCGCGATGCAATGTGCGATTTTGGGCGGATGCCGGTTGACGGCCCATTGCATAGCTCGGAGGACGGCCCGCCAGGAATGGGTTTCTGTTGTAGGGAATGCGGAGGTTGGAGCGATTCGGCGGGCCCATCTGTCGAAATCCCGCGAAACCCGAAGCCCCGTAGCGAAATGGCTGTGCCGGTCGTTGAGAACCGGAAGGGCGTGAAAATCCGGAGGGCGCTGAGAAGCCGGCGTGGCCCGCAAATCCCCGGCTGCCGGAGAATCCGCCGTGCGCGCCGCCGCGCTGCGCAAGGGTGGGCATGGCAAGCGCGAGCAGAGCGATTGCGACCCGGAACTTCATGAAGCTATTCTACGCCCAATCGAATTTCTTTTTTGCGTCGCCAAGGCGGCCCTGGTTCCTTTTCCCCTTTTTCCCTTGTTCCCTTGTTCCCTTGGTCCCTGCCTCGCACCCGTTTGACCCCGCTGGTGCGTCTAACTAGCCTTGCAGGCTAGTGTCCATATCAGCCCATCCCCAACACCCATCAGGGGATTTCGCGTGACCGCTGGTGTCCAACGGTGTCCGCAACCCAAACGCGGGTGCCCAAGGTCACATCGCCACGCGAAACGGGGCAGATAGAAAGGACACCATGTTTGAAAAGCAAGGTAGGTTCTACGCAGACTGGCGCGACGCCAACGGCAACCGCATCCGCAAATCCTCCACCTCCAAACGCGCGGCCCTGCAATTCGAGGCCGAACAAAAAGAGCTAGCCCACCCAAAAAAGCAGGCGAGAGGAATACGGTTGCCGGGGTCCTACTCGCCGCATTCGCCAAAGACCGGGAATGGAAGAATCGCGGCGCGGCCCGCGCCATCATCGCAGCAGCGGGCAGCATCCCGCCGCACCAACTCGCCGCGTCCCACGCCAAAGAAATCGATGATTCACTCGCGCGTAGTGCGTATCAACGCACCACGAAGGCCGGTCAGGCAGGCGCAATAAGACTGCTCCTCCGCTGGCTCTGGGAGAATCACGGCGCACCCAAACTCGACCAGCACATCCGCCACTATCCCGGCGTCCGGCCCCGCAACGTCACTGCCGAACGCGAAGAGATAGACCGGCTGGTGTCCACCGCCCCGCCGCATCTGCGGCTCTGGATTCTCCTCTGCTCGGACCTCGCCATTCGCTCGGGCACAGCGGCCAAACTCGGGCCATCCCACTACTACCCGCAAACCGGCGAGCTCCGCTTCACCACAAAGCACGGCGCGAGACTCATGCTGCCAGTCACCAGCGAAGTCCGCGCCCTCATCGAGCAATGCGACCTCCGCGTCGACCAGCCCTTCACCCACCAACTCTGGCCACGACGCCCCGGAAAACAATTCACCCCCAACCCCGCAAGCAACCGGCTGGCGACCCCGCTCCGCGCGGCATTCCAAAAACTCTGCCGCGCCAACGGAATCACCCGCCACATCGTGCCCCACGATCTGCGCCGCACCACGGCAGTCGCCATGCTGCGCCACACCCACGACGTGCGCGACGTGCAAGCCATCCTCGGACACCGCAGCCTGCAATCGACAATCTGGTACCTCGACCACGATCTGCAACCCGTCCAGCGCGTCAACCTCGAAGCCATCAAACGCCCATTCCTCGTCACCCGAAAGGAACAATCAGCATGAGACTCGCCCTCCTGGCACACAACCAGACATTTGCCATCGACGCTGGCGCCTGCCCGCCGCGCGACCGCACCAGCCGCACAGACAAAGCCCTCACAGCCTGCCGCCACGCGTGGGAGGATGCCTACGCCCAAGCCAACGCCAAAGGCCTGCCAGCGGCCAAGGCGCTGCGCATGGCACAGGTCGCATACAAACTCGCCATGCCGAAAATGGACTCGCTGCCATCCATCCGCGCCGCAATTTCCTGCACCGCGCAGGGCATTCAACTTGAAGTGTTCGACGGGCGCGACGGCTCCCAACTCCTGTACGCGGCGCAGGTTGCACTCGCCACCCTCAAAGTGAAAGGACCAAAAAAGCCATGACCACCCCCCACCCCACACGCGCCGGACAGGTCATCATCGACGGCAAGGCCGAACCATGGGGGCCGCTGGTGCGCCAGCCCGCCGCCGCCGCACGCCTCGCACGCATCCTGAGCCACAGCGCACAGGAGCTTTGGGACACGTGCACAGAGACGGACGCGGCGCAGATGTACGAGGACGCCCGCGCCATCGCAAGCCGCATCCTCGCGGCCTGCCCCGGCGACTGAAAAACACAACAGGAAGTGGTGCGCTTGCCACGCACCACAACCCGTAGTATTCTCGCCAGCATGGACCCGGCAGCAGCGGCGCTAGCTGGCGAACCCCGCAAGACACCGGGCGCGGCTGCAGCCGCGCCCGCCGCGGCAGCATGGCTCGCCGCACCCAAGCCCCACGACGACACCCCGGAACCCGGCTCCCCCGCATCACTCCGCGCCCTCCTCATCGCCATCGGCGAGAGCATCGACAAACCGGCCGGCACGCCAGAGAACCGCGCACTCCTCGCCGCCATAGACAACCTTTTCAGCCCCGAAGACCGCGAACGGCGAAAGGAACCCGCGCCATGACACCACGACAGGCCATCGCCATGCTGCACGTAAAACAGTGGCGCGACGACCGCACGAAAATCAGCGCCGGAATCTCAGGGATCTACAAGCGCAACGGCTACCGCGAACGCCGCCAGCGCGACGCCGACGCACGCATTGTCAGAACCCTCGACTTCGAAAAAGCCCTCGCGCAAATCGGCACCCTCGACCAGTCCATGCTCATCAGCGCCTACTACCTCGGGCACACGCGCAAGGAGACAGCCGACGCCACAGGAGTCAGCGAACGCGCCATCATTTACAAACTCCCCATGGCCCTCGACGCGCTAGCCGCCACGCTGGAACGCCTCGCTCTGCTCTGAAACAAGCCCCACAATTCAGCCAGGACGAACAGCGGACACCGCAGCCAGCCCACAGCACCCCGAACAGAGAACTATAAACAGCCATAGATAAAAGGCCCGGCGTGGCTTCGCCGCGCCCACGAGGAATGCTATACAAGGTGCTCGGCGCTCTCCCGTCACGCGCCCCACAAAAAAGGGCGCGTGCCGCCGCGCTGCGCGCGGTCGCGCCTCGTTCGCATGCGTGGGGGGCGGCGCGGACAAACCACGCGACAGCGACCGCAGGTGGAATCCGCCCCCCAGACCCCCCACGCGGCGGCGCCTCGGCCCCCCACCGCGCAGCCGCTTCGCAGCCCGCGCCGCACGCGCTCTCAAAAGACCCAAACGGCGCGTGCGGTCCCGGTGGGGGGCCTCGCGCCCGGCGTCGTCGTCGTGCCACGGGCGCAAACGTCGCCTACGGCAACGCGCCCTGCACGCCGCCGTCGCCGGGTCCTCGTGGCGCGTGCGGAAATCCCCGGAACGCCAGCACCGCACGCGCCACTCGGCCCGCCGCGAAAAACACCGCGCTAGATCCCGCACGACAAAAACAAAAGCAAGCACAAAATCTCTCTCTTTTTGTCCGGGCCGTTCCGGCCCTACGCGCGGCCAGAAAAAAGCCGCGCAAAAACCCGGACACCAACAGCCGTGCATGCTTGCCCCCGTGGACACCATCGTGCCACGGCGGTCAAGGGCGCTTCGCGCGGGTTCCCCGCTCCGCTTCGCTACGCCCTTGACGCGCCGTGAAAAGACAGCCTGAGAAGGAGGGCAAGCATATGAAAGCCCAAGGCACAAATCCGTTCCGGTTCAGTTGCAGCCAATGTCACACGCTCATTGCTCAGGTCCACATCATCCTCAACATTCTCACCGGCACACGCCGCCGTGTCCGCCACTTCTGCAGCCGCGCATGCGCAGGTTCGTGGCTGGCCAACGCCCCGTAGCCCCGGCGCGGCTCCGCCGCGCCGAACCGCCCACTTTTGCACCGCAAGTTACCATCGGCCATGGCCCTTCGTACTGCCCCAAAACAGGTCACAGGTGACAGCCAGCACAGCCAGCGCTAAGATGCACGTGAGCGCCCAACCGGACGTGCCCCGAAACCCCCAAGGTGTCCAGAAAAAACCCGGACACCACACATCCCCAACACCCGCGCGTCTATCATAGAGCCAGCTTGACTTTAACTAGCCTTGCAGACAGGGCAATTCAATGACGTTTCGTTTCACGCAGTCTTTCGTTCTTCATTCCGGCGCAATTCTGGGTTTGTTGGCCGGCTTGGCCCACGTCTCCGCTGCGCAGACCTCCTCAAGCTCTTCCAACTCCTCCAGTGCGCAGATGTTTGCGCATGAAAAGGCGCCTACACTCATCGATCCCGCGGGACCGACGGTCTCGCTGATCCCCGCGGAGCCGGTGTTTGTGATGGCGGCCGGGCTGAACGCGTGCGGCTACGACGAAGGGCTTGAAGAGAGTTCGCCGATCCGCGAGCGCGTGCGGGACGAGATGAACAAGGTCTTCGCCGACAGCGAGGACGCCCGCCAAAAGCGCGATGCCCTTTGCCTTTACATTGCGCAGCACCGCATGACCGGCACGGAGCTGGACATTGCGCAGTACATCTCACTCTCGCTCTACCTGACGCCGCCGCCGGAGCTCGAAATTACCGCGGATTTGACTGAGATGCCGCCCGACTCGACGCAGGTGGCGGAGGTGGTGCCCATCCTGCGCGCATTCGCGGCCGCGGTGGACCTGCACGCCATCTGGCTGACCACGCACCATGCCTACGACGAAGAGGCGGCCCAGGTGCACGATCCGCTGTCGCAGATGATCGTGGACACCGATCTCTACCTGAAGATGCCGGCGGCCACCTACGACGGGCGCAGGTTCATTGTGGTGATTGAGCCGCAGCTCTCGCCGGGCACGGTGAACGCCCGCATCTATGGGACCGATTACATTGTGGTGGTTTCCCCGGTCAACGGCAAGATTCCCATGGCGTCGGTGCGCCACACCTATCTGCACTACATGATCGATCCGCTGCTCTACGCGCGGACCAACGCCCTGGAGCGCGAGCAGCCCATCCTTAAAGAAATAAGGGACGCGCCGCTCGATTTCCGTTTCCGCTCCGATACCACGGCTCTGACCGTGGAGTGCCTGATCAAGGCGGTGGAAGCGCGCACCATGGACACGGGCGTTCCCGAGTACAAGATTCCCGCGGGCATCGACCGCTCGCAACTGCCGCGCTACGAGCACGAGCGCGAGCTCTACCAGCAGCGGGTGGACGCCGTGAAGTGGGCCACCGTGCAGCACGACATGCGCCAGGGCTTCGTGCTGACGCAATACTTTTACGGGCAGCTGATCCAGTTCGAAAAGGACCCCACGAGCTTGAAAGAGATCCTGGGCGAAATGGTCTACGGCATGGACGTGGACCAGCAGGTGCACCGCGCGCGCGAGACCGAGTTCGACAAGGAAGCCGACGAGGACGTGTTGCAGCGCAGCCGGCCGCGCCAGCTGACGGGGCTGGACCTGGCGGAGGCACGGCTGTCGACAGGGGATATTGCCGCGGCCAGCACCATCGCGCAAAAAGTGCTGGCGCAAGAGACGGACACGGTTTCCAGCGTGGCCGATGCGGCACGCGCGCACTTCATCCTGGCGCGCGCCGATATGCTGAGCGTGCATCCCGGCGAATCGGAAGACGATGCCGAGAGAACCATCGGCGAGGCGGTCGCGCAGTTCGAAAAGACGCTTGAAACCAGCAAAGACCAGCGCCTGCTCGCCTGGTCGCACATTTATCTGGGCCGAATACTCGACCTTGAATGCAAGCGCGACCAGGCCGAGGCCGAGTACAAAGCGGCCCTGGAGGTGCGCGACGGCCAGCTCGATACACGGCTGAACGCGGAACGCGGCGTGAAGACGGCATTTGCCGTGAAGGGCCATAGCTGCGATGAGGACGCGGACGAAGAAGCTCCGGATAACGGAGCCCCCAAGCCCGCATCGCAGCCGCAGCAGGGCGCGCCGAAGCCGCAATAATTCCTCACTTTGCCGCGCCGCGAAGAACGCATGTGTCGCATCCCGGCAAGGATGGGCTTTTCCATGGAGCATAGCGTGCGGCTTCTACGTCAGAATGTGTAGTGAAGGGTGGAACGTGGGCGAAGTGCGCATGGAGTGCGGTCTCGATGAGCTTGAAGCGGCGCTCGGACATAGCTTTTCGCGTCCTGAGCTGCTGGTGTGCGCGCTCACGCATCGATCTCTGGCGCACGAGTTGGCGCAGGCCGAAGTGAGCATTCAGGCGGCGGGCGCGATTCATGTTGCGGGCTGCGAAGACAACGAGCGGCTGGAATATCTTGGCGACGCGGTGTTGGGCCTGGTGGTGGCCGAGGCGCTGTATATCGCGCACCCGGAATGGCGCGAGGGCGAGCTGACGCGCATTCGTTCAGGCCTCGTGAGCCGCGAGCGCATGGCGCAGGTGGCGGAGACCATCGGGCTGGGCAAGTATCTGCGCCTGAGCCGCGGCGAAGAGCGCAGCGGCCTGCGGCGCAAGAGCACGGTGCTCTCCAATACCATGGAAGCAGTGATGGGCGCGCTCTATCTCGATGGCGGCCTGGAACCGGTGCGGGCCTTTGTGCGCAGCCAGGTGATGGGCGAAGCTGCCGAGCGCCTGACCAGCGAGCTGCGCTCCGGAGCCGCGCTGGGCAACTACAAATCGGCCTTGCAGGAGCGGCTGCAGGCGGCGCGCGCCGGGGCTCCCGTCTACCGCGTCAAAAGCGAGAGCGGCCCCGACCATCACAAGCGTTTTCTGGTCGAGGTGCGCGTCAAAGGCGAGGCCGGAGAGCGCGGCAAGTCCATGGCCAGCGGCATGGGGCGCACCAAGAAGCTCGCCGAGCAGGATGCCGCGCGCCGCGCGCTGGAGATGTTGGAGGTTGCCGCCGGCGCACCTCCGCCCGATGCTGATATGGACGCTGAGACCGACGCGGAGATCGGCACGGGGAACGAGGAGCCGCCGGATTCATGAGCGATCCTTCCCCAGCGGCGAATCCGGCGTCCGCGCCAGCTCCCCATCCGGCGCCTGGCGCATTCGCGCACTGGCGCGCGCATTTGCCCACCTTGCCGCAGGCGCTGGCTTCGCTCCTGCAGACCGTGGTGGTGGCGCTGTTTGTTCTCACCTTCATCGTGCAACCTCTGCTCATTCCCTCCGAGAGCATGGAGCGCACTTTGCTGGTGGGCGATTTTGTGCTCTTCAACAAGCAGACCTACGCGCCCGCCGGCAGCCTTGGCCGCTGGCTCCTGCCCTATCGCAGCCCGGCCCGCGGCGACATCGTCGTCTTCCACCATCCCTATCCGCCCATGCTCATCAAGCGGGTGGTCGGCCTTCCCGGCGACCGGCTGCGCATCGCCGGCGGCAAGGTGTTCATCAACGGCGTCGCCCTCGGCGAGCCCTACGCGGTCTTCGAACCCGCGGCGCCCAATCCCGCGCGCGACAACTTTCCCGGCGAGCTCTACGCTCTTCCGGGACCCCAGGTCGACACCCGGTGGTGGGACCAGATGCAAACCCTCAACCACAACGGCGAAATCGTTGTGCCTCCGGACCAATACTTCGTCCTGGGCGACAATCGCAATCACAGCCAGGACTCGCGTTACTGGGGATTTGTGCCGCGCGACGCCGTGGTGGGCCGTCCGCTGGTCATTTATTTCTCGCTGGACCGCCCCTCGCCCAGCGACGTGGAGCTGATTCTGCCGGAGCCGGCGCAGCCTCCCGTGGATGATAGACTCGGACACGAACGGGAACTTGCCGCCAAGGTGGCGGCGTTTGCGCGCTGGCGGCGCATCTTCCACGTAGTGCATTAGAAATACAGTGGTCAGTGGTCAGTGATCAGTGGTCAGTGGTCAGTTCCCGATGCTGGCTGCTGGGAACAGACTGGCCACGAATCGCGGACCAATGAACGCTGGGCACCCTGGCTAAACACCGACCGCAAACCAACGCTGACCACTGACCACTGATAAGAGCGACCGCATGGCAAAGAAAAAGACGCGAGCAGAGAAAGAAACTTCCGGCCAGCGGTCGGAAGCCGCTCCCGTTGCGAACCAGGCCGACGAAACGCCCTTCGAGGCGGTCGCCAGTATCTGTTCGGTGCTTGTCGTCGGTCTCTACATTCTCACTTTTCTCGCGCAAAACTACGTCATCCCCTCGGGCTCGATGGAAAACACGCTGCTGGTGGGCGATCACCTGGTGGTGGATCGCATCACTCTTTCTCCGCCCGCGACTTGGATGCCCCTGGTGCACTATCGCGAGCCGCGACGCGGCGACATCGTGGTCTTTATCAAGCCGGTTGCCGAGCCCCAGCTCGACGCCGACGGCAAACCCCAGTACTTCTTCCTGGTCAAGCGCCTGATCGGCGTGCCCGGCGACCACATCCACTTGCGCCGCGGCATCGTGATTCTCAATGGGGTTGCGCAGCCTCCGCCGAAGGATGGTTCCGACGATCCCGGATCGGGCGATTCGGCCTTTCTCGACGAATTTCCCGGGGGAGGGCCGCCCGAGCCCAATCCCCAGGTTCCCGACGCCTGGATCGAGGATTTTCCCAATCACATTGTTGACGGCGAGCTCGTGGTCCCTCCCGGCATGTACTTCATGATGGGCGACAACCGGCACGACAGCCTCGACTCGCGCTACTGGGGCTTCGTGCCGCGGCAAAACATCGTGGGACGGCCGCTCTTCAATTACTGGTCGTTCAAGTCCACTGAAGACGACTACACGCAAACCGGACTTGGCCCGCGCATTGCCCGGATGTTTCACATGGCGACTCATTTCTTCACCGAGACGCGATGGAACCGGACGTTCCACGTGACGCGCTGACAAGACGGCCCTATCGCCGTTTCCATGGAAGAGCCGGAATCTTCGATGAGCAAAACAAATTCGCCAACGGAAGCGCCCGTTCGACAACCCGCGAAGGCCGTAGAAACAGAGACGCCGTTTGAAGCGGTCGCCAGCATCTGTTCGGTGCTCGTCGTCGGCCTGTTCATTCTTACGTTTCTCGCGCAAAACATGGTCATCCCCTCGGGCTCGATGGAAAAGACGCTGCTGGTGGGCGATCACCTGGTTGTGGATCGCATCACCCTTTCTCCGGCCACAAAATGGATGCCGTTGGTACACTATCGTGAGCCGCGGCGGGGCGACATTGTGGTCTTCGTGAAGCCGGTCACTGACCCCGATCCGGTAACCGGGCAGCCGGTTTACTTGATTTTGATCAAACGGCTCATTGGCGTGCCCGGCGATCATATCCGTCTGCACAACGGCATCGTCAGCATCAACGGCGTGGCCCAAATCCAGCCATTCGCTCAACCCACCACGCCCGAAAATTATCAGCAGTTCCTCGACGATTTTCCCTCCGTGCCTCCCGATCCCGAACCCGGCAATCTGATCCCCGAGTCGTGGGCCGTCGAGTTTCCCAGCCACGTGGTCGACGGCGAGCTCGTCGTGCCTCCCGGCATGTACTTCATGATGGGCGACAACCGGCATGACAGCGCCGATTCTCGCTTCTGGGGTTTTGTGCCCAGAGAGAACATCATGGGCCGGCCGCTGTTCAACTACTGGTCATTCAACGCCACTGAAGAGCAGTTGGAACAGACCGGAATCGTAAAACAGCTGGCCTGGATGGGCCACGTGGTGACGCACTTCTTCTCGGACACGCGCTGGAGGCGCACGTTCCACGTGACGCGGTGAAAAAAGCAGCTACCAGCTTCCAGCTCCCAGCCTCTAGCTTTTTCAACGCGTGAGCCGGATTTTGTGCATACCGCCAGAACCTGATTTCCGCTTTCATGCAGACGGCCGTTCTTCCGCGACCGGGCTGGAAGCTAGCAGCTAGAAGCTGGAAGCTCGCGGCAGCGAATAGAATGATCCCTGGAACGCAATGACAAACGGTGCTGCCAGCAAGAAAGAATCGCACGGCCGGCTGTGGATGGCCCTGGCCGTCGTCGTGCTCCTCGCGCTCGCGCTGGTGGTGCCTCCGCTGATCAGCGTCAGCCATTACAAAGGCCAGATCACGCGCTTGATTGCGCAATCGCTGGGCCGGCCGGTGCGGCTTTCCTCGGTGGAAGTGCGGCTTTTGCCCTGGCCCGGCTTCGTGCTCTCCGACCTGAGCGTGGCCGAAGATCCCGCCTACGGCGCCGAGCCGGTGCTGCATGCCAGCAAAGTCACGGCCTCGCTGCGCCTGCTTGCGTTGTGGCGCGGACGGCTCGAAATCGACAAGATCAGCGTTGACGATGCGAGCCTGAACCTGGTGCGCGCCGCGGCCGGGCAATGGAACCTCGATCCCATTTTCCGCACCGCCGCTGCCAAAACCGGCATTTCTGTTGATGGCAACGGCGCATCCGCAAACGGATCGGGCGACGCCGGCTCGCGCCGCACCCTGCGCCTGCCTTCGCTTGAAGCTACGAACTCACGCATCAATTTCAAGAACGGCGCGGAGAAGTTGCCCTTCTCGCTGCTCAACGCCGATATCTCGTTCTGGCAGGCGAGTCCCGGCGAGTGGCGCATCCGCCTGCGCGGCCAACCCGCGCGCACCGACGTGAGCCTCTATCAGGAAGAGACCGGCGTGGTGCGCATGGAGGCCAGTGTCCGCTCTGCTCCCGCACTGCGCGAAATGCCGGTGCATCTCGACCTCAACTGGCGCGAAGCACGTCTGGGCCAGCTCGCCCGCCTCGTTGCCGGCTCCGATCCCGGCTGGCGCGGCGACCTCGAGGGCGATTTGCACATCGACGGCACCGCCGACGCCGCGCAAATCGCCATGCGCTTGCGCGCCTCCGGCGTGCACCGCGCCGAGTTCGCTCCCGCCGCGCCGCTGGACTTCGACGCCAACTGCGCCTTGCTGTACCACTACACGCGCCACAGCCTGGAAAATCTCGCCTGCGATTCGCCCCTGGGCGACGGCCGCGTGCACCTGAGCGGCGAAAAACTCGGTCTCGACGCCCCGCCGCAGTTCACTGTGGAGTTGGATCGCATTCCCGTCGCAGCCGGCCTGGACGTGCTGCGCACCCTTCGCGGCGGCCTCGATCCCGACCTCGAAGCCAGCGGCACCGTCAGCGGAAAGATCGTCTACGCCTCCGGCACCGGCAGCACCGCACAGCCGGTGAAATCCACAAAACCGCGGCACGGGGTCAAAGCCGCCGTGGAGCCAACCGGCCCGCTTACCGGCAGCCTCACGGTCGCGGATTTCGCGCTCACGGGAGGCGGACTCAGCCGTCCCGTGCAGGCGCCCAAAATCACGCTCGAGGCCTCGGCTGCTCCGCGCGCCTCGGCCACGGCGCTTACCGGAACCGTGGCGATTTCCGCAGGCGGCGACACGCCCCTGGTCTTCAATCTGCGCCTCTCGCTGGCCGGCTATCAGGTGGGTGTTCGTGGCCAAGCGGCCATCGCGCGCGCCCGCGAGCTGGCCCACGCCGCGGACATTCCGCAATCGCAGGCGCTGGCCGCGCTGGCCGGCGAGCCGCTTGCCGTGGACCTCATCGCCGCAGGGCCGTGGATGCCGCCGGAAGAGAATTTTCTCGCCGTCACGCCGGGCGCCGCGCCCGCTGCGGCTGGCGCGCCAGAATCGCCTGCTCCAGCGCCGTCGGTCGGCCCTGCCGCCATTCCCGCAGTCGATTCGCTTACGGGAACCGTGACCTTGCGCAATGCCAACTGGAAGGCCGATTATCTGGCCAACCACGTCGAGATTGCCGAGGCCGTGCTGCATTTGGACGGCTCAAGCCTGCGCTGGGATCCGGTCGATTTCTCCTACGGTCCGCTTAAGGGAACCGTCAGCCTGAGCGTGCCCCTGGCCGGGTCTTCGTCCTGCCCGTCCAGTCTTCCGGTGCCGCAGCCTTGCACGGCGCAGTTCCAAATGCAGTTCGGCGATCTCGACGCGGGCCTGCTCGAATCCGCGTTGCTGGGCGCAAAGGAAAAAACTACGCTGCTGTCCGATCTCATCAATCGCCTGCGTCCCTCCGCATCGCCGCCCTGGCCCGCGCTCGAGGGCACGGTGAAAGCGGATTCGCTGGTTCTCGGCCCCGTCACGCTCGATGGGGTGTCTGCCGCCCTGCGCGTTCTGCCTACGGGCGTGGAGATTACCAGCCTGGACGCCGGCCTGTTCGACGGCAAACTTCACCTCGCCGGATCGCTCTCGAAATCCGCCACCGAGCAAGACAAGCCGGCCTACACCTTCGAAGGCGATTTCCAGAAGCTCGATGGCCCTTCCATCGGCGCCTTGCTCGGCCTGCGCTGGGCCGGGGCGCCTTTGAACGGCAACGGCAAAATCGAGTTCTCCGGCTACACCGGCGAGGATCTCGCGGTCTCGGCCCACGGCGCACTGCACTTCGAGTGCCGGCGCGGAGCCATCGGCAACCAGCCCTCGGAATCCTCCAAAGCCGGACCGGTTCCGGCGGCGCTGGGCCGCTTCGACCGCTGGACCGCCGACGCGACCATCGCCAACGGCGGCCTCACGCTCGAGCAGAACCTCGTCTCCACGGGCGCGCGCAAGAAATCCGTCCAAGCCACGGTCACCTTTAGCGATCCGCCGCTGGTTAGCTTCGGTGCGCCGAAGCAGACTGCCGCGAAGCGCTAATCGCTCGTGGCTCTTTCAACTTCCACCAAGCACAGGAATCTCCGTGCCCGATCCTTTCGCGCTTTTTGCGAAAGGGTGGGAAAGCACGAACCTCCATTTCCGGCATGCCCCATACAATCGAACTATGCGCTCTCCCGCAGTTTCCTCCCCTGTTCTCATCCATTGCCAAGGCATCCTCTTCGATATGGACGGCATTCTCATTTCGTCCATCGCATCGGTGGAGCGCAGTTGGACGAAATGGGCGCATCTGCGCAACGTCGACGCCGCTCTGACGCGAGAAACCGCGCATGGCCGTCGTGCGGTCGAGACCATTGGCCTTCTGCGTCCCGATCTCGACCCCGAGGACGAGCTCAAAGTGATCGAAGACATTGAAATCGCCGACAACGAGGGGCTCACCGTGCTGCCCGGCGTGCTGGCGCTGCTGGCCGCGTTGCCCGCGGATCGCTGGACGGTGGTCACCAGCGCCACGCAGCGGCTGGCGCGCATCCGCATGGCCGCCGGAGGCATTCCCGTGCCCGCGCGCCTCGTCACCGCGGACCGCGTCACGCGCGGCAAGCCGCATCCCGAGCCGTTTCTCGCGGGAGCCGCCCTGCTCGGTGTGGCACCTGCCGATTGCGTGGTCTTTGAAGATTCGGCTTCCGGCGCGCAGGCCGGACGCGATGCGGGATGCACTGTGGTCGCAACCACCTTCTCGCATCCCATCGAATCCCTCGACGCTGCGCATCATCTGGTGCGGGATTTGACCGACGTGAAAGCGGAGGCGGTACGCGGCGAGATTAGATTGCAGCTCACGCCCATTGCAGAAAGCCGGTAGCTAAAAGCTGAAACCTGAAAATTGAAACCTGAAACCTGAAACCTGAAACCTGAAACCTACCTTACTCGTTGGCTTCGATCCTGCGGCCGTGCAGGTCCTGCATGGGCCGCGTGTTCAATTTGTAGAGATTGGCGAAGGCGCGGAACTGATCGCGGCTGATGCTGAGGTCATCCTGGAAGACGAACCAGCGCACGCCCTCGGCGCAGGGCGGCGTGAGCATGGAACCCAGGTAGGTCCAGTAGCCGCGGTCTTCCGGCAGCAGGCCGCCCGCGCTCACCAGGTCGGTCACCTTGGCGCTGGCGCCGGGCTTCTTGGGCAACTGCGCCCACAGGCTCGATAGCAGGGCATTGGGAAATCCCCGGTCCTGGTTGAGGCGCACGGCCACAATCGCCACTTTGCCGTCGTCGCTGCGGTGCACAAGATCGATCTCCATGTCGCTGAGCTTGCCTTTGATGGGGTGCTCGCTGGGGTGGTGGAAGTCGAGCTCGACCAGGTGATAGCGGATGCCGTTGGCCACCATCGTGCTGCCGGGATCGACGTGCGCAACGATGCCGCGGCCGGTGTTCTCGAGCGTCATGGGTCCGGCAATGTAGTGGAACTCGAGCGGCTGCAGGCTCTTGTCGAGGTGAGTGCTGCGAATGTTGATCGGCGACTGCTCGTGGCCCTTCGAGCAGGCCTCGTATGCGGGATCGAGCCTGCCCCAGGCCAGCGGTCCGGTTTTGCCTTCGTAGGTCCAGTTGGCTCCGCTTTCCACCCCAGCGACGGGGACCTGTCGCTGGGGGCCCGGGCTTTGTGCGGCCGACAGGGCGGCCGAGCCAAGCAAAAGTACGGCGATCGCAGTTAGACGCATGGGTTTCTCCGCTACAAAAAGACAGTTCAGCATCCCGGAGAATTCTACGGCATGGGCGCGCGGAGCGCGAAAAACAAATGGGACCCGCCGGATTGGCGGATCCCATGGTCGTGTCTACCGATTGGGCATTGCGCGCGGTGAGCGGCTACTTTGCGGCCACGGCCACGCCGGCCTGCTCGGCCAGCTTGGCAGCCTTGTCGGTGTTTTCCCAGGTAAACTCCGGCTCAGTGCGGCCAAAGTGGCCGTAGGCGGCGGTCTTCTGGAAGATGGGCCGGCGCAGGTTCAGGCTCTCGATAATGCCCTTGGGCGTCAGCGAGAAGTTCTTACGCACGAGTTCGGTGAGCTTGGTTTCGCTCAGCTTGCCCGTGCCAAAGGTCTCAACGAGAACCGAGACAGGCTCGGCGACGCCGATGGCGTAGGCCAGTTGGACCTCAGCCTTTTCCGCCAGTCCCGCGGCCACAATGTTCTTGGCGATGTGGCGCGCCATGTAGGCCGCCGAGCGGTCCACCTTGGTCGGATCTTTTCCTGAAAATGCTCCGCCGCCGTGCCGGCCCATGCCGCCGTAGGTGTCTACGATGATCTTGCGGCCGGTGAGCCCGGTGTCGCCCATGGGCCCGCCGATGACGAAGCGGCCGGTGGGATTGATGTGGTACTTGGTGTGCTCGTCGAGCCACTTGGCGGGCAGCACGGCTTGAATCACGTGCTTGAGGATGTCGGCGTGCAGCTCTTCGTTGCTGATGGCCTCGGAGTGCTGGCTGGAAATCACGACGGCGTCGATGCGGGCGGGCTTGCCATCCTCGCCGTACTCCACTGTGACCTGGCTCTTGCCGTCGGGGCGGAGGTAGGGCAGTTTGCCGCTCTTGCGCACCGCGGTCAACTGGCGGCAGAGCTTGTGCGCCAGCGAGATCGGCGCGGGCATCAGCTCCGGCGTTTCGTTGGAGGCGTAGCCGAACATCATGCCCTGGTCGCCGGCGCCGCCGGTGTCAACGCCCTGCGCGATGTCGCCCGATTGCTTGTTGATGGTCGAGATCACGGCGCAGGTGTTGGAGTCGAATCCGTAGAGCGCGTTGTCGTAGCCGATGGAGGCGATGACGCCGCGCACCAGCGACTGGAAATCCACGTAAGCCTTGGTGGTGATTTCGCCGGCGATGACCACCAGGCCGGTGGCCGTGAGGGTTTCCGCGGC
>Ga0181529_10000648_pt1 | contig 49627 bp, 47 predicted proteins | sample PEATcosm2014_Bin_36_FD_119763 | JGI IMG/M metagenome (GOLD analysis project Ga0181529, IMG submission 119763) | Peatland microbial communities from MTU Mesocosm Facility, Houghton, MI, USA - PEATcosm2014_Bin10_30_metaG | ecosystem: Environmental > Terrestrial > Soil > Wetlands > Peat | place...
AAAAAAACTTTACCTGAATTAATATTAGAGAAGCATTTAAACTTACGACCAAAATTAAAAGCTGTGTACACAGAAAGTCACAGGCGGTTTTACCTGGAAGACACACGGTTTCATCTTAGTTACCTTGCCGGATCCATTTTAGCTAATGAACCGGTTTTATTTACCGAATATATAAGTTGGGCTAAAACCTTCTTTTCAACTCTTCCTATTGATGAGAATGATATTATACTTAATCTTGAATTAATAAGAGACTCGCTTGAAACAATTTTAGAGCCGGATCTTTCTGTAATAACGTTAAAATACATTAACGCGGGGATCGAAATATTTAAGTTACATAATGATATGCCGGTTTCATTTATTAATGAATCCAACTCCTTAAATGTACTTGCAAATAAGTACCTTTCTTTTCTGATAGAAGGAAATAAACAGGCAGCTTTAAATATAATTTTGGAGGCTATAAAGGCAGGTACACCGATAAAGGATATTTATTTAAATGTATTTCAGGAAACGCAGAAAGAAATCGGACGGTTATGGCAGTTAAGTAAAATAACTGTGGCACAGGAGCATTTTATAACTGCTGCAACTCAATTAATAATGGCTCAGCTTTATACTTATTTATTTACTTCCGAAAAAAAGAATAAATCAATAATTGTCTCATGTGTTCAGGGAGAACTTCATGAAATAGGGGCCCGTATGGTTGCGGATTTATTTGAAATGGATGGATGGAACTCTTATTATTTCGGCGCGAACACACCTAACAGCAGCATTACCAAAGCTATTGAAACTTACCGGCCGGATATTTTTGCCATTTCTGCAACAATGACTTATAATTTAAGCGCCGTAAGTGAATTGATTGAGAGTATAAGAAAAAACCCCAATACTAATTACGTAAAGATACTGGCCGGAGGGTATCCTTTCAATTTAGCCGCCGATCTTTGGCAAAATATGGGAGCTGACGGTTCTGCAAGAAACGCCCTGGAAGCAATTCAACTTGCTTCAACATTATTATAGTAACCGGGAGTATACAATGACTTACACAAATGAAGGTTTAATAATTGTTTGCACGCAGGATGGAATAATTCAAACAGTTCATTACAGTTCCATTAATAAAGAGCCCGTTAATATTGAGGGAAAATTATTTATTGATCTTTTTGTTAATGAATATATAAGCAAAGCATTAGATTTTATTGTTGAGATTAGAAAATCTTCTGCATCCTTCGGATGGGAATTGATACTGAAGCCAGCATACTCTGATGAACCTTTTTATTTTGGCGGCGCTTTAATTAATGACGGCATTACAATCTTCGGTTCAAAAGCAAAAGTAGATTTTACAAATTACTTATCAGGCATATCCCGGATCAATGAAGAACAGTTAAATAGAATAAGAACCGTGGAAAAAGAACAATCCAATTCATCAGGTTCGGATATTCATACGAGCAGTTATTATTTTGACGAATTAAGCCGATTGAATAATGATTTAATCGGGATGCAAAGAGAACTCTTCCAAAAAAATGCAGAAATAAAAAAGGCTAATGAGGAACTTAAGAAGTTAAATTCTATTAAAGATAAATTCTTTTCAATTATAGCACATGATTTAAAAAGTCCATTCCAGGGACTTGTGGGATTAACACAATTAATTGTGGATGGAGCTTCAAGTTTTTCGAAAGCCGAATTGGATGACTCAATAAAAGTATTAAACAGCAGCGCAAAAAATCTTTTTAAGCAGTTAACTAATTTATTAGACTGGGCCCATATGCAGAGAGGTACGGTAAGCTTTAATCCAAAAAATATAAATTTATTTGAAATATTATCAGCAAATATTGAGCTTTTGCATAACAGAGGAGAACAAAAAGGCATAGAGATAATTTCCGGAGTATCGAAAGATTATTTTGTCCGGGCTGATGAAGAAATGCTTAATTCAATTTTACGAAATCTTTTATCGAATGCTTTAAAATTTACAAAACGAAATGGGAAAATAACCATTATTTCGACAGAAGCTGAAAATCATATGGTAGAGATTGCGGTAAAAGATGATGGTATTGGTATGTCCCCTGAATTAGTGGAAAAGCTATTTAAGATAGAAGAAAGAGTTGGACACAAAGGTACAGAGCGGGAGGCAGGTACGGGCTTAGGACTGCTTCTTTGTAAAGAATTTGTGGAAAGACATGGCGGTAAAATATGGGTTGAGAGTAAGATAAATTCAGGGAGCACATTTTATTTTACCATGCAGTCAAAGCTACCTGATCTAAGAAATTGATAATGGAAAGATCAGAATTGCTAATGTTCTTATGAAAACTTATATAATATCAATGTTAAACTCTAATTATCATTCTTAGTGCAGGTACAATTTTTAACTGAGTCCGGAGCGGGATACAGATCAAATTTATCACGCGGATATATTTTTATTTTTTTGTCCAACATTAAATGATTTATTTTAAAATCATATTTATAAATTTTATCGGCATCATCAGTATAACCGAATATAACATAAACATCATTATTTATTTGAGAATATTTTATGGATTCCGGGCTGCCGTATACCATATTAAAGGCTTCATCGGGAATATTGCCGTATATGACTTTCCCAAGGTGCAAATCAAATACCGTAATTGAACCGAAGCCGTCAATTTCATGGTTAATAAAAAGGTAATGCTTGTCCTTTGTAATAAAATAATGCCCGCCGGGCAGATCAATTAACTTACCGTTCCTGTCAATAAGTAAAGTTCTGCCGTCATAGTCACCATATTTATTTATGATAAAATATTTATTGTCAGGCTGTTTAGCAGGAACATATAATCCGTATGATTTTCCTAAACCTTCTATATTAATAAATTCTTTTTTATGCAATATCCGGCCTTCTTTAATTATTTCTACCCATGCGCTGCATTCACTGCCCAGAACCTGTTTGATTTGGATTTCTATATTACCGAAATGGTAATTTGATTTAGTAATTACTGCACTATCCCCGGAAATATTTTCAAAAGGAAATATACCCGCCTGGGGGAAAAAGATTATTAATAAAATAAACAGGTTGAAGAAGTATTTCATTTTTTCGTATGGTAATTTTTAAATATATAGACTCTAAAACACTCCCTACATACACTTTATACAGTGGCGGTGAAAATGTTGAGTTAAACTAATTAATTATGGGTTGATTGTCAAAGGGATAAGAAGGGAGAATGGAGGATGGAAACCGTAGGACGGAGGACAAAGACGGGACAGCGGAGAGAGAAAAAAAAGGGGAAATAAATTAATATTTCTGAAATAGATGATCCGCTTGCTGAACTAACTAGTTTGCGAACTGACATGTTTACTGAGAGGTCAGATTGCTAATCTGTCCTACGGAATCAATCAGATCCATATATGGGGCGGATCTCTACACTGCCGCCGGTATCAAGCGCAGGACAACCGTGCGCTAATGTTACCGCTTCGTCCAGGGTTTCGGCTTTAATAATTATAAAGCTTCCGAGTATTTCCTGCGTTTCAACGAAAGGGCCGTCGGTAATTACACCGCCCGGTTTCAGGACTTTACCTTCCATTGCAAGTCGCGGCCCGCTGCTTGCAATTTTCCCCTGGGCTGCTATGCCTCCTGCCCAGTCCTTCCATTTTTTAGCAAGGGCTCCCATCTCTTTAGGCGATACGTTACTGAATTCAAAATTAGGCTGCCTGAATAATAACATGAATTCTTTCATTTTTTTTATCCTTATATTATTGAATGTATTGATTACACCCGAATAATGATTGAGAATATGGGAATTGGACATCTGCACATAAATTAATAGTGTCATGCTACTTCTGTTATGTCAAGGCTCACTATTTTGAATGGTAAACGGAAAATATCTGAACCAGGATTCACAGGATTTTAGGATTTTCAGGATTATAAGAAAATGTCTGAACTGCTGATTCATTTGATTAGACTTGAGCCCGAGGCTCATCAGCCTTTGGCTGAGATTTCACTGATTAGTTTAATAACTTTTATTCGTATTAATTTTATTATGAGTTGATAAATAATAGATTATCATAATAATCATATTAATCACACAAATCATAGTTCAGACAATTTGCGATTCATTAGGACGTTTTAGAGACTGGGCCACATAGTAGTATACTTTCCCCCGCCTCGTAAAACATTAAACATACAAGGTTGAGACGAATCCCCAAAGGCTGAAGCAACCCTGGATAAAATTAATCTTAGAAAGGTATCTGTTAAATTTATTATTGCACACTATCACGTTTGGCAATTTTTCTTACTTCCACGGTGTTACCTTCACCCTGCAAAACAGGGGAACCTTTTGCTAATTCGGCAGCTTCATCTGCGGATTCCGCTTTAACAATAATAAATCCGCCGATTGTTTCTTTTATATCGCCGAAAGGCCCGTTAGTAACAATCTTTTTATGATGAAGAACGCGTGCATCGTCGAACAGCAGCCCGGTACCGCTGATGAATTTATTCTGGGAAGTTATCCCGGCTATCCAGTCCATTGTCTGTTTCATCCAGATTTGTATTTGTTCCGGCGAAGCGACCTTATAACCGTCTTCATGCCTGAAAATTAAAATAAATTCGTCCATGATTTAACTCCAATTAATAATTTTTTGAATTTTTTGATTTACATACATATAACAATCGGGATTAAGGAAATTGGACATCGTTAATACACAAAATTAAATTTTATTTTTATAACTTGTGCAATGAACTATGTGATTTGAATATTATATAAGACGAATTATGACGTGGATAAATTTGTCATTCTGTGGTCATTTGATGGTCATTCAATTGTCATTCTGTAGTCATTGGATGGTCATTCAATTGTCATTCTGTAGTCATTTTAGTAATTCTTTAACCACGGTTTTTGCTTCCGTTATAATTGAATCCGGGTACTTCATTATTTGAAGCAGCTTTATTGCATTTCCTGAAGTGCAGGGGCCTTCTTTAATTTTGTAATTAAAAAAGAATTTTCCGTCTTCTACCTGTTCGCTAAAATGGAACATTTTAAAATTGCCGCCGAGTAAATCCTGCAGTTCAATATCATGTGTTGTAACAAATACTCTGCTTCTTTTATCAAGATAATTTAATACAGCCGCTGAGGATGCAAGCCTTTCTACCGTGTTCGTTCCCCTGAATATTTCATCGATCAGGAATAAATATTTATCTTTTTCTTCCGATAATTTTATAAAATTATTAAGCGCTTCTATCTCGGCAAAGAAATAGCTTTTCCCTTCTCCCAAATCTTCATTCCTGCGGATTGCAGATTTAACTATAAGTGCAGGAATATTAATCTCTTCAGACAGGCTGAAGTAAAGAGTCTGCGAAAGAATAAAATTTATTCCAATTGTTTTTATAAAAGTTGTTTTACCGGACATATTGGAACCGGTTATCATCAGTGATTTTGAGAGATTATCCAGGCTGTTCGGAACCGCATCACTGATTAAAGGATGATAGAGATTCCGGAAATTCATGAGTCCCGAATTATTAAAAACCGGGGTGGAAAAAACCGGCAGCTCTTCCAGGTAAGAAGCAACTGATATTGATGCATCCAGGCCGGCTACGCATTTAAAAACTTCATGAATTTCATTTTGATTTTTCAGTAAAACATTAACCGACCTGTAATAAGCAATAACATCATACATTAAAAACATATTAAGATATTCAATGCCAATCAGCGCCAGCCCGTTAAGAGATTCTTTGTCAATAACCAGGTAGCCTAACTTCTTATTCAGTGAAGTGAGCATGCTGCTTTTTTGTTTTAAAAATTCAATTTCAGCAACAGGAATTCCGGTTTTTATTTTACCTATAGAAACTGCGGCGGTTATCAGGGAATTCAGGCTTGAGAACCCGATAAAATACTCATAAATACTTTTCGAAAATAAATTATGCAGAACCAGGTTAATTAGTAAAACAGTCAGCCCTGCTAAAAGGAACACCGGTTTGATTGCGATTAATAAAAAGGAAATAACCAAAAGAACAGGCCATAAATAAAAAAGACGAAAGTATTTATTAAAAGGGATGGATTTGTTTAATAATAACGAAGCTGCAAAGTATGAAGCCTGGCCGGATAAACCAAAAAGTTTAATCTGAATTCTCTCCCTGCACTCCTTATCACGTTTTAAATATGAGAATAGTTCAAATCTCTTTTTTAGAATGTTTTCATCTTTTTCAAATTTATGCAGTATATGGTAAAGATATTGCTGCCCTATCCCCGAAATGTTTCTGTCAATCTTTGAAAAGAAAGAATCAAGATCCAGATCGTTCCAGGTTTTCTTATCAACTATTGAATTGTCTTCCTCCGGGTTTAATAAATTATGATACGATGCAATTAAATCGATATCCCGGAATTTATCAACCGGTTTGCCCCAAACCCTTCTTAAATATTCTACCCGCTTTTTCTTTGTTGTAAACATATATATAGGATTGAATAAAATTATTCTATAAATATAATATTATAATTAAGCCAATAATTACCCATCATTTTATTTTACGCGGTTTGGACATTTCCTTAATAAAATCCGCAATATCGGTTTTAAATTCAGGCAAAGATTCTTTGTTAATGTACATCATATGGCCGGCATTAAAATATTTCATGCGGACTCTTTCTTTAAGATTGGGAATGTTGCCGCCAAGATGATTCATTGTATATTCAGTTGCAAAAAACGGCGTTGCCAGGTCAAAATAACCGTTAAGCATAAGAACATTTAAGTAGGGATCTTTGTACATAACATCTGCAAGATCCGGTGAGACGTCGCCGTTTTGAAGTGCGAAGGCTCTTCCGTCTGCCTGGCGGGTCCAATTCCATTTAAATTCTTCATTACCGTAAGCATTCACACGGTATGTCTGATCTGCAGGAAATCCTAAATCATTATGTAAATATTCTAAAAATGTTGAAGTAAACGGAGGGCTTATAGCAGAACTCTGGGGATCAAAATCCGAATATTCCGCAAGTAAATCGCCTGAAGGAGCTTTATACCTTGCGTCCAGCCTGCCGACTGTTTTACCTTTTTCACGAAGGAGTTCGGCCGTAAATTGTGATTCATCAATTCGAAGATTAGCTTTTATCCAGTAAGCTTTTGAAATCCCAGTAAATTCATAAAGCTTACCGGCAACTTTATCTAATTCAGAACTGTCGTTTGACGAACCTTTGAATAAAGCTTCGGAATATTCATGCTGCGAATAATCTTCTACTGTTTTTACAAATGATATTAAATCCGACGGCTGTGAAGGCAAAGTTTTATGATACCAAGAAACAGCGGCGTATGTGGGCAGTAATAATACATAAGGTAAATCGTTACCCGGGATGGCAGAAAGAGTTTCAAAATTAAAAACAGTTGAAACAAAAATAATTCCGTTTATTGAAATTCCTTTGTTTTCAAAAAGATAATCCGAAACGCCTGCAGAGCGCAAAGTGCCGTAACTTTCGCCAAGTAAAAATTTGGGCGAATTCAGCCTGTTATTTTGAAGTATATACTGATAAATAAATTCACTAATAGATTTAATATCTTCATTAATCCCCCAGAAATTTTTTCCCTTTGCTTTGCCCACAGGTTTGCTTAACCCGGTACCTACGGGATCGATCATTACAAGGTCGGTTGCATCAATAATAGAATAATTATTATCCGCGGTTTCATAAGGTGCGGGCGGGACTGCATCGGGATCATCGAGCACAACGCGTTTTGGGCCAAGAGCGCCCATATGAAGCCACATTGATGATGAGCCGGGGCCGCCGTTATATGCAAATGTAACCGGGCGTTTTCCGAAATCAGTTTCTCCTTCTTTTGTGTAAGCAGTAAAACCAATAAGCGCTATAGCAGTGTCATTTTCATTTTTTAACAAAAAAGTTCCGGTTGTTGCCGCATAATTAATTTCTTTGCCGTCAATTGTAATGCTATGATGAGTTACAATCTGAATTGGTTTGGGAATGGCAGATTCCGCAGAGTCGCTTTTTCCGGGTTTAGGCTGCGCTGATAAATTTACAATGATAAACAAAAATAAACATACAATTGAGATGAAAATCTTTTTCATAAGAATTCCTTTTTGCAGTGTTAAATTATTTTTTATTTTCTTTTATAAAACTAAGTACCTGAACCAGGCTATAACAACCCTATTATTATATGTACCGGATATTTAGTCTAAAGTATAAATGACGAAAAATTAATTAATATTTAATGATATTATAATAAATAATTATATTACATAATTATAATAAATTATTAAAACATAATGTGAAGCTCACCTTGAAAGTTTTGGCGTGCTGTAGAGCCGGGGCATGCCCCTGCTCTACAACTTTAAACATACAAAGTAGAATCTCAAGGAAAAAATTCATCCGTTACCAAACATATGGAATTAATGCTTTTGTCCTTTTCTTGTATCCGGGATATTCATTTGGGAACTGCATTTCCATAAGTTTATCTTCCGCACCCACGCGCCAGAAAAAAATGGGGCCAAGAAAGACAAGAAGAAATATCCAGGCTCCGCCCATCACAACTGCTGAACCAAGGATTGCGAGGAACCCGCCGGAATACATCGGATGGCGTATATAATTATACGGTCCGGATATTACAAGTTCTTGCCTTTCCTTAGCGGAAACTGCCTGGCTCCAGTTTTTACCAAGCTGCTGCCGCCCCCAGATGTTTATACCGAGTCCCGTAAAACACAAAATAACACCGATACTGCTTTGAACAGGACTTACAGGATCGAAATTCAGGAACCGGAATATTTTAACATGAGGAAGCATGAATGAGATGATAACAATAAACAGAATGCCAAAATTCTGCAAAGGGTGTTCACCAGTGTCGTGTTTCGTTCCTGCTGCGGCAACAATTAAGTACACAAGGAGGATAAGCCAGGAAGCATAAATTAGCCATGCGAAAATTATTGAGTTCATGATTTTATTATACTTTAATTCTTTTTAATAATTTTTGCAGATCTTTCATATAATATATTTAATAAGAAGCCTGCCCGTAAAGTTAAGCTGTCTTCAACAATTAGTAAACAGCTTATTAAATTTCCATATATAATTCTTAAACAATCAACCCGGAATTTTCCAGTGCCTCTTTAAGACCGACATGAATGTTTGTGAATAAAGGGACAAAGCCTAAATCCTTCCGCAATTTTTCATTCGACATCGTTTTGGGCGTGATTAACAAACGGAGCACGTCAGGAGTAATATCGGCCTGCTTGCCAAGCAACCTGTCAATCCACGATGAGCAGGCAGCATAACTATAAGCCACGGGTATCGGAAGATAGTATGGACTCCGTGCGGTGAGTAACTTTGCCATTTCATCAAGGAATTGCCGCCACACTGCAGGCTCGTCATCTCCAACATTATAAACGTTGAGTCCGGGTTTAGTCTGTTCGCATGCAAGAACAAGAGCTTCTGCTGCATCCTCAACGTGTACAAAGCTGATCTTTACATTTCCATTACCGGGCCAGGGACAAAAGCCGCTTCGCAATTTACCGCCGAGTTCATGAAGTATCCGTCCGCTTGAACCATAAACTTCACCAATACGGCAGATCATCAGTCCGGGCAATCCGGCCGTTTGAAACATCTCCTCAATTTGGAGTTTTGATTTGCCGTAAGGTATAACCGGGCGACATGGATAACTTTCGGATGCTTCACCTTCGATATCGCCATAAACTTCGGCCGCACTTGCAAAAACCCAATTGCGAACACCCGCCTTTATGCCCCATTCCAAAAGATTGCGGGCAATTGGGATATCGGTATTTTTAAATTCCTGCGTTCCGCACCCTGCATAACTGCCTGCCAGGTGGATAATGGCATCAGGTACTTCCCAATCTCTAATAGGGTAACGCAGATCGGCAATTAAATTTGCTTCATTGCACTGCCGCCGGGCAACTCCTGTTATTAACCAGCCGCGCGACCGGGCCTTCCTTACAACCGAGCGGCCAATAAAGCCGCCGGCACCTGTTACTAAAACATGCATTTGATCACCTTTTCCTTTCCAGGTATACGATGGTAACAGTAACCTGATCTTCGTACGACAACATTTCTTTGAGTACGGATAAAGCACGTATTGTGCCTTCGCGCTGAAAAAGTGCTGCGTACTGCGGGGGCGCTGCGGGTTTATCAAGTGCGGCAAAAGATTTGCCCGTATATATAAGCATGAAATCAAACGGCTGCGCCGGAAGCGCCGCCTTAATAAATTGAAAGCCTGTGTAAGTATTACCATGTGCAATAACTTCCTCAATTGCAGGCCTGATATGCTGATTGAAATCGGCCTCCCAAAGAAACGCTGTACCCGGTTTGCAGCGAATCTGAACCAGGATGCCCGGCTCGGTAACAGCAGGAGCAGGCTGTTTATCCTCACTGAGAGCAGGCAAACCTGCAACTGTTATCGCAAGAACAAAGAGCAGTATTGCCCAGCGCGGTATATGTGTAAAGAGAGATAGTACTTTGGTAAAACGGGCCGGCAGTTCCTGTTCTTCCATGCGGCCGGCGCATAACATTCCGGTAATCATAACTATCCCCGAGAAACCAAGAAGGCAAGGCGAACGCAGCAGGATCGCAAGCCCGATTCCACATAACCATGTACCGGATATTGCAAAATTAAGAGAATGCATTAATGAACCCGGCCGGGCAGATTTAGATTCCATACCTTTGGGGAATATCTGTAACCAGCAGTACCTGAATGAGAGCAATATACCGGAGAGAATAAGTATTACGGCAATTGTTTCCATCAAGAAAGGAAGCCGCCAAATGAGTTTGAACCGGTGATCAAGTTGAATAGCTATCCAGGGCAAGGCAAGAAAATAGATCAGGAAAACGGACAAAAAAATCAAAAAGAATCGCAGGAGTCGTTGCATAGCATTTCCCTCTTTCTAAAATGATTTATTCGTTTTGCTAAAGTGTAAATAATCAGGTTTGATTATAATATAAATTAAAGGGAATAAATGCTATAGGCTGCCTTAAAAAATATCTTATCAGATATAACTTAAAAACAATTGCGAGTGATTTGGATATATGTTTTGTTTTAGGAAACAAGAAATCTCAAAAAATCGTTATCCCCATTGTTCACGAACTGCAAGAACGAATTTTTACTGAATATGGCGCTTCATTAGCTCCTATATATTTTACTTTGGAAGAATTTAATAAAAGAGCAATTAAATATTTATCTCCGGTAAATAACATTATTAAAGAGGGTATCTTAATATCACGTAAAAGCATAAAAGAGATTAAGTATGGTTCACAAATCAAGCAGAATAAAAATTGACAAATCATTATCGGCTAATTTTATTCAAGTAAAAAAAAATTTTAGTGATGGCGCTACAATTGCATATGAATATTTTAATGCAGCCGGCGTATTGATAGTTCCTTCAGCAATTGCATTGGCCGATGCTCTTACAATTAAGCTTGGAGGCGTTAAGTGTAAAGGTGAAAATCATAATGAGATTTTGGGAATATTAAAAGATTTATCCCCGGATAATTCCCAAAGAGATAATGACACTTTTTTTGACTTCGACAAATTGAGGACTGGAACAAATGATCTATTGGAAAAATTAAGACCTGCTCACTGTTTTTAATTAAATAACTATCTATGTTTATTTTTTACTTTTAGCTTAATTAAGAGGTAACCATGAAAAAAGATATAATAGATAGAATAACAATTGATGATAAGATTTTAAATGGGAAACCTGCAATTAGAGGGAAAAGAATCGCTGTTCAGACTATTCTGGAATTTCTTTCTGCCGGCGAAAATGAGAATGAAATATTAAAGCAATATCCTTCGTTAGAAAAAAAAGACATTACTGCCTGTCTTAGGTTTGCATCAAAATTAATGGACAGAAATTATACTTTTAAATCAGTTTCATAAATGAAAAAATATCTTATTGATGTTAATCTTCCGTATTATTTTTCACTTTGGAATAAAGAGGATTTCATTCATCAAAAAGATATTAATGATGAATGGACAGATGAACAGATTTGGAATTATGCCGCTGAGAACAATTTAACTATAATAACTAAAGCTAGTGATTTCTCTCACCGTATAATTTTACATAATCCACCACCAAGAATAATTCACATCAGATTTGGAAATGTAAAGATGAAGGAATTCTTTAGTATTCTTTCTTAACTTCGGAATGATATACAAAAAATGAGTGATAAATCGAAATTAGTTAACGTTTTTGAAGACAGAATAGAAGCTATTGAATAGTAATTTATATTAAATTGTAATTTGAGGCTAACCTACGAGGTGAGCCTCACGTACTATTTGCCACGATTTATTTACCGTGGCTTAAATAACTTATTGCATCAACTACGGTTTTATGGGTACCGGTAATAACAAGTGTATCCTTTTCAAGAATTCTTTCATCACTGGCCGGATTGGTTATGGTTTTATCTCCCCTTACAATTGCGATAATAGTAACGCCGGTAACTGCCCTAAGGTTCAGTTCCTTCATACTCTTGCCGGTGTGAATGTTGTTATCATCTATATAATATGTTTCCGTAAGACCTGCAGCAAGCAGTTCGTTAAGATTAACCAAAGAGTTAATGCCTTCTTCCCCTTTTCTCATCATACTATACGATTCGCCGCGGAGTAAAGAGACCTGTTTCATTATCACATTTAAAGGGATATGGTATTTTTCCAATACTTTGCTGAATATCTGTAATGAAGTTTCAAATTCTTCCGGGATAACTTCATCGGCGCCGAGTGTAATAAGATCATCTATCTCATTTGCGTACCGCGTTCTTATGACCGCATAAATTTTAGGATTAAGTTTTTTTGCCTGGTCCAGCCCAATCCTGGAGGCGACAGGATCGGATATGGCAAAGACAATAATGGATGCTTTTTCAATCCCGGCAGTTTCCAAAATTTCACCACGGGTTATATCTCCATAGATTATTTTTTCACCTTTTGATTTTTCATCCTTCACAACTTCGGGATTCATTTCAATAACAAGATACTTTATGCCGGTTTCTTTTAATACGCGTGCAAGGTTACGTCCATTTAAACCGAATCCTGCAATAATTACATGATCGGATAATTTCATTCCCCCGCCCTCTTTCCCCAGTGTATCAATTTGGCTTATACCGTAACCGAGCGCCGGCGCGAGCCTTATTAAAAAGGGAGTAAGAAGCATCGTAAAAATAGACGATGCAAGAAAAGCGTTATAGAAATCTTTACTAATCAGGTTAAGAGATAACCCCGATTGGGAAAGGACAAAAGAAAATTCGCCGATCTGCGAAAGACCAAGCCCGGCTATAACTGCAATCCTTAACGGATATTTCAGCGCCTTTACCAGGATTACAATAACAGAGGATTTTAAGATAATTATAACAAGCGTGAGCCAGGCTAATATAAACAAATGATCGGATACGAATTTAATATTAAGCAGCAGGCCGATGGAAACGAAAAATATACTATTAAATACATCCTTAAGCGGAAGAATCTCGGCTGTTATCTGATGGCTGAAATCTGATTCCGAAAGGATCAGCCCCGCAATGAATGCCCCGATTGCAAAAGAGAGTCCGATTAAGTTGGTTAAGTACGCAGTACCGAGAAGAAGTAAGATTGTCCCGACGGTAAAAGCTTCTCTTATCCGCAGCCTTGCAAGCTGGAACAGTATCTTCGGCATTAAGAACCTTGCCAATAAAATGATTACAATAACAGCGCCTGAGGCGTATAAAAGATGAAGAATAATTTTTGCTGCGGCAAAGTTACCGCTCCCGCCTAATACAGGGAGAAAGATCAGCATAGGAACTACTGCAACATCCTGCAATATTAAAATAACAAGTGAAATTCTTCCGAAAGGGGTTTCAAGTTCATTCCTCTCCTGCAGTAACTTTAATACAATAGCCGAACTGGAAAGGCTTACAAGCATCCCGTAGAATACGGCTTTATTGAGAGGGATCTTAAACAGGTAAAAAATGGAGGCAGTTAAAACAATTGTAAGAATAACCTGGAGCCCGCCGGCATAAAATAAAATGCGCCGCATTTTTATCAGCTTGCTGAATGAAACTTCAATCCCGATAGTAAAAAGCAGGAGTATGACGCCTATTTCCGCCATTACTTCAATATTCTGCAGATCTGAGATTAATTTAAACCCGTACGGGCCAATTATCATTCCGGCGGCTAAAAATCCAAGTATACTGGGAATATTAAATCTTTTAAAAAGGAAAATAATCGGGAGTGATACCAGCAGGATTATAACAATATCTTTTATGATGGTAAACTGAAGCATAAAATATTATAAACGTCTCCTTTTAATTTAGCTAAATGAAGGGTCCTATCGAATATTGAGATGTTTTAACAAACTTTCTTTAAGCGGTGCAAGTTCATTCTGTATAATGAACCAAATAATGGAAATATCAACCTGGAAATACTCGTGAACAATTCTATTCCTGATCCCATTCAATTTTTGCCAGGGAATATCATTGAACTTTTGTTGTACATCTTGTGAAATGTTTTTAGATGCTTCACCTAACATTTCAATATTACTTACTGCAGTATCTATTCTAAGCGGATTAGTAGAGAAGTCAACAAATGTTAGATTTTTAGTATAACTCTCAATTTTAGTTATACTATCGAGTATATCTTCAAAAAGTATTTTCCAGTCCCTTTTAGACATATATTAAATCTTGTTTTATGAATTCAAACATTTTAGGTTTAATTGCGTTTTCAGTAACAAGATCTATCTTAACTCCCAAAATATTTTCAATTTCATCGGCAAGAAGAACGAAATCGAGTCCAATTGGTTTATCGAACTCCACTAAAATATCAATATCGCTTAATTCATCGGCTTCTCCCCTTGCCACAGAACCGAATATTCCTATCCGTTTAATATTATATTTATCTTTTATATCCCCCTTATGCAATTCAAGCAATGATTTTATCTCAGAAAGTTTTTTCATAAAAAATCCTTCCCACACAAAACAAATTTAAGATCTATATGTAAAGATAATGATTTTTTTGATTTATGATGAAATTTCAATATGCTGAAGAGATCTAAAATCATAGTAAGGAATTTGATCAAGGAGACAGATAAATTAAATTTCTGCCAGACATAATAATCATATAAACCGGTTTAATCAAAAAAATCAGAGCCTGTTCACACGGGAGTTCAAACTTTTGTCCCTCTTATCCCCCGCCCTGTAATTATTAAAATTTTTTTATTATCTTAGAATAGTTCTTACAAGTTATCATAGAGCCCGGTAGTTTATTACTGAAATTAAGTATACTAATTAGAATTATAATATTGAAAAAATCTTTGTACGGTCATTTTTTGAAAGGAACTTTAAATGAAAAAAATTAATATCAACGCCAGATTCCTTACAATAACGGGAATGATAATAGCCGGGGCTGCTTTAAGACTTGTTCCGCATTATCCGAATTTTACCCCGATTGCAGCCATAGCTCTTTTCGGAGGGGCTTACTTTACGAATAAGAAGCTGGCCGTTATAGTTCCTTTCGCAGCTATGCTGCTCTCCGACCTGGTACTGGGCTATCACTCCACTTTCCTTGCGGTATATATCAGCTTTGCATTAATTGTAGGTATAGGATTTATACTCCGGAAGAAAAGAACGGTATCCAGAATTTTAGTTGCTTCGGTTTCCTCATCGGTTCTCTTTTTTGTAATCACGAATTTTGCATTCTGGTTAACAGGAGCTTTATACCCGATGAACATTGCCGGACTGGCAACATGTTTTACAGCGGCTATTCCATTTTTCCAGAACACACTTATCGGCGACCTGGTATACACAGGCTTATTCTTCGGCGCATTTGAATTTGCAACGCACAAGCTGCCGGTGCTTGAACAAGTGAAGGCATAGCGAAAATTTCGGGAAAAGTGTTTTAACCGGTTGCGTGAATTAAGCTAAGATTAAGTTAAATTATAGTTTCTAACGACCTCCTCCCATTGGGACAAACCTTACTCCCCCCTTATCAAGGAGGGGAGTGGTTTGCCGTAACACCATGCGGGGTGGTATAATAATATTAGATTTTATTGTTTTTGGTCGGGCAGCGCAGCATTCATTTATTTACAAACCCTTTCTATGAGAAAAGACATTCCAATCTTAATTGATTTTGACGGAGTTATAAGGTTAGGCTCCAGGCTTGCATCAGATGCTACCGAGTTTTTAAATTTTCTTCATAGTGAAAATCTCCCCTTTTTTGTTATAACCAACTCAACAAGAGAATCTTCAAACGATTTAAAAAAGATTTTATCAGGAAGCGGGACAAGTTTTAATATAAATGCAATGACAACCGTTGATGCAACAATTGAATATATAAAGGAAAATAAATTAAGCGTTTCTGTTTATTGTATTGAAAATGTCCGCCGCTGCTTTAGGGAGTTTCTTGATGAAGAAAATCCGCAGGCTGTTGTTATCGGCGATTTGGGAACCGGTTGGTCTTACAAAATACTGAATGAAATTTTTAATAAGGTACATGGGGGAGCAGAAATTATTGCAATGCAGAAAAATAAATTCTGGAAGCCTGACGGGATTGAACTTGCTCTTGATGCAGGGGCCTTTATTGCCGCGATTGAATATGCATCGGGTAAAAATTCTGTTCTTATAGGCAAGCCTTCGCCAATATATTTTCATACAGCATTAAAGATGCTGGGCTTCCCTGCCTGTTCCCCGTTTATTATGATAGGCGACGACCTGGAAAACGATGTTCAATCCGCCCGGGACCTGGGCGGTAAAGGGATCTTAGTTTACACCGGTAAAACGAAGTTTCCACTTCCGGAAGATTTAAAAATCCGCCCTGATTACGAAGCACAAAATCTTGCTGCCGTAATGGAGTTATTGAAAAACCTTCTTCACTAATCTAAATATTAAAATCTCTGCCCTAATTCATATTTTAATATAACTCCTCCTCCTGGCCGCAACAACCGGATTTCTGAGTTATCTCTTACTCTTAAATAAACACTCCCCTTTAACTTTCAACGGGCAATTGAGACTTTTTTAAGCTCTCTAAAATTTTTTCTATCAGCATTTTTCTGATTTTAAGCCTGGTTCTGAAATTCATAGTGTCTGTATCGCTTATTTCCATTTTCAGATCAGATAGCAAATCTCCCAAAACGCTGATAATATCTGCTACTTCCTCTTCTGAAATATTGAATTCTATGTGTACCATATTCACCTCATAAAGATTTATCTAATACACTTTCTTTTTATAGATATTTCAAAGATATAATAATAATATAATGATTTTCCGCCAAAAATGTTTAAGCAGGTAACACCTGCTAAATAATTATGATTTTAGAATAATTTAGATCCCCTAAAAGCTACGTGGCCGGTTTCTCTTTGCAGCAACATAGATGGATATATGTTATAATTCCCTATAATCCATTGCAATCGAAAATATCTGTGTTACAACCTATAATGTTAAATTTATGTAATGTTCTCAAAATCATTTCTAATAGTCATTAGCTAAATAGTTGTAAATAAATTGATTGCAAATCTTTACAAGATAACGCCGACAATTGCTTAAACCTTAATAATTTAATTATTTTATAATGAGAATTAATTTGTTGAATAGTCTTCTGGGTGTTAAGTTTGCATGGAATATTTTGGTCTTCTGTGCAACTAACCCAGGAGAAGATGAGTAATTACGATTTTCTCATCAGCAAAATTTATTTGCCCATAAAAATTTTAAAAGTATTAAGACTTTTAAAATAAAAAATCAACGTTATTATGAAAAAGTTAATAGCCGTTGGATAAATTATTTAGTAAAAGTTAGGGAAACTTTCTTTATCACAAAAAATTTGATAGGAGCGATATGGAACTAAAGTTAATATTAGGCATAAGCGTTCTTGGACTCTTATTTGCGGTATATCTGATCAGAGATGTACTTAAAAGAGATACCGGAACCGATAAAATGCGGGAAATTTCCGATGCGATTAAAGCAGGCGCTGAGGCTTTCCTAAGAAGACAAAACAGAACAATTGTTTACCTTGCTATTGCACTTGCAGCATTTATCTATATTATGTATGCATTTTTCAGAACACCTACTGCAAATGACCCCTCAACTCCGGGCCAAATGGCATTGTGGACCACACTTTCCTTTGTACTTGGAGCCGGCTGTTCTTTAGCTGCTGGTTATATGGGAATGTGGGTTGCAATCAGGTCAAACATCAGAACAGCGGCTGCTGCTATGAAAGGAATGAACGGAGCTTTACAAACCGCTTTAAGAGGCGGAGCAGTTTCCGGTTTCTTTGTTGTTGCAATGAGCTTATTAGGTGTAGCCGGTTTGTTTGCCCTGGCTAAAATTTCAGGCGCTACTCAAAATGTTACACAAATTCCATTATTAATTGTAGGCTACGGTTTCGGTGCAAGTTTTGTAGCTTTGTTTGCACAATTAGGCGGCGGTATTTATACCAAAGCAGCAGATGTAGGCGCTGACCTTGTTGGAAAAGTTGAAGCAGGAATCCCTGAAGATGATCCAAGAAACCCGGCAGTTATTGCAGATTTAGTCGGCGATAACGTTGGTGATTGCGCAGGCCGTGGTGCAGATTTATTTGAATCAACAGCAGCCGAAAATATCGGCGCTATGATTTTGGCCGCAGCTTTATATAAAGCAAACGGAGTTGCTTTCCAGGCCGAAGGTTTATCGCTTCTCGGCGTATTATTATTCCCCTTAGTAGCACGTGCTTTTGGAATTATTGCTTCGGTAATCGGAGTTTTAATTGTAAAAACAAACGACAAAGAAGATCCGATGTCTGCATTAAACCGCGGTTTTTATGTTACAGCCGCACTTGTTGCAGTAGGATTTTTCATTGCATCAAAATGGCTGCTCGGCGGACATTATTTAAATTTCTTTTTTTGCGGAGTTATAGGTATTTTAATTTCACTCGCCTTTGTTTATATAACTCAATATTATACCGAATACAAATACCGCCCTGTTAAATCAATTGCAGAAGCTTCCCAAACCGGCCCGGCAACTAACATCATAGCCGGAATTGCTGTAGGTATGGAATCAACAGGCTTACCTGTATTAGTAATTGCTGCAGGAATTGTAAGCACCTACTTTTTAGGACAGGCTTCAGGTTTACAGGATGCAGGGTTATTCGGCACAGCCGTTGCAACAATGGGTATGCTCGGTTCTGCTGCTTATATACTTGCAATGGATTCATTCGGCCCGATTACCGATAACGCAGGCGGCATCATTGAAATGAGCGAACAGCCTGAAGAAGTAAGAGTAAAGACAGACAGGCTTGATGCAGTAGGTAACACAACCAAAGCATTAACCAAAGGATATGCAGTTGGTTCAGCAGCTTTGGCAGCATTCTTATTATTCGGCGCTTATATTGACGAAGTAAAAAATTATTCTCCTTCATTTAAGGGAGTTATTAATCTTGACAAACCCGAAGTTTTCGTCGGAGCACTTTTAGGCGCTATGCTTGTCATTATTTTCTCTTCACTTGCAATTAAAGCAGTTGGTAAAGCAGCTTATGCAATTATTAATAACGTAAGAGAACAATTCAAGAATAACCCTGGAATAATGAAGGGTACTTCAAAACCTGATTACGGCCAGTGCGTTGATATTGCTACAAAAGCAGCATTAAAGAAAATGGTTGTTCCGGGCTTGCTCATAGTTGGCTTAACAATCGGCGTTGGATTAGTCTTTAAATGGCTCTATTATGTAGGCGGCGGCGCATCTAATGTTAACGGTGCAACCGGGGCTGAAGTAATTGGCGGTTATTTAATGGTAGGAACCATTACCGGAATCTTATTTGCTTTATTCTTAAACAACGGCGGCGGCGCCTGGGATAATGCAAAGAAATTTATTGAAACAGGCGCTTTCGGCGGTAAGAAATCAGATCCGCATAAAGCTGCCGTTGTCGGCGATACAGTTGGCGATCCTTTTAAAGATACGGCCGGACCTTCGCTGCACGTTTTAATTAAACTTCTAAGCACATTAACTCTTGTTTTGGCTCCGCTCTTTATCTAAGAATATTCTTTTATAATATTCATTTGAACCTAACCCCGGAAAACCGGGGTTAGGTTTTTTTTTGACTGTCTGAACTATGATTCTTATGATTCAAATGATTTACATGATTATCGGAGTTGAGTGGAATTCTGTCGGAATCGGGATTCAAAGGATGGAGCAAACTGTCTGAACCAGGATTCTCAGGATTTCAGCCAAAGGCTGATGAGTCTCTGGCTCAAAAGGATTTTCAGGATAAGCGCAATTGTCTGAACTATGATTCTTAATATTAATATCCTGAAGCTAAAAATCCTGCTAATCCTAAAATCTGTTTAATCCTGGTTCAGACTTTTGTATTTCTATTAACAATAGATACTGATTTAAATATTTTATTTTTTTAATAAAGGAATGGGCTGTAAATTTACAGATGTTAAAAATTTATTTAAAAACCGGAGATCAAAGGTTTACAAGGGAACATATTGCAGTATATTATATCTAAACATAAATACAGGAACTGAATGATGAAGCAACTTTTCGCAAAGAAACCTTTGAAGGTCTTGCTGGATGAAGTTGTAAGTGAAAACCGGCTTCGCCGTGTACTTGGCCCGGTAGCACTTACAAGTTTAGGAGTGGGAGCAATTATAGGTACGGGTATTTTTGTTTTATCGGGAGTAGCGGCTCATGATAAATCCGGCCCGGCAATAGTTCTTTCATTTATTGTTTCGGGTTTTGCATGCGTTTTTGCCGCACTTTGTTACGCTGAATTTGCTTCCATGGTGCCGGTTGCCGGATCTGCTTATACGTACGCTTATGCAACGCTGGGAGAATTATTTGCATGGATTATAGGATGGGACCTGATATTAGAATATGCAGTTGCATCGGCAACAGTTGCACACGGATGGTCTCATTACTTCCAGGATTTTATAAGCATTTTAGGATTTAAGTTCGGGCATGCTATCTCAAATGCCCCTTTCGATTTTAACCCTGATACCGGACTATTACATGTAACAGGTTCCGTGCTTGACCTGCCTGCAATATTAATCACTATTATCATTACGGCTATATTAGTTAAAGGCATTAAAGAGAGCGCCGGATTTAATGCAGGTATAGTAATATTAAAACTTGGAATTGTATTCTTAGTTCTGATCGTTGGTGCTTTTTATATTAACCCGGCTAACTGGCATCCGTTTGCGCCGTTCGGGCTTTCGGGATTGAGTTTTTTCGGTAGAACAGTTTGGGGCCAGGCAGGCCCGGGCGGGTCGCCGGTAGGGGTTCTTGCGGGCGCGGCAATAATATTTTTTGCGTATATAGGGTTTGATTCGGTTTCAACTCATTCAGAAGAGGCAAAAAATCCCAAAAGAGACGTTCCTATCGGGATTATAACTTCACTTGTACTTTGCACAGTTCTATATATAGCGGTTTCCGGAGTATTAACCGGTATGGTGCCGTATAATAAAATTGATATTGATGCACCCGTTTCCAATGCATTTAAACAAATAGGTTTGCCATGGGCGCAGTTTTTAGTTTCACTCGGCGCCATTGCAGGTATTACATCCGTACTTCTTGTTATGATGCTGAGCCAGGCAAGAATATTTTTAGCTATGGCAAGGGACGGTCTTATCCCGACAAAGTTTTTCGGCGATGTACATGAAAAATTCAGAACCCCGTGGAAAGCTACAATACTAACCGGTGTATTTGTTTTACTGCTTGGCGGATTTTTACCCCTGAGAGTTTTAGCCGACCTTGTTAATATCGGGACGTTATTTGCCTTTGTAATTGTTTGCGCCGCAGTAATGATAATGCGCAAGACTCATCCGGAAGCAGAGCGCCCTTTCAGAGCGCCGTTTGTCCCGGTTGTACCTATACTGGGAATTATAATCTGCGTACTGCTGATGTGCTCACTGCCTGAAGAGAACTGGTACCGGCTGATCGGCTGGCTTATTATAGGCCTGGTTATTTACTTTTTTTACGGACGCAAGCACAGTATTATGCACAGAATATTGAATGAAAAGGATAATGATTCATCCCGTGCAAAGAAAACGGCTCAATAAATCCGGATGAGGAAAATTTACATCAATTGCATACTAAAGAGTTTATTTTTTATTAGTTCAAATATGTTTCACCTGGAAAGGATAATCGATGGATAACCCCACATTATTAGACCTTATTGCAAAAGGCGGTTATGTAATTTTTATATTAGCGTTCTGTTCATTGCTTTCGGTAAAAGTAATTATTGAAAAGTATATTACTTTCAAAGGCATTACCGAGAAAATAATTACGGAATTCATGGAAAATATTTATAAAGCCCTGAATGAAAATGAATTTAAGGAAGCCCAGTTTATATGCAAAACAAGTTCCTGGAACTGGTTTATAATGAAAATAAAATGCCCGCTTGCCAACGTTGTAAAGTATATACTGGAAAATTATAAAGAACCGAAAGAAGAATTGGAAGTTTCAGCTTTTAATCAATTAGATAAAGAAATAGCAAAAATGGAAAAAGGGCTTGGTATACTTGCAACACTCGGCAGTATATCCCCGTTTATAGGATTATTTGGAACCGTAATAGGAATTATCAGGTCGTTTAACGCACTTACGGTAAACAGCACATCTAATTACAATATGGTAATGAGCGGAATTGCGGATGCGCTGATTGCAACCGCTGCAGGTCTTCTGGTTGCAGTACCCGCGGTAATGTTCTACAATTATTTTATGAAACGACTGAAATTAAGCATGCCGTTATACGATGAAGCTATTCATAAAACACTAAGATTAGTTAATGCTTACGAAGCCGGGAAGAAAAATGAGACGGTATAAAATAGACGAAAAAGAATTTTCAGAAATTAACATTACACCGTTTACGGATGTTATTCTTGTAGTGTTAATTATATTTATGATAACAAGCCCGTTCCTTATAACCGGCGCGCTTATGGTAAAACTACCTCAATCGTCTTCCTCGGAAACAACACTGAACAACAGTATTGAAGTTTACCTGAACAATCAGAATCAAATATTCCTGAACAACAAGATGATTGATATTTCACAGCTCCCGGCAAGCCTGCAGGCTGAATTCATACAAAAAGGCAGCAGGGATGTTGTTGTTAAAGCCGATAAGGATGCAGTCTACGGCAATGTAGTTCAGCTTCTTGACGCCCTGAAAAACGCCGGCGCTTCAAAATTGCTTATGGCAACATTGAAGAAATAAATTTAATATATATACGTGTTATGTATAAGATTTGAATTTTCACTTCTTATGTTTTAAACTTTTTTAGTCCCATCGGGACGGCATGCTTGTAGTAAAAATGATGCCGAATAAAAAAACAAAACCGCATCGCGTTGGTATGGTGTGCTGATAACCGGATCACCATGCCGCATCTACGATGCTTGTAATAATTTGTCTTTGCAATTATGGCTACAAGCATTTCACGGCTCTGCCGTTGTTAAATATAATTTAAAGCATTTTAATTTATAATTGTAAATGCTGCTTTTGAAAATGTAAAAATGAAATTATTTACTTCTAAAAACTTTCCTTTAATTATCTCCATTATTTTTCACGTAATTTTATTCTTTATTATTATGTTTTTATTTAACCGGAAACCCCCGGAGACAAAAGTAATCCCGGTGGAAATAGGCTTCGGCGGTACGGTTGAATCAAACTCCCCCGGAAGCCCGGGAGGCGGAGGCGAAGAAGAGCAGCCTGTAAAAGAAGCGCTGAAGACTGCTGAAAAAAATAAAGTTAAACCCGAAGAAGAAACAATAAGCGATAAGAATAAATCAGCCTCAAAAAATATCAAAAGCCCTGCAGCCGGAGATACGGCCAAGGGTTATGCTTCCGGAAACTCCGGAGGAGGTTCCGGAAGCGGGACAGGAACCGGCGGCAACGGCAACGGACAGCCCGGTTCGGGTCCTGCGAAAAAAGGATTGTATATTCCAAATGATATTTATTATGTAGCGGTTGATCAGATGCCTGTACCAATAGGCGGAAATGAGAGCATAAATGAAAAAGCCGTCTATCCTGCCCAGGCTAAGGCAAATAATATACAGGGTACAGTTTATGTATTGGCATTTATTGATGAACGCGGATATGTAAAGAAGACTTCTCTTATCAAAGGAATTGGTTACGGGTGCGATCAGGCCGCGCTACAGGCAATAAAAAGTACCCGCTTTGAACCGGGTGTATTGCACGGCATGACGGTAAAAGTTCAGTTAACCGTTCCGGTGATTTTTCCCAATCAATAACGGTAAAATGTGAGGCTCATCTTGGAGGTGAGCCTCACGTAATTTTTATTATTTCAGACTATCAATAGATTTTTGAATCCTGTCTTTTGCAGGCTGATCCTTCGCAAGTTTCAATGCAGTTTCGTAATTCTTCATAGCCAAATCCTTTTTACCGGTAAGAACATATACATTTGCAAGTCCTGTATATGCACGGATTGAATTTGGATTGGATTTTAAATTAGTATTAAATATTTCTATTGCTTCATCATATTTTTTATCATTTGTAAGCTGGCCGCCGAGTGAATTTAAATCATTTTCACTCGCCATTTTTATAGCCTCTGATTCAAGCTGTTTTGCCTCATCAGCCTTGCCTGTTTTTTCAAGAAGCTGCGATTTAACATAAAGGTTTCCAAAACTTTTACCCATACTTATTGATTTATCAGCCCAAATTAATCCCTGCTCCAGGTCATAATTATTCCTGTTGCAATAATTAGCCGCCTGCTGGAATGCATTTGCCTGGAAACCCGCCTGGCCGGTTAATTCTTTCTTCATATTCTCAACAACAACTTTATTTACATCAACTTCAATCTTAAACGGAACCTTTAATTTTTCCCAGTACAATGCCGCGGTTACTGAAGCCGGTTCCGGGTTATCAAATAAAAACGTTAATGCTTCAGTAAAAGGAGCCGCTTCAGGTTTTGCCATAATTCTTAATGCATCATGCGTGGAATCATAAAAATAACTGCCCCAAGCCTGGTTATCCTTACTGAAAATTATTGTCCATTCACCTTCAGAGGGGATAGTGTGTAAGCCGTACTCACCTTTAGGAAGTTCGTTCCCGTTTATTTTAACTGCGGTAGAAAATTCTATGGTTGTATTTTCATCTGCACCCGCACGCCAGATTTCATTATAAGGTACAAGGCTGCCCCATATAGCCCTGCCTTTTACCAACGGGCGGTGGTATGTAATATTAATATTTGTTAAACCGATTGTTTGAGACACGGATGCTTTCTGACTCAGATCCGGCTGGTGAAGTGCCTGCTGCGCAAAAACTGAAACAAAACAGGAACAACAAATCGCCCCAATTGCAAACGCAATAATCCTGAATGAAAATTTCATTAAACCTCCTAAAAATTAAATTGAATGACCTAATTTAGCGAAATGATTTTGTGTTATCAGGTGATTTGTGATAAACGGTTTTGCGCCGCCGCTTTTCAGTTCAGGCATGTGGTTTGAGAGCGGTTATTTTTTCTTACAACTAATAATTATAAATTTTATTTGGTTATTGCGAATAATCAGGGCGAACGAAGCGAGTTAAAAACACATTTTTGTGCATTCATATCTATTAACGCTATTTAGTCTTATTCCATTCAGTAAAACCTTCATTATTAAGATTTAATTTAATTACCTTGCCATTTTCTATAACAAATTCATCCACTGTTCCCGCAGCGCCATCGAAACTGAATTTTGTATCAGACCGGAATATTAGTTTTAACGATAGTTGTTCTGAAAGTTTGGCAATCAAAGAACCTTTATCCAGCGTGATAGTAATTGTCGTTTTAGGGTCGGTCACTAATGAATACGTGCCGGCGCACGCGGCTAATGTACTGGCAGGTAATTTAACGGATGCATTATATGGAGTATAGCCTTCCCATACCCAGGGTATTGTCACACCCGTTATGTTTTCTACGAGCTCTTTAAAAATACTCTCACCATTTGAACTATTTGTCATTATTATAAGCGATGTCCTTTTATCAGGGAAATTGATACAATAATGTTCCCATCCATCGGAATGCCCTTCTTTAAAAAACACCCATCCATAAGGGCTATTGAACAGCCCCCAACCAAGGCCGTAAGACAGTTGTATATTTCTATTCATACTTGTTGTGTCATTGTTTAATGAAGGAAACTCCTGTTTGGTATAAATGCCGATTTGAGGTGTTAACATTTCCTGTTTTGAATTTTTAGTTAACCTTTCCCCCTGCATCACTGCCGCAACAAAACGCGTATAATCCGCAATAGTGGTTTCCATAGATCCTGCTGCATTGGCGGTTGTCCTTTTATCTTTAGGAAAAACATCTCCGGAAGTATTATGTCCGACTGCATAATTATTTTCAAATGCTGGCTGCCAAACAAAACTGGTCCTGGTCATACCAAATGGTTTAAATATATTCTCCTGTGCGAGGTCTTCCAGGGATCTGTTGGTAATAATCTCAAGAACAAACTGCAACAGGCATATTCCTTCTCCTGAGTAGGCGTATCTTTCTCCCGGTGTAAAAAATATTTCAAGTTTTTGGTTGTCGTGTGGATTTAACCAGCGCCAATTAGGGAAACCGGTAGTATGTTCAAGACAGTGTCTTGCGGTAATTAATTTCCACCTGTCGTCTCCGGAAAGGTCTTTATAGTTTTTATATTCAGGTAATGGCTTGGGCAAATAAGTGAATAAAGGTTTGTCAAGATTAATTACACCTTTATCAGCTAACTGCATAACGAGATATGCAAACAATGGCTTAGCTAAAGAAGCGGCATAAAAACAAGTAGCTGTATCATTCAATTGATTCTTATCTTTGTTGCTGTAGCCGTAGCCTTTTACATAAGCGATTTTATTGTCAACAATAATACCAAGACATAAACCGGTTACGCCTGCAGTATCCATTAGTTTTTTTACACCGGCATCAATTGAAGCAGTTGTAAGCGTTTTACCATCAGGTCTTGAAATTAGTATTTGTTGGGCAACTGCCGGATATATAAATAAAATCGTTAATAATAATAAGAATAATTTTCTATTCATTAGAAAATTCCACATTGAAAAACTATTTAACACTTTTTTCATTTTTCTTCCCAAACGTCGGACAAAAGTAATATCCTTTTAACATTATTGAGCTCATAACTGTTTTAAGCTAAAATACATATTTCGTTGGATGATAAATTGAAAAAACTGATAAACGGAAATTATTGTTAGTTATCGGTAAAGTTTGCAGGTGAACCCCACGTATTTTTTTTAATTAATTGCCGGGATGGGCTCTCTGCCTCAGATACCCCACTATACCCGGTATTAAAGAAATACAAATAACAGCAATAATTACAAAAGAAAAATTATGCTTAATAAAATCTATATTGCCGAAATAAAAACCGCCGTAAGCAAATATTGCTACCCAAGAAACTGCGCCTAAAATAATATAAGCTACAAATTTTGAATAAGTCATACTTCCTATACCGGCTACAAACGGCGCAAAGGTTCTGATTATAGGAATGAAACGCGCGAATAAAACTGTTTTTGCTCCGTACGTTTCATAAAATTTATGAGTGCGGTCCAGGTATTCCTTCTTAAGAAACCTAACATTTTCTTTGTGAAATATTTTAGGCCCTAAAAAATGGCCTGCCCAGTAATTAACGGTATCGCCCAGGAAAGAGGCAGAAGCCAAAATGAGGAAAAGATAATTTACATTAAGTGTGCCTTTGGCGGCAAATGTTGCCGCGGCAAAGATTAATGAATCTCCCGGTAGAAAAGGAGTAACTACAAGCCCGGTCTCACAAAAGATTACTAAAAATAAAATAACGTATGTTAAAGTTCCGTACTGATTAATTATTATGTTTAAATGTACATCAAGATGTAAAAAAAGATCGAATAGATATTTTATTAATTCCATTTAGTTCCTGTTTTGAGAATTGTTGAATTACCTTTATTAAAATCAAATAATGAATTGCCTCAATTTATGAGCTTCAGTGAAAATTTGCGTTGCAATAATGAATTTACAAAAGAATATAATTTAATTTATTGTGTTTAAAGCGGTAAACTGTTGAAACAGTTGAGAGCAACTTTATTAGAATCATTAACACCGCGATTAATCGCGGTGTTAATAATCTTTCATCCCAAACTTTTTAACCGTTTTAACGGTTTACTCCACGTTTATCAAAAAATAAAAAACAGAATAAATTATTGAATATTTTTAAATTTTTATTCAGCCGCTAATGGTTGAGGCAACAATCAACTTCTTTTGTTTTAAGTAATTTGTAAAATTATTTAATTTATATTTTCTCCACATAATCTAATTCAACTCCGTAAGTTTCTTTTAAATTATATAAAGAAATGAACGCAATTATAACAGATATTACGCCAACAATCAAAGCGGAATAAACAAGGCCGAAAGGAATTCTTAAAAGTCCGAAAACCAAAGTTATTGGAATTACCGAACCTCTTATAAAATTTGGAACTGTTGTGGTGACTGTTGCTCTTAAGTTGGTGCCGAACTGCTCCGAAGCAGTTGTAACAAATACAGCCCAGTAACCGATTGAGATGCCAAGTAAAACGCAGAGTGAGTAAAAGTATACCGGGGATAACCCGTGAGAAAAAAGATAAACGATAACAAAAATCCCGGTAAGAACAATAAATATTGCTACCGCCTTTTTACGGCTTTTCAAAAACTGGCTAAGGAACCCGCTTATGAAATCGCCGAATATAAGCCCTATGTAAGTAAACATAATTGATTTACCGGCCAGAATAGGCCCGGTAACGCCCAGGAATTTTCCGAATTCCGGAGAGAATGTAATTAATACACCCACTACATACCAAATTGGAAGTCCAATAAGTATGCAGTTTAGGTACCTGAAAAACCTGTCTTTTGAAGTAAATAATTTTAAAAATTGCCCTTTATTAACATCCGAAGTCCGGATTGATTTATACATGCCCGATTCAAATAAGCTGATACGCATAATAAGAATTAACAATCCAAGAATTCCACCGACGATATAGGCTGTCTGCCAGTTGTACTCTTCGCCGATAACTGCAGCAAGTATAGCGCCCATAACACCTATAGTTGCAACCATAGCTGTACCGTAACCGCGGGTTTCTTTTGTCATGGTTTCATTCACCAGGGTTACGGCAGCGCCCAGTTCACCGGCCAGGCCAACGCCGGCTAAGAACCTGAGTATTGCGTACATCTGAACCGAACCGACCCAGGCATTTGCAAAATTGGCGGCGGAATACAAAAAGATGGAACCGAAAAGAACGGAGATGCGTCCTTTTTTATCGCCCAGTATCCCCCAAATAATTCCTCCAATCAGCATACCGCCCATCTGCATATTAAGCAGGTATACCCCGGAGTCTATTAATTGGCTGCCATGCACGCCGAGAAATGTTAAACTGGGGATCCTTACAATACCGAAAAGTATAAGGTCGTAAATATCAACAAAGTAACCAAGGGAAGAGACAAGAACAGTTGAGTTAAAAATATTTTTAGACAATTCTTTTGTCTGACCGTTCATACTAACCTCAGGTTATATTTTGAAATAGTAAAAACTTTCGAATCCGTAGATAATTTAATTAATGCTGTAAGCAAAATATTATGAAAGAGCTTAGTTCAATTTTTAACCGGTTTTTCGATGGAACCTGTTAGGGAAATACGAAGGACTCAATTAATAAATATTTAACACCCGGCCTGGTTAAGCATAACAGAAACATTCACGGGTATGAAAATAACATCTATTGTTTTGAATGGGTGTGATTGAATGCAGGTATTTTGACGGGGGGTTTACGCCTTAACCAGGCAAAGCTTATGATTTTCTGCAGCATCTCTTCATAAGTGTAGCCGGCAGCTTCAGCAGAACGCATAAAACCTGCGCTTTCGGTTAAATCAGGGTTCGGGTTTACTTCAAGAACATATAGCTCATTATTTTTATCAAGGCGCATATCCACTCTTGCATAGTCCCTGCAGCCCATAGCGTTGAACGCTTTAAGTGCAATAGCAAATGCTTTATTTTCAATTCTTTTAGGTAGTATCGCCGGGCAGACTGGGATGGTTTTATGATAGGCTTCATTATGCGGATCCCATTTTGCCTGGTAGCTGACTATATTATAAAGATGATCCGGCATTTGCTTAAAATCAATTTCACTGATCGGAAGAATAGTAGGAGTTTTGCCGCCCAGGACTGCAACATTAAGTTCACGCCCGTCAATAAACTCTTCAATAAGAGCGGGCTGAAGGAAAAAGTCCAAAATATATTCCACGCGTTTATTTAATTGTTTTAAATTATTTACAATAGAGTCATTCTCAATTCCAACGCTGGCATCTTCAAACGCCGGTTTAACAATAAGGGGGTACTTTAATCCTTTTGCGTATCTTCCCTCTATTTTTTTTACAATTGCAAACTTAGGTGTTTTTATGCCGAGAGCATTCAGCATCCTTTTTGCAAGAGCTTTATTCTGGCAGTTAGCAAGGGACATAGGAGGCGCCCCGGTATACGGAATACCTAAAAGCTCCAGAAGGCCCACAACATTCATTTCAAGGCGTGAATTATCTTTAAATAATTCAATAAAATTAAATATTACATCCGGTTTATGTTTTTTCAGGTCGGAAATAAGGATTTCTATATCATCTTTGATATTTAGCGTATAGGCATTCAATCCTATTTTCCTCAGCCGGCCGGCTAAAAGCTCATATTCTTCCATTGGAGTAAGGTTTTCCACCTCAAAATAGGTAGAAAAGGGCAGTTCCTTGGTTAAATAATCCGGCTGTTTTATATAAAAATCCGGGTTAGCTTCGTTAAAAATCACAGCAACTTTTAATTTATCTTTCATAATATGATAAAATAAAGAAAAATCGTTATTAGACAAAATTTTTCTAATGATTTAATCAAATACATTATTTAAATTAGTTAATAAAAAATTAGCAGTCTATGAGTTTTTATCCCCAGCCTTATAAATATCAATGCGGACCGTTCGCTTTAAAATATGCTCTTGTTATGCTTGGCAGATTTGAGAATGAAAAAGAAATAGGCCGGCGTGCAGGAAGCACATGGTGGTACGGAACTGATGAAATCGGTTTAGCCAAAGCTGCAAAAAGTTTTGACTGTAAAATGAAATATTTCAGGCGTGAAGTTCCCGAAGAGGCAATAAAAAAATTAAGCGAACATCTTAAACAAGGGTTACCATGCATATTAAGCGTGGATAACTGGGAGCACTGGTTTACAGTAATAAATGAACAACAAAATAAATTTATTGTTGTTGACAGCGGTCTTGATAAAGTAATTGTAATCTTAAGTGAAAATCAACTGCTTAAAAGATGGAAGTACGTTGATGAAGAAACCGGTTATATCAGCTATGACGGGTATGCACTTACACCAAATGTTAAGCCTACCACCAAAGCAAAGTTCTCGCTTGAAGAAGCTAAATTCGTAATGCAGAACCGCAATAAAGAACTAGCGGAAAAATGGGATACTTATTTTAACGATCTGATTAACATCTGCAGGCCGAGGACCCCCGTCTCCAAAAGGACTATCTCTTTTAATGAATTTCTTAGAAGGCATGAAAACCTAATTGTTCACCAGGTTGCCAACTGGCACGGTATACCTACATTTAATGAACTTAATAAAATCCTGAAAAATATGCGTTTTGTTGCCGAAGTTTACGACCTGGTTATTTACAGTGAAGATCAGAAAAAAGCGCTTGTTGATCTTGCCGCTTTATTGATGATGTATGCGTGCGGCAAATACGGAATGGATCCTATTTATTAAATATTCTAATTGCCCTTACCGGGATGACATTTGTGAATATATTTCCAGGAGATATTATGGAAACGGTATTAGAAAGAAATAAAAAGATTTTAGTAAGAGAAAAAACCGCCCTGCTTTTAATTGACATACAGGAAAATATTTTAAGGGTAATGCATGAACCGGAACGGTTAATAAAGTATTCATTAAATCTTATCAAAGGATTCAAAGCGCTGAACATCCCTATATTTTACACAGAACAATATCCCAAAGGATTAGGCCCTACTGCAGCCCCTCTTTTAAAAGAGCTTGAAGGCTTAAGCGTTATCCAGAAGATGAGTTTCAGTTGTTCTGGCGTACCTAATTTTTTTACAAGACTGATTGATAATAATGTATCGCAGGTAGTTATTGCCGGCATAGAAAGCCATATATGTGTTGAGCAGACTGCATTAGATCTGATTGCAAGCGGATTCCAGGTGGACGTTGCAGTGGATGCAACTTCTTCACGAAAAGAACTTGATTATAAGTACGCATTAAAAAGAATGAGAACACACGGCGTGGAGATAACAACTTCGGAAGCTATACTCTTCGAAATTCTAGCCGTTGCCGGTACGGATGAGTTCAAGGAAATTTCCAATATTATAAAGTAAAATAATTAGTATTATTTTATAAATTACAAACTTTCAACATTACAGTTTATATCGTAATGACGGGGCATGACTGCCCCGCCGTGGCGGTGGCCCCGTCTCTCCTAATCCCGGAGGTCCGAAATTTCGTAGCCCAGATTAGTAATCTGGGAGTGCTAATTTCCCTCTCCGAAATACCTTCCCGCCCCAACGGGGCGGTGGCCTCGTCTCTCTTCAAAATCCCGGAGGAAGGAAATATTTGTAGACCCGGGGTTAAACGATTTCCCCAAATTCTCACTTCCCTCTCTTCGAAAGAGAGGGACCGAGGGTGAGTTCTTCTGAGATAACCCTGAACAAATTCTATATAAATTTCATTTATGTCTTATTTTGTACAAGACAAGGCATAGTTTACCAATATATGGCCCTATCATTACAGGCCGATAAATTTTGATACTAATTTCAATGCTGAGCATAGCTATTTGATAATAGAATTTGCAAGTAAAACTTACGACCGAATTCAGGTAATTATTACCGATCTATTTCTGCAAACCATTCAATTTGAATAAAATACAAAGAGTTTTCGTGGTACATTAATTGAATATGAACCTATGCGAGGATTATTATTTCGACAAAAATAAAAGGTGGTTCGCGAGGAATATTTATCAACTTATTACTTTTAAAAGGTGTTTCTATGAAAAAATTATACCTCTTTTTAGCCGCAGCTTGCTTATTCTATTTCGGCTGTACCGATATCGCAACAAACAATGTTAATCAGCCCGTAAACTCATCCAAGCAGATGATTCAACTGCCGGCAAAAGCAGCGCCGAGTTCCAAGTCAGGCTTAACTATTGAATCTGCAACCGGCTTATCGGTTTCACAGAATATGAACGGAGCAATCGGAGATATATTATTCCTGAGTGGAAATTATACCGATGTAAGCGGGAATAAAATATTTGCAATTGCCACTCTTATCGTGCCGGGCGGCGCATTTAACGGCAGGCAGACTCTTACGATGGCTTGCGATAATTCTTATGCCGGTTTGGATTTTTCACCGTCAATGACGTTTAATAAATCATTGTATTTAACTCTTTCATTTAGCGGGTTAAACCTACAGAGTATGGGCGTTACAAATTCCAACGTCGGTTTTTATTATGTAGACGCCAGCGGCAACTATACTCCTATACAAAATTCCGGTGTATTTGTCGACTTAAAAGCCGGAACATTAACCGTGATTGCAGCAAAGATAGATCATTTTTCGAGATATGCTTTTGCTCATTAAAAAAACTTTAGTTAAGTATAATTTGAATATTAAAACTAAGTTTTTACCTGAACTTTATTCTTATACGCCTAAGGTTTTAAAGTGGAAACAGATGTAAAAGATGAACAAAGGTTTTTTGAAAGTGTTTTAGAGAATTTTTTTAATAAAAAAGAGCTGAAAGAATTTTCAAGAAAAACCTTAAGTAATAAAGTAAATACCTCAGAAAAAGGTGTGATCGGTTCTACCGAAAAAAGGCAAATCAGCCTGGAAATTGACGACTATATAGAAATCAATCTTCAGGTTGATTTACTTATTACATTTGCTCAATCCCGTCTTGATAAGAACAAGTTCATTGAACTGCTATTTCTGCTTGGCCGCTTTACAATTACCTCTGGAAAGTTCCAGACCGCAATTTATATTCATGAAAAAATCTTAAGTGAAATAAATGAAGATAAAACCCTTTTAAGTTTATCTGCATCGGCACAATTAGCACTTGGAGAAATATTCAGCAGGACTGCCGTATGGGCTTTGAGCTTTGAATACATAAAAAAAGCAAACAGCTCTTATAATAAAATTCACGACATTAAAGGGTGCGCCAATTGTATGAACCTATTGGGCACTATTCACGGCGACCGGGGCGAACTTGGCAAGGCAGTAAGATACTTTGAGAAAGGACTGAAGCTTCTGGAAATTACGGACGACGATTATCTACAAGCCAAAATCGGGATTAACCTGGGAATTGTTAATAATATATCCGGGGATTATGAGACGGCACTCTCATATTACAAGCGGGCCCTTTTATATTTTGAAAAAATAAAAGATCTGAACAAGATTGCCGAGATCAGGCATAATATGGGAATGTTATACACGCGCAAAAAAGACCTGAAAAATGCCATTAAAGAATTTGACAGAAGCATTTCATTTTCTGTTCAGTGCGGGGATGTATCTACCCGCGGACTGCCGTATCTGAGCAAAGCATACATTTATACCCTCCAAAATGACCTATACCTGGCAAGCGCATTCGCAAACAAAGCATTGGAAATATGCAGCAGAATAAATGATAAACTTTCGATTGCGGATATTTATAAGATAAACGGGATTATTCAAAGGAAACTTGGATCATATGAACTTGCTGAAAACTACCTGCTAACCAGCCTGCGCTTAAATGAGGAACTGCAAAATAAACTTAACCAGGCAGAAACTTCCCTGGAAATCGGAAGACTTTATTTGGAAACCGGAAGGGCTGATGAAAGTAAGAAGTACTTTAATGAAGCAATTAAGTATTATAAGAGTATTAAGGCTTTAAATGAGCTGGCAAGCATAGTTAGCGAACTAGATGGAAATTTCTGAACCGGGATTCACAGGATTTTAGGATTAACAGGATTATTAGCTACAGTATATCAAAATTCAGACAATTGCCTTTATCCTGGAGATCCTCTTATCCTGACAATCCCCTTTCCGACAATTGCGATTCAACTCCGATAATCAGGTAAATCATTCGAATCATAAAAATCAGCAGTTCAGACAATTGCCTTCATCCTGGAAATCCTCTTGAGCCAGAGGCTCATCAGCCTTTGGCTGAAATCCTGTGAATCCAGGTTCAGACAATTGTATCTATCCTGAAAATCCTCAATTCCCGTGAATCCCGGTTTTGTTTTTGCTTTAAATTTTAATTATTTATCACTGGTGAAAATTAAATTTACTCATAATATAATTTATTTCCGGGAATAGAGATACATAAAAATGTTCAGGACGCTTTTTACAACACTTCGTGCAAAAATATTAACCGGGTACATTATTGTAATTCTGATAATGATCTGTGTAATGATATGGAGCTTGTACAATTTCAACAGGCTGAATGAATCATTCCGCGCATTGATAGTTCAAAACTACTCCAGTATTGTAGCGACGGACAACATGGTGAGGGCGCTGGACAACCAGATTAACGGCGTATTTTCAATTTTTAATGAAGAAAGCCCGGACAACGGGTACAAACAATTTGAGACCGCAAAAAAGGATTTTTATTTCTGGTATGAAAATGCACGCGTAGCAGCCTCCACACCTGATGAAATTGCTATCCTCGACAGCCTAAACGATCAGTACGGCATATTTATAACAGAGATAAATTATTTAATGGCTTTGCCCAGGAATTACCAGAATAAATTTGAACATGAGGACAAGTATACAAAATCCATAAACCTGGCAAATACCATAAAGAATAAATTATACCAGCTTTTTGAAACAAATCATAGTTTTATTCAAAGGGCGGAGGAGAACATACAGTCAATAACCAGAATTGCAGCCTTTACAATGTTGTTCCTTGCGATTTTCGGAACCGTACTAACTCTTGTTTTCAGTACAAAGTTTTCCCAGTTTATTGTTAAACCCGTTAAGGATTTAACCCGATCGGTTAAGCATATTTCCGCGGGCAATTTTGACCAGAAAATTCAAACGGGTGATTCCGATGAAATCGGGATACTGGCAGATGAATTTAACAGCATGGTAGGCAGGCTGCAGCGGTATGAAAAACTTAATATAAATAAGATCCTGTATGAAAAAAGGAAGTCGGAAATTATAGTAGAAAGCATAAACGATCCCGTACTAATGGTAGACGGTGATCTCCGGATCACGCTTGCGAACAAAGCGTTCGGATCAGAATTCGGAATGCCGGAAAATGAAAATTCCTTTTTACAGGATATTATAAAAGAAGATAAAATATGTGAGAATATCAGGTCGTTTATTTTAAGAGGCTCACAGGATCACCAGGAAACAACTTACCGCTTTGTAGACCGCGACAGAAATATACGGTACTATAATTTAAAATATTCGCTTATTTACCTGCCTGAGAATGCTGTTGCGGAACCCATGTCTTCCGGCAATACTGCATTAATTGTATTCAGTGATATAACCAGGTATGAAGAACTTGACAGGCTGAAATCCGAGTTCGTTGCAAAGATCTCACATGAACTGAAGACTCCATTGACGTCAATAGGAATGGCAGTAGGAATATTGGGCGATGGTGTTGTAGGCAAACTATCCGAAAAACAGATTGAACTTATTTCCTCAATGAGATCGGATTACGACCGGCTGAACATGCTTGTTAAAGATATACTTGACCTGTCAAGAATTGAATCCGGCGGCATTAACCTGGATTTCAAGCCTATAAACATTAACCTGCTGCTTCAGGAATGTATAAAATCATTTTCACTTCCCTGCAAAGAAAAAAACATCAGGCTTGAATATTCAGGGAACGGGGACTTACCGATAATCTTTGCGGATTATGATTACCTGAACAGAGCCATAAGCAACTTTATAGGAAATTCAATTAAGTTTACTGAAAAAGGCGGCGAAATTTCCGTAACTGCGGCGGCGGAAGAGACGAACCTTTTAATATCGATTTCCGATACAGGCCAGGGAATAAGCCCCGAGTTTATAGATAAAATATTTGATAAATTTGTCCAGGTAAGCGGCAGCAAACCGGGCAGTGTAGGTTTGGGTTTAACGATAGCAAAAGAAATAATAGAACTGCACCAGGGCTCAATAAATGTTTGGAGCAAACCCGGTAAAGGAAGTAAATTTGAAATTAAAATACCGATGTTGAAAAATGGATAAAGGAAAAGTTTTAGTAGTTGACGACGAAATAAATATCCTAAAAGTAATTGAACTATCATTAAGCTCTCAAAATTTTACGCCCGAAATTTTCAGCAATCCTTTAGAAGCTTTGAAGAGGGCGCAGGAAATTTATTTTGATATTGCGTTTATTGATCTTAAAATGGAACCCATAGACGGATTACAGACATTAGCCCAGCTTAAAAGTATATCACCCGAAACTACTACTGTTTTAATGACGGCACACGGCTCAATTGAAACTGCAGTTGAGGCAATTAAAGGCGGGGCTTACGATTATATTACCAAGCCGTTTACTCATAAAGAGTTTATTCATCTTACGGAACGGGTTTTTGAGCATCACGTGCTCTTAAAGGAAGTGCAGGGCCTTCGTGCACAGGTAGAAGAAAATTATACAGACGGCGAAATAATTTCTCATGGCTTCCAGATGCGTGAGATATTAAAACTATCCAAAGATATTGCCGACAGCGATCTTCCCGTACTTATCGAAGGCGAAAGCGGAACTGGTAAGGAAATTCTTGCTCGCTTTATCCATGCAAACAGCAAAAGGAATTATAACCCGTTTGTACCTGTAAACTGTGCTGCTATACCGGAGAGTTTATTTGAAAGCGAAATATTCGGGCACATTAAAGGTTCTTACACCGGAGCGCTGAAGGACAGGATAGGAAGATTTGAAATGGGAGACCAGGGTACTGTGTTCCTGGATGAAGTGGGTGAACTGGCCAAACCTATGCAGGTAAAACTTCTGAGGTTTCTTCAGAATATGGAATTTGAACGCGTTGGTGAAAACATTACAAGGAAAATCAACGTCAGGATAATAAGCGCAACTAACAGGAACATTGATGAAGATATTAAATCAGGTGACCTGCGTGAAGATTTTTATTACCGTTTAAGCGGGATACGGATAAAACTCCCTCCCCTGAGGGACAGGAAGGAAGACATACCCCACCTTGCCGAATATTTTCTTAAAAAGTATTCACCCGAAAATGAAATTGAACTATCACCTGAAGCATTAAAACTTCTTAATGAATACTCATGGCCGGGAAACATAAGGGAACTTGAAAATATGATTAACCGGGCTATAGTTTTAGCAAAAGATAATATCATAAAGCCTGAGTATTTTCCCAATGAGATTTTTCATGCAAACGAAAAACAATTCACAGTATTACTGCCTTCGTTAAATGATATTGAAAAGAACTACATTACCGATGTACTTAAAAACCATCCAAACCCTAAAGAAGCCTCCCAAATACTTGGAATATCGCTTACCACGCTCTGGCGAAAGAGAAAAGAATACAAAATTTAGCTGAAAATATTTCAGAACGAACTAAATCAAAGGCGGGCGATTTCATTTTGAAATGCCGGAACCCTTTAATTCACAAAGGATTCCCGGAATTGATTTCAATTTGAAATCATCTAAAAAAAATCTATAAAAATTTGATCAAAAAACGCTTAAAATGCTTTTTTCTATGTATAAAAATAGATAATATTGCGGCACGCTGTTTGAAAGTTAATGGCGTTTAATTAACTGTTTACACTTAAAAAAAATGGAGATATACGACCCATGAAACAATCTGTGTTTATCACTATCATCACGGTATTTGCATTTGTTATAGCTTATGTAATTTTCGTTTACATTTTGGGAAACCCGGCAAACTTTGCAAATGGTGAACTACGTACAGTACCAATTCCAGGTAATTATTTAGCCAACATTTATACAGGCGGACCGCTTGTTGTACTTTTAATTGCACTTTCAATTATGGACGTTGCAATAATTTTCGAAAGAATGTTTTCTCTTAAAAAAGCAGGCGGTAAAAGAGCAATTCCTGCTTTCTTCAAAGATATTGTAGTTCATCTGGATAACAGTGAATATGATGCAGCTCTTGAACTCTGCGATAAACAAAGAGGTTCGGTTGCAAATATTATAAAAGCATGCTTAAGCAGGTATAAAGAATTAACCGGAAAGAGTAAAAACGTTGAATCAGAAAAACTTCTTGTTGAAGTTCAGAGAGCAGTAGAAGAAGCTACTATGCTTGAGACCCCGTTATTAGAAAAGAATTTGATTGCTCTTTCAACAATCGCATCTATCGCAACCATGGTTGGTCTTCTTGGAACCGTACTTGGAATGATCAGGGCTTTCACCGCAATGGCAAGAGCCGGAGCCCCGGACGCTATCTCTTTAGCAGTTGGTATTTCGGAAGCACTTATTAATACCGCAGGCGGACTTATCTGCGCTATCCTTGGTATAGTTGCTTATAACTTCTTCGTTAATAAAGTAGATAACTTTACTTACTCTGTTGATGAAGCCAGCTATAATGTAATTCAAATTCTTAAATCGAAATAATGAGGCTTAAAAATGCCAAAAATTAAAAAAAGAAGATTGAGTGTTAGAATAGACATGACTCCTATGGTGGATGTTGCGTTCTTGCTGCTCACGTTCTTCATGTTAACAACACAATTCAGCCCGCCGGAAGAAGTGAAAATAGAAGTTCCCTCATCCCATTCTGCTTTTAAGCTGCCGGAATCAAACATCATGATGCTCTATATTGATAAAACCGGAAATATCTTCATGGGTGTGGATCAGCCTGCATTAATGGAACGGTTATTCGGACCGCAGGCAAGGTTGAAAAAGGAAATACAGGTTAAATTGGAAAATTTGGGCGACCTGTTAATACAGGCGCGTATTAGCAACCCGAGACTAAGAACGGTGGTTAAGGGCGATGAAGATGCTGATTATGGAGTTGTTGAAGATGTGATGAATATTCTTCAAAAAACCATGATCACTAATTTTGCAATGGTAACTAACGCTATTCAAGATAAAAAACCACAACAACAATAGAGAGGAATTAAAAAATGGCCGGAGCTGATGTCGGCGGTGATAGCGGCGGAAGAGGAAAGCATAAAAAGAAACATGCCAAGAGAAGAATGAATGTCAGAATTGACATGACTCCTATGGTTGACGTGGCGTTTCTGCTTCTTACTTTCTTTATGCTTACAACCGTTATGAGAAAACAACAGACTATGGAAATCAACCTGCCGCCAAACAATATTACTAAAGTTGATATTGCACAGTCTAATTTAATGACAGTATTTGTCGACGAAAATAATAAAATATATTATAGTGTAGGTTCGGAAAAGACAACAACAAAAATTGAATTTTCGGCTTTGTTAGCCTTTTTCAAAACACATGCACAGCAAAATTCAAAGCTTGTTATATTACTTAAGTTTGACCGGAAATGTAAATATCACATGATGGTTGATGTAATAGACCAGCTTAACGTTGCTGAGTTGAACCGTTTTTCAATTGCACCTTTAACAGATGCTGATAAAACAGCACTTGCTAAGGCAACATAAGGAGAAATGCAAAATGACTGACAACACATTAGTAGTTGACCAAGCAACTGAATACGGTGCATTCGAACTTAAAAGGTTATACACCAGGAATTTCACCTTGGGCATGACAATAGCAGTTCTAATTCATTTATTTTTAATCGGCGCATATATTTTTATCCAGGCTATTACAAAAGACGATGAAAATAATATTGCTACGGTTAGAATATTGAAATACACCGAACTTGGACCACCTCCATCACTGGATAATAATGCAGCGCAACAGCTTGCTGTTTCCGCTCCTACTATTGCGCCTACCGTTGGTATTCCTACCCCTGTGCCGGATGCGGATGCTCCTAAAGAGCAAACCATCGCTACACAGCAGGAAATGAATAAAGTTACTTCTCCCGTTGGTGAAGGTAACGGCAGCGGAGGTGTTCAGATTACACAGGACTTAAAAGTAGAAGCGCCTCAACAAGACGAAACGCCTGATATGAATGCATTTACACCGGTTGAAAAACAACCCCAGGTTGTTGTTCAGGTTCCGCCGGTTTACCCTGATCTTGCTAAAAGAGCAGGTGTTGAAGGAACTGTTTATGTAAAAATATTGGTTAGTAAAGAAGGTAAGGCTATAAAAGCAGTTGTAATCAAAAGTGATTCGGAAGTTTTTAATCAGCCTGCAGTTGATGCGGCGTTGAAATTTGTTTTCACGCCTGCAATACAGCACAAATCACCGGTTATGGTTTGGGTTGTAGTTCCTTTTAAATTTAAACTTAACCAATAAGATTACGTTGTAATTATTCAGAATGATTTGTTCGGATTTTGCCGCACTAATTTTTTAGTGCGGCAAAAATTAAATTGAAAATGTTCAGGGATATGTTATAAAAATCCGGTACCTTTGGCTCTTTACTGCTTAGATTAAAACTGTTCGCGACATCTTATAAATGGAGGTAAAAATGAGACGCAGTACTTTAATATTACCTGTTATTCCAAAATATGATGTCTTCCAATTAAAAAAATCTTATGCTAAAAATTTCAGCCTGGGTTTTGCCGTTGCTGTTCTTATTCATATTTTGATAATCGGAGCATATTTCTTTTTAAAGTCCGTATCTAAAAGTGCCGGGAGTGAACACCGGGTTATAACGCTTACTTTAAGTGTTCCACCCTCTATCAGTTTTCCTGCTGATAAACAAATTGCAGTTTCATCACCGGTTACAAGTTTAAAAAACGCTATACCGATACCTGTACCTGACGACAAAGCTGCAAATGATAAACCGGTTCCAACTCAAAATGATTTGAGCGGAAGCCTGGCACAGCCGGGAGATATTGACGGAAGCATAGTAAAAACGATTCCTCCCGCTGTAAAGGTTGAAACTCCTGAAGAAACAATTCCGGATATAAGAGGCTTTACTCCCTATGAAAAGGCGCCTGAATTAATTGAACATACAACACCTGTGTACCCGGATTTAGCCCGGCGGTCAGGCCTTGAAGGAAATGTTTATTTAAGAGTTCTGATAGGGAAAAACGGCAGGCCGCTGAAAGCAGTGGTACTTAAGTTTGATTCCGAAATTTTTGTAAAGCCGTCCATAGATGCGGCAATGAAGTCTGTTTTTACACCGGCAATTCAGAATAAACAGCCGGTAATGGTTTGGGTAACTGTCCCTTATAAATTCAGGTTAAATAATTAAAATTATCAGGATTAGTCAATGGACATTATGAAATACATAGCTTACATAGTTGCCTCGCTGTTCATAGTGTTGGGAATAGCAATTCTTGCGGGCTATTATATGAGTGGCGTTCCGGCCCAGTTTAGACTTATGGCTGGCATAGTTTTAATTTTGTACGGAGTCTTTAGAATAATAATTACAATATTTAAAAAAAATACCACATCCGGGATAGGAAAATGAACCGCCTGCCGGTAATTATTTTAATAATATCGTTAATATTTTACGGCTGCAACCAGGGCCATATAATGCCTACAACGGGCACCGTAACTGTAGAAGTAGATCCTGCAGTATTGCCTATTATTACAAGTGAAGTTACTGCATTCGATTCGCTTTATAAAACTGCTAAAATCGAAATTAAAACTGCCACACCTGTTGAAGGCATGGTAAATTTACTTAACAAAAAAAGTAAAATGTTTGTATGTACGCGTTATTTCAGCAAACAGCAATCGGATTTTATTGAAAGCCAGAAACTGGATGTTAATATATTCAAATTTTGTTATAACCCCGTTGTAATTATTTGCTCTAAAACCAACGCTGCGGATAAAATAAGGGTGGATGAAATAAAGGATGCATTAATGGGTAAAATTCTGAATTATAATTTTATTTTACCTCAGAGTTCATCCGGAACATTTCAGTTTATAAAAGAAGAAGTACTTGAAGGGCAGGATCCTAAAAATGCGGAATTTGCTTTAACCGACAGCGATGTTGTTAAGAAGATACTAAAAAGCAGCAGCCTGATCGGCATAGTAAGTTTTAATACGATCCAGGACTCTTCAAAAATAAAGTTTTTAGCAGTGGGACAAATACAAAAATCTTCAAGTCCCGGGGATAATAAAAATCTAAACGTAGATTATGTTATTCCGCATCCGGGTTTTGTACTAAAGAATTATTATCCTTTGAAGCAGCTAGTATATATATATCTATTTGATGTTAATATAGGGCCCGCCTCGGGATTCACTACATTCTTAACAAGTTACGAAGGACAAAAAATAGCACTCGGCCAGAACTTAGCGCCGGCTGCCGTACCAGTTAAAATAAATGACTATCACTAATTCGGGAATAAAAGATGAAAGCAACTATTTTCTTTATACTTCTTGTTCTGTTTACGGGTTTAAATTTTGCCCAGGATCAGTACGAAATTGCTTCAGGCGCAATAAAGAATAATGATTTTAAAACTGCCCTTGGAATTGCCCAGAGCCTTTTAAAACATGATTCCACGGACCAGGCAATTAAAATTCTTGTTGAACTCACTTCGCATGATACCACGGATAAAGGAGGCTTTATCAGCCTGGGCGATGCGTATACCAAAATGAGCGTGCTTGAACTTGCGCTGGAAGATTACAAAACGGCAGAAAAACTCGATTCATCGGATATACAGATAAAGTTTAAAATAGCTGAAACTTTATATAAACAAAAAAGCTACACTGATGCTGCAAATAAATACCTGCAGGTGCTTGCAATAGATTCAAATAACGTTGCTGCTTATGATAAACTTGGCGAATTGCTGTATTACGCAGCGCAGTATCCCAACGCAGCCTATTACCTGACCAAATATTTAAATTTTGACCAGAAGAACAACAAGGTATACTACCTGGATGCAAACGCCCTGTTCAAAATTCAAAATTTTACCGATGCCTCCAAAATTGCAGGAGAGGGGCTTAAAAATTTTCCTGAAAATAACGACTTGAAAAGACTGGATGCAATTTCACTTGCATATTTAAAGAAACCCGATGATGCTGAGAAACTTGCCAATGCAACGCCGGATTCTCTTTTCACTGCAAATGACGATTATGTACTGGGCGTAACTCTTTTAAATGCAGCGCAGGATTCAGTTGCGGTTCTATATTTAAAAAGAGCGATGGATAAAGATACATCCCGTATAAAAAATTTAGCCGACCTGGTTGCTACCACTTATTTCAGAACCGGGAAATATGATTCAGCGGTTGTATATTATGATAAAAAAATTAAAGTCGACTCATCCAACTTCAGCCCTTATATCAATAAAGGCATCTGCTGCTACCAGCTTCAGAAATACGATGATGCACGCGTAACATTAATCGATGCCATTCAGCTAAAGCCGGATAATTTATCCGCAAATTTGTGGCTGGCAAGAGTTTACAGAAATATAAAGGATTCTACCGAAGAAACCGGCACAGCCTTCAGAAGAGTTATTGAACTTGCTGAACCGGATGCGGAGCACCATAAAGAAGAGCTGGCCGAAGCTTATGCTTATTTTGCAATAACGGATTTATTAAAGAAACGGTATGCCCAGGCTATCCCGAGTTTAGAAAAAGCGATTATTTACAAACCGGACGAAGCGACTTACCATTTATGGCTTGCACAGGCAAATGTATTTCTGAATAAAAATGAAGAAGCAATAAAAGAATACAAAAAAGTTTTACAGCTTGACCCGAAAAATGCCGATGCCAGAAAAGGCTTAAAACTTCTAACTAATTAATTTGCAGGGCATGATGATTGGAAATGTAAACCTAAAAGTATACTTAGCTATTCCGTGGGTAAAATTTCTTGTCTGGACAGCATTGGTAACGGCAACGATAGTAATTATTGCCATGATAGCGAACTATTTAACAATTGTAGTATTTAACTTTAAATAATGACCCGGTATTTATTTATGGAGAAGATTATTGTCTATGCAGAATAACCCGTGGCATTCGGTTAATGCCGGAGAGGATATTCCTTCAATAGTAAATGCTATTATTGAAATCCCGAGAGACTCCAAAGCCAAGTACAAACTGGACAAGGCAAGCGGGTTGATAAAGCTGGACCGCGTATTATTTTCCGCGGTTCATTATCCCGCTAACTATGGTTTCATCCCGCAGACTTTTTGCGATGACGGCGATCCGCTGGATATTCTTGTAATTTGTTCAATTGATGTTGAGCCGCTTTGTATAGTGGAGGCTAAGGTAATCGGTGTTATGAGGATGCTTGACGAAGATGAATATGACGATAAAATTATTGCGGTTGCAAAGAACGATATGTCGGTTAATTATATAAACAATATTGAGGAACTGCCTGCGCATATGGTTGTTGAATTGAGAAGATTCTTCGAGGATTACAAAAAACTGGAGAATAAGAAAGTAATAGTAGACGGCTTTATAGGTAAAGAGCAGGCTTTTAAAATTATAGAAGACAGTATTGCGTTATACGAAAAAACCGAGTTCACATATTAAGTAATAATTTTTTGTTTTAATTAATAGGATTTGAACCGTAATGACAGGTCGCGACCTGTCATTACACAAATCCTATTTTTATTTTAAACATATATCATGCCCCGTCTATAAAATTAATCCTTCGGAACCCAAATATTATCATCACGGTTTACATCGGGAATTGAGGGACTGCCAAGTTCCACCCTTGCAATTTTTTTGCTGCTGTTAAACATTATAGCAACGTCTTTATTACCATCCTTCCATACCAAGGCGGATTTATATGAGGAATCTAATGTTCCGTCGCTGTAATAAATTTTTAATTTTACGGGGACGGGTATATTCCCAGCTTTTTCAACTGTAATTTCAATCTTATCTTCCCATTTTTTAACAGAATGAATTTTAAGATCCGGGTAACCGCTTTCAAAAAACCACGGCTTCCAGTACCAATCGAGGTTTTGACCGGCCGCATCGTTAAATGAATAAAAGAAATCATAAGGGATGGGATGTTTACCGTTCCATCTATCCATAAATTCATGAAGTGTTTTAAGGAAAAGCTCATCTCCGAGCATATCCCTGAGGAACAGGTAAGCCTCCCCCGGCCGGTAATATGAAGCAATAACGTAAGCTTCCCGTTTTAATAATATAGAAGGGATCATAACGGGCATATCCAATTCATTGCCTGCATATTTTTCATACATAGAAGCTATCCTGACCCTTTGATCTTCATCCGGGGCAAGCCCGGTTTGCAGGTCAACAGGCAGAGCAGTCGCCCAGCCCTCATCCATCCATGCATATTTTCTTTCATTGGTTCCCATATAGAAAGGGAAATAAGTATGGGCAATTTCATGAGTAGTAACACCCACCGTCCTTACAATTGATTGAGCAGAATAGTCATTAACAATCATAGGATATTCCATCCCGCCGCCGGGTGCGCAGTTCATAACAGTCATCTTCGGATACGGGAATGGCACTCCCGGAATTTGAGTCGAATAATAACTAACAGCTTTCATCCCGATTGCAGCAACTTCATGAAAGTCTTTTGCCTGAATAGGATAAGCAGCGCTTACAAAAGTTCTGCGCTGTGTGGACTTATCGGCAATAACACTGCCGCCGTCCCATAAAAAATGATCGCTGGTTGCGAATGCAAAATCGGTAACATTTGAAGCTTTGAATTTCCAGGTATTCTTATCACCACCGGCAGTAATACCGCCTTTTGCCAGATCGTTCGGGGTGATAATCCTTATTACTGAATCCGATACTTCTGCTTTATTCATCCGGCTCAAATATTCAGGCGCCAAATTTTCTTCAGGATTTTGGAGCAGACCGGTCCCCCACACAACAAAGTCTTTGGGTACGGTTATATTAACTTCAAAGTTGGAAAAATTATTATAAAATTCCTGTGCACCGGAATACTCGTTCCTGTCCCATCCGTCAATATCATCATAAACAGCAACCTGCGGATACCAATAGCCTGCATAGAAAGAAGTTGAATCAATCATTCCCATTCTTATATGTGTTTTGAAAGGCATTTTAAAATTCCATTCCGCAAGTATTTCCGATTTAGAATGAGGCATTACGGGATCAGCAAGCTTAACGAACATATTGGTTGCAGTAGAATTAACTATGCTGTCATGCGGTATTAAGCTGATGACCGCGCCGTTGATAACTAATTTTTTTATATCAACTCCGTTCGTTAAGTCCGTTGTATCAATAAAACTATCCCTTGGATTTCCTTTTTTATACATATTCTGATAAAGTCTGAACACGATCTGCTTTAAAGTATCCGGGCTGTTATTTATAAATGATATTTCTTCCCTGCCGTAAACCATTTTTGTTGACGGTACAAGTTCAACATTTATTTTATAGCCTGTATAATTTTCCCAGTATTTTGGGCCGGGTTTTCCGTCATACGAACGTGTACCTTTTATATATGCCTGCTTAATATCCCTTGGCATATAAAGTCCCGACTGTTGGGGCAGCAATTGATTAAAGCAAACAAGAACAATTAAGTAAACAACAAGGAAAATTTTTTTCATAAATTTATTCCCTCATATTTAAAACGATAAATTGATGTCATTTTATTGATGGAATTTAAGCGATAGGATTATATTTATCAAATTAAATGGTATATCCGTACAGACGGGGCATACCCCACTGTGGCGGCGGTCCCGTCTTACTTATAAATCCCGAAGGCTTGCCACAATGTGGGATGAAATAATTGTAGCCCCTGGTTTTAACCGAGCCTGTCCCGATTCATTATCGGGAGGGTTGACTGAATCACCCAACCCTTTTTTCCCCTCTCTTGAAAGAGAGGGGCAAGGGGTGAGTTCTTCTGAGTTAACCCTGAACAAATTCGCAACTGATTTCCATTGAACATTAACGTTGTAGACGGAGCATGCTAGGTCTCGTACAACATTAAACAATCTAAATGTGAAGCTCACCTTTAAGGTGAGCTTCACATAAATTTTATTTGATAACCATTAACTTTTTAGTTTGTACATAGCTTCCTGCAGTAAGCCTGTAGAAGTAAACTCCGCTTGGTAATCTCGAAGCATTGAATGTTAGTTGGTAATGACCGGGTAATTTTTCAGTATCAACTAATGTTTTAACCTTTCTGCCGAGTACATCATAAACATTTATCGTAACGTGTGATAGTTTTGGAATATCATAGCCAATGATGGTTGATGGATTAAAGGGATTGGGATAATTTTGCCAAAGTACAAAAGATTTTGGGGTTGAAGCTAATTCAGGCTGTTTAACTGCTGTAATAATTTCTGATAACGGCATCTGCCAGATTCCAACCTCAGCACAGGCTGCAAAAACACTCGAGTCGTTTACAAAAAATGCAGTAATTTCCGAACCCGGTAATCCATTACTTATATTATTCCAATTGTTTCCGTTATCCGTAGATACAAACACTACATTATAAAAAACCATAAAAATATCGGAACCATGTCCAACCAGGATATTTATAGGATATAAAAAATAACTTTCAGGCACGCCGGTAGTATTAATTGGAACCCAGGTTTTACCATTATCATAGGAACGGTACAAGCCGCCCGGAGACGACAGAAAAGGGTCAATTATTAACGGGACAGGCTCACTGGCTGCAATAAGTATTGAATCGATAGATACAACTCCAACAAAATAATTATCGTTCCAAAGACTATCGTTTAATTCTGCCCAATTCTCACCATTATCGGTAGAAAGATATATTCCATTTGCGCTTTCTGAAAAAAGGTTTGAATCGATCTCTGAGAGAACAGTGCCAGATTGTGCATTAAAACCATTTGCTTTAATCCAATTTCCCCCATTATTTGAAGAAAAATATATGCCGATTCTTTGTGTAGATACAACAAGATTTGGCCCGCTCTGAATAATAGTATAGGGATAAACCGAGTCCATAATTCCTCCGCCGAGTGATCTCCAGTTCTCCCCATTATTCGATGACATAAATAGACCACTATCAGCATAAGCCACTGCAAATAAATTAGAGTTGGTCAGAAACAGGTTATGAATCAGTACATTTGCCAAACCGCTATCTTTAGCGGCATTCCAGGCTGATCCATAGTTAGTGGACATAAAAATAGGGGATCCCTGAATAGCTGCAAAGATGTTCGGACCGCTTCCGGTTAGACTTGACACAAGATTTCCGACAGTTCCATTATTTTCGGCAGTCCAATTTGAACCGTTATTTGTGGACAAGTAAATACCACTATTTGTTGCTGCATAGAAATTTGTATTTCCTGTCCCGTTTGAACCTTCTGCAACAGAATACACCTGACTGGGAGATACAGGCAGGCCGTTGCTGGATGCAGTCCAGCTTCCTCCACTATTTGTGGAAATGTACACACCTGAAGTAGTTCCTATAAAAATATCCGGATTATTAACCAAAATGGAAAAGATGCTTGTACCGCTGCTTAATCCTGTATTAGCCCTCCCCCATGTATTACCATTATCTGCTGATAACAAAATTCCACCCGGTGTGCCTACAATTATTGTAGAGCCTGTTCCCGCAATACAATTTATAAACTGCAATGAAGTAAGATTATCAGCAACAATTGTAGACCAGCTATTCCCGTTATCTGTTGAAAGGCATAAGCCTGAAGCAGTGCCTGCATAAATATTTGTTCCAATTACAGCAAGTGCAAGAACTTCGTTTTGAAAATCTCCCAGGCCGTTGTTCACCGCCGTCCAGCTAATTCCATTATTCGTAGACCGGAAAATTCCATTCTGACCGGTTCCTGCAAAAAGAATTGTATCCTTAACGGCAAATGTTGTTATGTAGTATGGCATTCCGGA
>Ga0181529_10000649_pt1 | contig 49583 bp, 36 predicted proteins | sample PEATcosm2014_Bin_36_FD_119763 | JGI IMG/M metagenome (GOLD analysis project Ga0181529, IMG submission 119763) | Peatland microbial communities from MTU Mesocosm Facility, Houghton, MI, USA - PEATcosm2014_Bin10_30_metaG | ecosystem: Environmental > Terrestrial > Soil > Wetlands > Peat | place...
CGCGCTCGACGAATCTATTCTCCAGTTAAACACCGTGGTGCAGCGCGACCGGACCGACGCGCTCGCCTGGTATCTGCTCGCCCAGGCGTTGCGCATGAAGGAGCTCTACCCGGATTCCATCGAAGCGGCGCGCAACGCGATTCGGCTCACGCCTAACAACGCCGAGGCGCACTTCTGGCTGGCGGAAAGCCTGCGCCTCAGCGGCAAATACCACGAGGCGACCGACTCCTATCAGCAGTACCTGAAGCTCAGCGATTTCGACAGCCGGCTGGCGGGCAAGATGAACTATTACGTGCTCGGCTATCTGATCGGGTTCGGCAAGAAGAAGCGCGCCGCGCAGCGCGATGTGTGGCAGGACCTGCGCAGCCTCGCCTATTTCGGGCTCTGCGACAGCCAGCGCCTGCTGAACCAGTTCGACAGCGCCATCGCCTACTGCCAGAAATCCCTCACCTATGATCCCTCGGATCCGTTCGCCCACTTCGGTCTGGCCCTCGCGTACACCAGCAAGGCGCAAGCCTCCGGAACCGTCGAATCCTTGATCCCCGCGCGCAAGCACTTCTCCGAGACCATCGCCCTCAACCCCGACATGCCGGAATCCGAGCGGGCCAAGAAATACATCGCGCGGATAGATACTCTGCTGGCCAGCGCGAGCAAGTAGGCACTAACTGCGACTGCCCCACCTGCCGGACAGGGGCGCAGGAGGATCGGCGATGGACTGCAGGCGGACCAGAAGGACAGAATCCTGGTCCTTCATGGAAGCGAGCGGCATGAATCCATTGCCCAGGATGAACTCGGCAGCGGTATCTGTGAGGAGCACTTCGGCGCAGGGTTTAGCCACGGATTCGCCATCCGCGCGGTAGACATGTTGCGGCAGGCCGCCGATCTCCCGATGGCGCGCGGGACGCATATCCCAGCCGTCGGCGCGAAAGGCGAGGCCGAGCACGCAGGCGCAGAAGAAGGCCGGGTTGCCCCACAGATAATCCGCGTGGACGCTCTGCGGCATCTCTTCAAAATCCAACTGCTCGACTGGCGTTGTGTCCTGCCCGTAGGGCAGGCGGAGCAGGAATCGCGGCAAGGCGAGACCGATCCAGCGCGCCTCTGGAGAGCGAACGAGTTCCTGCCATTCGAGACCGGGCGGATCGAACGGAGGCGCCGCTTCGCCTAAGAACGGCGCGCCCAACGACGCGGCGAGACGGCCTAGCCATCGCAACTTGTCAGCATCCCCGGCGGTCTGTCCGAAAACGAAGTTACCCACGATCAGCGCCCAGGGGGCTGAAGAACCACCGAGGCAGCGTTCCAGTGCGAGGGCATCGGCCATCAATTCTTCGAGCGTCGCGTCGAACACGTAGATCTTAAGATCGGTATCCGGCTGAAGCCGGTCTACCAGCATGGCGAGCGAACGCCACGCGGCTTCGAGCGATTGGAAATGCGGGTGATGCAGTATGGCATTCATCTGCTCGCCCGCCGCGGCATCGACGCGCGCGGCCCATTCCTCCTGCCGGGGATTCTGGCGGGCGGCAAGATGAGGTTCGATGGCTTTCTTGATGAATTCGGCCAGCGCGTCGGGAGCCTCCACCACACGGGAAGCCGGCTCTTCATCGGCCCGCTCCATCATGCTTTCCAGGAGACTGCGGCCCGACGCCGGAGGCGCTGGCGCGGCGGCCGACGGTGGTTGGCGGGGCGCCGGCGGAACGGGCGCGGGCCGGTTGCGCAGGTCCGCCAGCTTTTGAAAAGCGTCGGTGTGCCGATAAATGTGATCGGGATGAAAGTCGTCGAGCGCGCGAAATCGTAGCGTGCCCTGCGGGAGTCGGACGGAAGGCGAAAGCGACGCGAGCACCTGGTCGAGATTGTCGCTGTCCACCGCGATAGGGCGGCGTCCGGCGATGGGCGCCCGCTTGCCGCTAGCCCCAAGGCCGCTGAAATCCCCGAGGATCAGCATGCGAAATGGCGTTTCGGCCTCGGGCGCGCTGAGAACTGGTTGCGTGCGCTCGCCGACTTCGATACCGACGGAGACTTTCGAGATTCGTTCTGACATATCGGCCTCGTTTCCTGATTACTCGGCCAAAATTACCCAGCCGACCGCACCCTATGGTCGCGGCTCCGCTACGCTACCGCGCGACGTCCGATACACAGGCGAGGCGCGAGAAGTAGCCGGCCTGGAAGACTGCCGGCGCGCCGGCCATATCGAGTTCAAAGTGAACGATGAGGGGCTTGCCGTTGACCTTCATCGGGTCCTTACCCGCGCGAATGATCCATTCCAGGGAATAACCGGCGCCAGCGGGCGTCCACCGGTCGGCCCTGTTGAAGAAGCGGAATACAGCCCAGATGCCCTCCGCATCCGAGAACGCTATGTCCGGACCGCCGAGTTTGACCGAAGCCTGCACACCGTGCGAGCCACCGGCTTGCCAGGTGAACTGCTTGGGTGTGGCTGTGCCGCCCGAGTAACTGAGGCTCTGCCCGTCGATCAGCAGGTTCACCGTCTGGATATTCTCCGAAGGTTCCGGCTTGAGCATGTAAGTGAAGTGCGGGTCCTGCGCGCCGCCCGCGTAGATCGCGTCGGAAAATGCGGTGGCAGCGTTAAAGAAGTTGAGGAAAGCCGGGTTCACGCCACCCGAGGGACCGATGGCAAACTGCGATCCCTGTTTGACCAGCAGCTTCTGCAGATTCTGGTCGTAGAAGCTCCAGAGCGCGCCATCGGGCTTGCGCAGGAGCCCGTTGACGTCGGCAACGGTGGCCTCCACGGTCGAGTTGGGATTGAACGGATATTTGGACAGCACCGCGCGGAACTGGCCGCACAGCGACTTGCCTTTGCCATTCAACTCGGCGGGCCCGAGCAGGCGCAGCATACCTTCCACGTAGACGATGGGATCTTCCAGCAGCTTCTGCGCCGCGGTATCGAGATGACCGTCGGAATCGACGCGGAAGGCCTGTGCCATCGTGCGCGTGGTGCCCTTGGCCTCCCCGGCCTTGACAAGAGTCGGAGCCGCCGCGGCGTCGCTAGGAGTTCCGCCCTGGCTGGCAATCGCGTCCAGCGAGATCTGCAGCGCCGCGAGCGCAGCGACATAGTTCTGATTGGGTGGCAGGATGTACCGGTCCGTGCTCCCCGGCGGAACCACCGTCTGCACCGGCTGAAACGCCGCCTTCACATCCGGATCGTCTACGTCCGTGTTCAGCGATGCCAGCCAGAACAACTCGAGAAGTGGCGACTGGTTGCCGGAAAGCTGTGTCAACTTCTGCGACGCGTCCGCCAGACTGGCGTATCGGACCACCGAGGCTGATTTGATATAGGTCCGCCACTTCAGGATGAAGTCGGCGTTGTAGCGGGCACGCAGATCCTGCTCCAGCTTGGCACGATCGATATTCGCGGAAGCCTGCTCGCCGAGGACCCACTGCTCGCCGCTAAAGTACCGGTCGGCATGTTGGATGGCGTCTTTCATGAAAGCCCAGCCGCCCTTGGAAAACGCGCCGGGCACTTCGTACGTCTCCGACACCGCCTGGGCCGATCCGGCAAACTGGCGATTGAAGTTGATGGGCGGATTGTGCTTGCCGGCTTCGGCCAGCATGAATGCGTAGACGCGCTCGGTGCCGGCAAACTGGCTGAGATACCGGCGCGCTTTTTCGATGGTGAAAGCGTCGTTGGCTTCCGTATACGGATTCTCTTCCTTGAGTACGTCGGAGTAGAAATCGAACTGCTTCTGGGCGAGCTGCTGGCGCTCCGGATCGATGGCGCGGTCGTTGGCCCACCACTTCATCAGAACCGGCGAAAGAAACTGGCTGGTCGAGTGTTCGTGGTGGGAGGTGGTGATGAGATAGGCCTTCAGCGCGTCGTAGGTGGGACTATACTCCGGTCCCGGTGTTGCGGGCAGGCCGCTCAGCCCTTGCACAATGGAGTTTTGGGTTGGCGCGAGCAGCAACTGGCGGAAGCGGTCAAAATAAATGCGCCACGCTTCGGGATAGAGGTCGTTCCCGACAAAAAGGCCCATGCGGTAAAACAAGGGAGCGCCTTCACGCCGGTACTGGCGCAACGTCTCGAGCGACTGCCGGAGCGCCTCCAGCTTTCGCAGGCTCTCGACCGGCGCGAGATTGGCGCCGGCCACGCTGGGCGCGCCACTGCCCTCCGCCGCCGTGCGCAGCCGCGTTTCCAGGCCGCGGTTATTGAAGAACGAGACCGTAAAAACGATCGAGAGCGCCAGGCAGAGAACGGCTGCCACAAGGAACAGCACACGCCGCGCGAAGCTCGTCCTGGTGCTGGCGCCGCTGGCGCCCATGGCGGCCCGGTCGGAGAGCAGGACATCCATGAACAAGCGGCTCAGGAAGAGCCATTGCGGCACTTTGCGCGTGCCGCCCACCTGCGGCGGTGGGGCCTGCGGGGCCTGCACCTGCGGGCCTGCCTTGAAGATGCCGGTGGCGCCGGAGGCCGTCCCGTAGTCGGCCTGCTGGCGCGGCGCCGCGGGAGCAACCGGGGCGGCTTCGTTGACGATGATCGGCCGCACGCCGGTGAAGTAAAACCCGCGCAACATCGGCCCCACGCTCAACTGGCTGGGCCGGCACAGATCCACCAGAAATTGCACCACGGCGGGACGGATCTTGCGGAACTCGCGGGGAAACTCATAGGTCGCGGGCAGCTTCGTCGAGTCGGTCTCTCGCGCGAGAAACTCCGGGCGGGCGTCGGCCAGCGATCGGAAGAGGCGCTCGAAAGTGCCGGTCAGGCGCGCGGTCTCTTCTTCCGCGTACACTCCCTCGGTACGGCCGGTGAGGAGCGGAAGAGTCGCGCCGACCACCTGTGCGGCCTCGTCGTTGCTCAGGTTGCGCACGTATTCGGTAAAGAACGGCAGCCGGTCCATCTTAGTGAACAGCACATAGACCGGAAGATTGATGCCGAATGCCTGGGAAATCTCGCCCAAACGGGCACGCAAGGTGCGGGCGGCGTTGACCACCGCTTCCTGCGCGCCGGCGCGGGTGAAGGTTTCGCTGTCAAAGCAAACCAACGCCGCGCGCGGCGCCTGGCCGCCTTTACTGACCACGGAGGAGCGCGGCTGCAATCTGCGGACGAAACGACTCCACTGGCTGGAGTCCGCCAGTAGCGTGCCGCCCGCCTCGGCGAAGATGTTGCGGCGCGAGAACCACAGGTTGGCGGTGCGGGTCGGCACCACGTCGGCATTCTGATAGATTTGGCCGGCCAGCAGTTCCGGGTCGAGACCGGAATGGATCATGACGCTGGTCTTGGTGGCGCCGGGCTGACCCATCAGAAGATAGACCGGGAGGTTGGCGATTCTGGCGCCCTGTTCGAGTTTGGCGGCGGAGAGCCTGGCCTCGGCGGCGTGCACCAGCAGCGAAATCTCGTCTCCGCCCGGCGCCACGGGTTCGCCGGCTTGAGCGGCGGCGGCTTTGGCTTTCTTTTTCTTGACGAAGAACAGAACGACCAGGACGATCAGGGCTACCAGCGCAACCGCGAGCAAAACGTAAAGTATGGTCACGTGGATCTCCTCGACTATCGCGCCGGAGTGGCAATCGCCTGCACGTCCGACACTCCCGAACCCAGGGTGAGTTTATAGCCGCCGAAAAGCAGCACCATCAATATCGCACATGCCAGAGCCAGCCAGCCCAATCTTCGCACCAGAGGATCCGGGCGGCTGATCACGTTCTCCGGGGGGAGCATCCATCCCGGCGAAAGCGGCCCGAACTGGCCGCGAATGCGGCGAATTTTCTCCGCGGTGAGGCTCATCACCTGGGCCAACTCTCCGCGATTGCCGGCGCTGTAGCGTCCGCCAAAACCAAGCAGAAGGCAGAGATAGTGGACCTCGAGCACATCCGCCAGGTCCGCGGAATCGGTGCGGCCGAGGAGTTGCTGCAAATGCTGAAAGAAGACCTCGCCCGCGATGTGGGTACCGAACAACTCCTCCTGCAGCGGCTTGCGGAGCCAGTCGGTGAAAACGGGGTTCTGCAGATTCAGAACGGATTCGTCCAGGAACGCGACTGTGGCGAAGGTGGCGACCTTGACGTCTTCCGAAGGGTACCCGGCGACCAGCGCCTGGCTGGCGGCGGTCTTGAGCGCTTCGCGGGTGTGATGCCGGAAGGACTGCGAATCGGTGACGCCCTGACGATTCGAGCGCAGCCGTTCGATGGCGGTGAAAACTTCTTGGAAAATGAGCGGCAGGTTTTCCGGCCTGCGGACACTGGCTGAAGGGCTCATATTAATGTTCCAGCACGACTAAGATTTCGATTTCGGGATCGGGAAACTCACCGGGAACGTACGCGCCGACCTTGCGCGTCAGGTTGATGTGGTCCCAGCAGGGGCCACCCTTGCTGAGACCGAAGTATTGCGTCTCGAGGCGCGCCGAAACCGCCGGCGGCGGCACTGGCAGATGAGCCAGCGTGAGCCCGGGAAGGGCACGTTTGACCAGTTCCCGCACGAAGGCCGGGCTGCAAACCTTGATGAGCGGCGGCGCTTTGGCCATCAGTTCGGCGTCGCCCATGCGGGCGCGGATGGCCAGCAGCCATCGCGAACGGCCCAGGCAGCGCTGGTCGGTGACGTCGCCTTCGTAGTAGTAATTCTCCGAGCGTTTCAGCGGAATCGAAATGCAGTTGGTAGGAACGATGATTTCCAGATGCGCGCGAATGTGGCGGTCGAGTTTTTCGAAGCAAGCGCTCAGGTTGTCGTGATCGTACAGCGGCAGGTCGCGCGGGTGCGATTCGAGAGCGAACGTGCACAGGGCGCCGGCGAGGCGAGACATCTCGACGAACAACTCCTCGGGATGGCCGCGCTTGGCGATGAACTGGTGACGCAGCGGGGCCAGGGCGGAATTCACGGCATGCATCAGCCAGAAGCTGGCTATCTGGCGCGTGGAGAACTCCGCGCGGCCGCCGGACGTGTTGCGCGCGCCCCGGTTGATGGTGGTGCTCTTCTCGTCCAGGATTTCGATGAGCCGCTGCATCAGCAGCATGAGCCGGGTGGAAGCCGAGATGCGCAGCACCGGCGGAACGAAATTGGCATCGTACGCGAAGTGGCCAGCACCATCCCTCACCACGCGCGCGATGGGCATGGTGAGCAGGTCGCCGGCAGGTTCGGTATCGAGCAGCAGGCGCAGATTCTTGCGGCCCAGCTGCACGGTGCGTTCATCGGCGCCGGTATTCTCATCGTGCAGGACTCGCGGTTCGGCGGTGTAGCGGGCGTCGGCGACCTCGCCTTCCGGCAGCGAACAATTGAAGCCGTTGGCCTTGCGCGGGGGAATCGCGAGCATCACGATGATGCCGTCGCGCGTGGGCGGAAACAGATCCGCGATGGCCCTCGGCTCGGGCAGCGGATCGCTTTCCGGCATGTGGAAGGGCAACCCGTCGCGAAAGATCCCGCGCGCGTGGGTCAGCGCAACGGTGCCGTTGAGCAGCGCTTCGGCATCCAGTTCTACCCCTGCCAGACCGTACGAAGCGAACCATAGCGACGAGGTGGCAAACTGGATGGAATCTTCGAAGTAGCGGCTCTGCACCTGGAAATGGTGCGGACCCAGGTACATGCCTTCCGACCACACCACCCTCGATAGCAAGTTCATAAGCCCGTTGCGGATTAGAGTACCATAAGCGGCCGGGCGTGGAGCTCAAATTTGCGCCGGGCGCGGTACGATGTCAGATGGAAACGGAGCGCCCATGGACGTCCATCAGAAGTACGAGCTGATTGAATTGCTGCCTGGGGAGGGTCCAAAGAGCTTTCGGGCTCGGCAGAGCAGCATGGCGCGCGATGTGACCGTGCACGTCTTGGTGGGCGGACAGACCCCGGAGAACCAGGGGTTGCTGGCCCGGTTGCGCGCCCTTCCGCCGAATTCGCTGGCGCGGATGGTTGAAGTCGGGACCAACAACGACGGCACGCAGTACGTGGTGATCTTCGCCCCGCCCTTCCAGCACCTGATGGAGTGGCTCAAAGACCAGGAAGCCGCGGCGATAGAGGCGCAACGGCTCACTCGCGCGGGCGCATGGAAGATTCCGGCACCGAGTCAACCCGCGGCTGCGCCGCCTCCCGTGCCGCCGGTGGCGCCTGGGCGGCCCAGCCCATTTGCAGATATGTTCGAGGCGCCGCAGGCGATGCCCACCGGCCAGATGATGTCATCGGGCGCGCAACAGTCTCCTGCGCCGCCGGTTGCTTCCGAGCCGGGGGAGTTCACGCGGCTATTTCAAACAGCGGCGGTCCCTGCGGCTCCGCCCGCAGCCCCAGCGCCTCCGGCAGTCGCGAATATCCCGCAGGCATCCCTCGCGCCAGCGGCCGAGCCAAAACCGCAGCCGCCGGCCACGCCGCCTGCTTCTCCACTGGATTCTCCGCCCCTTCCGCCGCCAGTGGCAGCGCAACCTGTTCCGCCGCCGGTCGCTTCCGAGCCGGGGGAGTTCACGCGACTGTTCCAAACCGCGGCGGTTCCCGCGGCTGCACCGGCAGCGTCAACGCCTCCGGCAATCGCGAATATCCCGCAGGCACCCCTCGCGCCAGCGGCCGAGCCAAAACCACAGCCGCCAGTCAGGCCGCCTGCTTCTCCGCCGGCTTCTCCGCCCCTTCCGCCGCCAGTCGCAGTGCAACCTGTTCCGCCGCCGGTCGCTTCCGAGCCGGGAGAATTTACGCGACTGTTTCAGGCTTCGACGGTTCCCGCGGCTGCGCCGGCTGCGCCAGCGCTTCCGGCGGCCGGCATTATCCCGCAGCCGCCCCTCGCGCCAGCGGCCGAGCCAAAACCGCAGCCGCCGGTCGTATTGCCCGCTTCTCCGCCGGCTCCGCCTCCTCCTTCTCTTGCACCTACACCGGTTGCCCCAGCGCCTGCTCCTTCACTCGCTCCTCCACCGGTTGCCGCAACGCCTGCTCCACCGCCGGCTGAATCGCAGCCGGGGGAGTTCACACGACTGTTTCAGACCTCGGCGGTTCCCGCGGCTGCGCCGGCAGCGCCAGCGCTTCCGGCGGTTGCGAGTGTTTCGCAGCCACCCGTCGTGCCGGCGGCGCCGAAACCGCAGCTGCCGGTCGCAGCGCCCACTGCTCCGCCTCCTTCTCCCCTTGCTCCGTCACCGGTTGCCGTGGCGCCTGCCCCGCCACCGGTTGAACCGCAGCCGGGAGAGTTCACGCGGCTGTTTGAAGTGCCGGCGGCACCCCCTCCGACGCCGCCGCACCCTGCCACATCGCCCGCCAGTCCGCCGCCAGCACCTGCGGCACCAGGATCGGCACCTGGAGAATTCACCCGATTGTTTCAGGCGCCGGCCGCGCCGATGGCCGAGCCAGCGTCACCTCCACCGCCGCCAGCCGGTTCCAGTTCCCCCGGAGACTTCACGCGGATGTTTCAATCTCAGATGCCGTCTTCGCCGGCGCCCGGGGATTGGCCCCCTCCACCGCCGCCGCCAGCGCAGGCCGGCGAATTCACTCGCATCTTTCAGTCACCGTCGCCCGCTCCGCCGCCGGAGACGCGTCCCCAAGAGAGCGAATTCACACGGTTCTTTCAAGCCCCGCCTCCTGGAACCGAGGGACCTCCGTTGCCGGCAGCGTCCGGGTTCCCGTCCGCGCCGGGATCGCCGCAGGCTCCGCCGCCCCCGCCACGGCAAGCCGCGCCGGCTGGTGCGACTCAGGCGTTTGCGGTTCCGACCGTGCCGGAGCAACGTCAGATGCCCGATGCACGGCAGGGTCCCAGCGAGTACACCCGCATGATGGCGGCCGCCTCGATCCCGGGCGCTCCCGCCGCGCCTCCGGCGCCTGGGTTTCCGCACATGCCGCAGATGCCGCAGGCCAACATGCCCGCCATGCCGCATGCGAACGTGCCCCAGATGCCCGGCATGGCGCAACCCGCCATTCCGCGTCCTCCGGCGGCGCCACAGTTCTCCGTGCCGCAAGCGCAGGTGCCGGTCAAAGCGCCTTCGACCAACTTCTTGCTGTTCGCGATCCTGGGGCTGCTGATGTTACTGGTGGGTGGATTTATCGTGTTTCTGCTGATGCGGCACTGAGGCAAATGGCAAAAGCTTCTAGCCCGCTTGCGGCAGCAGAATAATCAGCTCGAGTTGCGGGTTTGGCAGATCGGCGGGGACGTAGGCGGCCAGGTTGCGGGCACGCTGCACGGCTTCCCAGGCGGGGCCGGACTGGTTCAGGCTGAAATACTGGTGGTTCAACTTGACCGGAATTGCGCTGGGCGGGGCTGCGACGTAGGTCAGCGGCACGCCGGGCAGGGCCTGCCGCACCAGATGGTCGATGTGGCTCGCCGAACAGACTTTGACCAATTGCGGCGTCTTGCCCACGATCTCCGCCTGGCTGGTTTCAGCGTTCACCGCCAGGTACATCCGGGTATTGACCAGGTACTTATCGTTGTCGAGCGAGGTGGCGTAGATGGCCGGCTGAATCAGCTTCAGCGGCAGCGATACGATGTTGGTGGGCACCACGGTCTCCAGCAACGCGCGCAACTTCTCGTCCAAGTCGGTGAAGCAGACGCCGAGGTTGTCGTGATCGTAGGTTGGCAGGTCGCGCGGGTGGATCGTGGTGGAAAACGTAGAGAGCGCACCGGCCAGCGAGAGCATCGCGTTGTACAGCGCCTCGGGATGCCCGCGACGGGTCTCGAATAAGTGGCGGAATATCGGGAAGGCCGTGTTGACCGTATAGAGCAGCCAGAAATTCGCGATATCCGCAGCAGTGAAATCCGCCAGACTCTGGTTCTTCTGCCGCCGTACTCCGGCGATGGCGCTGGAGCGCGCAGTGAGGATCTCCACCAGGCGGCGCGCAATCGAAACCAGGTGGTCACTGGCGGCGAAATCCACCAGCGGCGGCACGAAACTGGTGTCCAGTTGGAAGGTGCCGGTTTCGCTGCGCTGGACGCGAGCCACCCGCAATGCCGAGTAGCCGTCGCGACTCTCGCCTTCCACCAGCAGCCGCAGATTCTTGCGCGCCACCTGGACCGGCTTTTCGGTCATGCCGGTGTTTTCGTCGCGGAACACTTCGATCTCGGCGCGATACCTGGCCCCGCTGTCACGCGTGGAAGAGGCTACGTTGAGACCGCGATCGCGGTATTGCGGAACCGCCAAGTAGAGGTCGACCGTGGTTTGATCCGGCTCGAAACAGTCAGCCAGCTCTTTGGGGGGCGGGGCGCTGTCGGACCCGGGTATGTCGAAGATCAACCCGTCCGGCAGGAGCCCGGACGCACTGGCAATACCGAACACTCCGCCACTGAGAGCCTCCCGGCTGATTTGCAGTGTGGCGAAGCCCCAGGGACGGAACGAGAGACTTTCCAGGTGAAACTCCAGGAGGTTCTCGAGAAAGCGATCCTGAAGTTGCAGGTGCTGGGGAGTCAGAAACGTGCCCTTGGTCCAGATCACCGGTTGCAATCGCCGCATTCGCATTCACAGTATCAGAACTGGCCGGTTATGCCAACTGGTTCTTAATGCGGCTGGTCACGGCGTGAGATAGCTTCGTCTAGAATATCTCGCCGGGTCGGGCATTCTGCGGTACAGTGTCCTGAGGACGCACGATGCTCACTCCCTCTAGCGCGAATCCAAAGCAGCTCACCGAGTTTTTCGGGGAAGCCGGCTTCACTCATGAGCAGTTCAGGCAGAATCCGACACTGCGCGATCTGCCTTCGCGCCGCCTAGGCAATCTGCCGGACCTCCTGGAACGTACTTCCGAACCCACCACGCTGCACGTTTTATTGCGCTTGTTTTTCCTGGGTGTGCCGTTGGAGGCCGAGTCCATTGCCGGACTTGTCCCCGCACCGGTGGTTGCCCAGATGCTGGAAACGGGAATGCTGGTTCAAGACGGCGGCCGGCTTGCTCCCAAGGTCATGCTGACGCCATGCGACGGCTTTCTGTTCGCGGCCGATCCGGCCGGCACGCTGGAGTCGCCGGAATCTTCCGGGATGGTCCTGTGGCCGAATCCTTCCACACGCTTGCTGCAGATGTTCACCATCCGGCGCCCTTCGAAGGCGACCCTGGATCTGGGCGCCGGCTGCGGGATACTGGCGGTCCTCGCCGCCGGTCACAGCTGTCGGGTGGTGGCGACAGACCTGAACCCGCGCGCCACCGAGTTTGCCAGCTTCAACGTCTGGCTCAACGGCCTGCAGAATGTCGATTGCCTGACCGGCGACACCTTCGAACCCGTCCAGGACCAAACGTTCGACCTGATCACGAGCAATCCGCCGTTCTTCGTAACCCCATCCACGGGGCAGATCTATTGCGAAAACAGCATGGAATTGGACGGTTACTGCCGTGAACTGGTCCGGTCAGCGCCGCGTTACCTTAACGAAAACGGCTTCCTGCAGATCAGTTTCGAGTGGGTACAGGTAAGGGGGCAGTCCTGGCGGGACCGGCTGGCGGAGTGGCTGCAGGACACAGGCTGCGACGCCTGGGTGCTCCGCAGTTACGCGCGCACTGCCGCCGCGTATGCCTCCGAACGGATCAACGGAATCATGCCGTATTCGCCGCTGACCGCCAACCAGAGGTTCGACGAGTGGATGTCCTATTACCGGGACCGTCAAGTCGAAGAGATCCAGGGCGGAATTCTGGCCATGCGGCGGAGGTCCGGTAACAACTGGATCCGTATCGAGGAAGTGTCCAACCTCGACTGCCGGGAGCCGTTTGGCGAGTCAGTCCTGGAATTGTTCGCCAACCAGGACCGGCTGGAAACGGATCGTTCCATGGACCAAATGATGGCCTGGAAGCCGCGGCTGCCATCCGATGTGCGGATCGACCAGCAGTTGCACCTGGAGGCCGGGGAGTGGAAACCGTCCTCGATGCAGCTCAGGCGGCCCGGCGGCCTCCCCAGTTCTCTTGCGCTTGATCCATTGGTCGCCGATTTCCTGCGTAAGTGTGATGGGAGCCGGACTTTAAACGACCTGGGGCGGGATCTCGCAGCGGCAGTCAAGATCGATCCTGAACAGGTGTGCCAGCAGTGTTGTGCCGTGATGCGGAAGCTGGTGGAACGCCGGCTGGCGCTGGTGTGAGGTTTCTCACTGGCAGTCCCCCTCCGAAAGGTCTGGTACCGGGATTGGCCAAAAAACTTGACGTTGGCTCTTGCGTCGCATATAGTGTGACTCACTGAACGAATTATTCGGGAGGTTCCATGGCTAGAGAAAGTACGCAACATAAGTTGGATCGGGTACGCTCCCCACGCGTACAGATCACATATGACGTCGAAGTGGGCGGAGCTATCGAGTTGAAGGAGCTTCCCTTCGTGGTCGGGGTGCTAGGGGATTTCACCGGCCAACCGGAGCAGCCCCTGCCCAGACTGAAGGACCGTAAGTTCGTCGAGGTCAACCCGGACAATTTCGACACGGTCCTGGAAGGGATGAAGCCGCACCTCAACTTTTCGGTGGAAAACAAGCTGAGCGAAGAACCGGAAGCAGCCAACCTCAAGGTGGATTTGAAGTTCGCCAAGCTGGAAGACTTCGAACCGGCGAATGTGGCGCGCCAAGTCAAGCCGCTCAAGGAACTGCTCGACCTGCGGACCCGGCTTTCCGATCTTCGCGGCAGCCTTCAGGGCAACGACAAGCTGGAGGAATTGCTGCTCGAGAGTGTCGGCAACACCGAGAAGCTGGGCAAGCTGAAGGATGAAATGGGAAAGGGAAAGGGAGGCGATTCCAATGGCTGAGGCAAAGAGCGCGCAGGCTGCCGTGGCTGCCGGCGAACAGGTTCAAGAGAAGAGCCTGCTCGATCAGATCGTGGAAGAAGGCCGCTTTGGCGTGGAACCGGCTTCGCGCGAGCGCGGCAAGAACCTGGTGAAAGAATTTGTGGCGCAGGTCCTGGAAGGTTCCATGACCATTGCGCGCGATGCGGAGATGATGATCAATGCCCGCATTGCGCAAATCGACCACCTGGTGTCGATCCAGTTGAACGAGGTTATGCATCACCCCTCGTTCCAGAAACTGGAAGCCAGTTGGCGCGGGGTCAAGTACCTGATGGACCAGAGCGAAACCGGCACCATGCTAAAGATTCGCGTCCTCAACTGCAGCAAAAAGGAGCTGCTGAAGGACCTGCAGCGCGCGCCGGAATTCGACCAAAGCGCCCTGTTCAAGAAAATCTACGAGGAAGAGTACGGCGTTTTCGGCGGCGCTCCGTTCGGCGCCCTGGTGGGGGACTACGAATTCGGCAAGCACCCCGAGGATATCGAATTATTGGACCAGGTTTCCCATGTGGCGGCGGCCGCCCATGCGCCGTTCTGCACCGCGGCCAACTGCGACATGCTCAACCTGCCATCCTGGACCGCGCTGGACGCTCCTCGCGACCTGGCCAAGATTCTGGATACGACGGAGTACGCCAAGTGGAAGGGCTTCCGCCAGTCGGAAGATTCCCGCTACGTGGCCCTCACTCTGCCCCGCGTTCTCGGCCGGCTCCCTTACGGCAAGGACACCAAGCCGGTGGAAGAATTCAATTACGAAGAGCACGTGGACGGAAGCGATCATTCGAAATACCTCTGGATGAATGCGGCTTTCGCCCTCGCCTCGCGGATGACCAATTCCTTTTCGCAGTTTGGCATGTGCGTGGCGATGCGGGGCGTGGAAGGCGGCGGCCTGGTGACCGGCCTGCCGGTGCACAACTTTTACACCGATGAGGGCGACGTGGCGATGAAGTGCCCCACCGAGATGACGATTACCGACCGGCGAGAAAAAGAGCTGGCGGACCTCGGCTTCGTGCCCCTGGTGCATTGCAAGGACACCGACTACGCCGCGTTCTTCAGCGTACAGAGCTGCCAGAAGCCGAAGGTGTATGACACCGATTCCGCAAACGCCAATGCCCGTTTGTCGACGCAGATTCCCTATATCATGGCCGTCTCGCGTTTCGCGCACTACCTGAAGGCCATGATGCGCGACAAGATCGGCAGTTTCATGTCGCGCACCGACGCCGAGATTTTCCTGAATCGCTGGATTACCCGATATGTGGTTCCCGATGACACGGCGTCGCCTCAGATGAAGGCACGGTGTCCGCTGCGGGAAGCTCGCGTGGATGTGACGGAAATCCCTGGGAAGCCGGGTAGCTACCGGGCCGTCGCTTTCCTGCGGCCGCACTTCCAGCTTGAAGAGTTGACGGTTTCGTTGCGTCTTGTGGCGGACCTGCCGGCGCCAGCCAAGTAGGGGCGCGCCGCGGTTTTGTATGTAGAAAGTTCACTTTGGAGACGGAGGAAAGGAGAAATCTGTGGCTGTAAACGCATATTTGTTTGTTGACGGTGTCACCGGGCCAAGCGGCAGCAAGACCGGGGCTATCGATATACTGTCATTCAGTTGGGGTGTAAGCCAGACATCGACTTATGGCGCCGGGGCATCCGGCAAGGAAGCCAAAGCTGGAAGGGCCGACTTTTCAAACCTGACCATCATGAAGGTCTTGGATAAGACCACGCCTTTGCTGTGCGATCACTGCGCCAGCGGCGATATCTTGAAGAAAGTCTACATCCTGTACGACAAGCCGGTCGGCGACAAGCAGGCCGACTACTTCCGCATCTACCTCAAGGATGCGCTCGTGACTTCGGTGCAGTTATCGGGCAGCAACGAGAATCCCACCGAGTCGATCAGCTTCGCCTTCCAGGCCGTGGAAATCGCCTACAAGCCGGAGAAGGACGACGGGTCACTCGACGCCGCGATCAGCAAAGGCTACGACCTTGAGTTGCTGAAGGCCGATTACGCGGCCGATAAGCCGATGGATTAGCCTAGGCCCCGACATGAAAGCCAAGGAACTTCTCGAGGCCGGGAAGGTCCGGGGAGCGGAGAAAGCCCTCAGCGCCTTTCTCCGTGACAACCCTGCGGATACCGCGCTGCGGACATTTCTTTTCGAGCTCCTCTGCTTCTCCGGGCAGTACGACCGCGCGGAGAAGCAGTTGGGCGTTTTAGCTAAGGGCAGCCCCGAAGCCGAAATGGGCGCGGTGCTGTACTACTCCGCCCTGCACGGCGAAAAGATCCGCAATTCGATGTTTCAGAAGCAGGAGTTTCCCCAGGCGCCGGCACATCAGTCCCCGCCGGGAACGCTGAATGGGAAACCGTTTCAATCCATCAGCGACGCAGACCCTGCTATCGGTCCGCGCCTGGAAATGTATGCCGCCGGAGCCTATCTGTGGATCCCGTTCGAGCACATCGCCTCCGTTCAAATCGCACCTCCTCGTGTCCTGCGCGACACCTTGTGGACTCCCGCTTTCGTCCTCACCGGCCCGAGTTTTAAAGGAACCGACATCGGGCAGGTGCTGATTCCCGCAATCTATCCGTTCTCGTGGAAGTCCGACGACGAGTCGGTTTGGCTGGGTCGCACCACAGAGTGGGTTGCCGACGATGAGGGCCACGAATTCCCCGTCGGGCAAAAGATGTTGATCGTGGATGGCGAGGAAGTTCCGCTGCTGGAGGTCCGGTCGCTGGAGTTTACTTCCGATGCCACTGCGTGAAGACATTCTCAATCCCATTGCGGGCGATAACCCGAGCGGTCAGAGTCTCCGCTACGCCCCCATCTACGACAAGATCAAGGAGGCCCGCCGTGAAGACGACGAACTGAATCAGGGCGCCTGGCAGGCCGAGCGCAAGGTTGCCGACTGGGTCCAGGTTTCCAAGCTTTGCCAGGATGCCATCGCCACCCAGAGCAAGGACCTGCAACTGGCCGTCTGGCTCGCTGAAGCTCTGCTCAAGCGGGAAGGCATTCGCGGCTTTCGCGAAGGCCTTCGGTTGTGCCATGACTTGCTGGACAAGTTCTGGGACACTCTCTATCCCGAACTGGACGAGGGCGACGCCGAGCAACGTGCGGCTCCGCTGGACTGGCTTGGTTCCGTGGGTGGCGCGATCTCTTCCATCCAGCGGCCGATCGAGGCTGTCCGGGGCGTTGCACTCTGTAAGGACGGCTACAGTTTTGTCCAGTACAAGGAGTCGCGGCTGGTCGGTTTTGAGGATCAGGCGCAGAGCAAGGAACAGAAAGCCGCCCGCGAAAAGGCGCTGAAAGAGGGCAAACTCGCGCCCGAGATCTTCGATAAATCCTTCGTCGAAACACCCAAGGCCTTTTACACCGACCAGGAAAAGCAATTCGACGCCGCCGCCAAGACGGTCGCCGAGCTCGAAGAAATCTGCACGCAGAAATTCGGCGATTCGGCGCCGGGGCTCGGCAGGCTCATGGAAGCGCTGACGGAAGTCCGCCAGTTAGTCCACACCCTGCTGCAAAAGAAACGGGAAACCGAGCCGGACCCGGTGGAAGAGGTTCCCGTGGAAGCCCCGGAAGGGGCGGCCGAAGGAGCCGAAGGCGCCGAAACCGCCGACGGTGATGGCGCTTCCATCGGGCTGGGCTCGTATGTTTCCGCAGAGCCAGCGGAACGCCGCGAGGCTATCGCCACGGTTGTGGCGGCCGCCGCAGTTCTCCGCAAGCGCGACCCGTTCGGTCCGGCTGCTTACCTGATGCTGCGAGGCCTCCGCTGGGGCGAGTTGCGCGGCTCCTCCGACCCGGTAGTCCTCGAAGCGCCGCCCAGCGACCTTCGCCACCAAGTCAAAGCTCTGGCGATGCGCAACCGTTGGGCTGATCTGCTGAACCTGGCCGAGGAAATCATGGCCCTGCCTTGCAGCCGGGCCTGGCTCGACCTGCAGCGGTTCGTGGTGGAGGCCTGTACGGCGCTGGGCGACAATTACAATGCGATCGCCGTCGCCATCCGCTCGGAGCTGCGCACGCTGCTGCGCGACCTCCCGCATCTGCTCGACGCCGCGCTTACCGACGACACGCCCGCGGCCAATTCCGAAACGCAGAAGTGGCTCCGTGAGCTGTTGGCTGAACCATCCGACGCGCCTCCGCTTACTGGTTCGCCACACGGTCCCGCCACCGACGATTCGCGCGCCCCCGGTTGGCAGAAGCGCTTTGTCGATCCGCAGGCGCTCGCCCAGGAGGCCATGCGGGCGGGCCAGCAGCAGAAAGCCGTCGAGATACTGCAACGCGAGGTGGAACGCGCTCTCAGCGGCCGCGCCCGCTTCTTGCGCAAAATGCAACTGGCTCAAATCTGTATCGCCGCCAGCAAGGATTCGATCGCCCAGCTCTTGCTGGATGATGTCGCCGCCACCATCGATACGCATAAGCTGGACGATTGGGAGGATCGCGAGACGATCGCGCGGGCCCTGGTCTTCCTGTTGCAGAACAGCAAGAAGATTCAGGCAGATGCAAAAGCCAAGCAGGCGCTGTTTGAGCGAGTCTGCCGGCTGGATCCCGTTCAAGCGCTCTCCGTATAAACCATGCCCCGACCCGGTCCCGATGCGGCAGTCACTTTGTCGGTGTTCGATCGGCTGATCGACGCCGACCCGCGGAGCTCGGGCGAAGCGCCCCTCACCCGCGCGCAGTCCGTCCGGGCACTTCGCGATGCCGTGCGGCGCGACCTCGAATGGCTCCTCAATACCCGGCAGGTGGCTTTTCCGCCGCCCGAAGGCCTCCGCGAGCTCAACCGCTCGGTCTATGTCTATGGCTTGCCGGACTTCACCGGATACAACCTGGGGTCTGCCGCCGCCGAGACCAAGCTGACCCGCCAGTTGCAGTCCGCCCTGAAATTCTTTGAGCCCCGGCTGGCCAAAGTGCGCGTGGTGGCGAGCGAACCGCTGGCCGCCAAGACCCGCACGTTCCGCTTCCGCATCGAGGCCCTGCTGATGATGGACCCGGCGCCCGAACATATCTCCTTCGACACTGTCCTGCAACTGACCACCAACCAGTACGAGGTTCAGAATGCGGGATGACGTCCTGCTGTACTATGAGCGCGAGCTGACCTATCTGCGCGAGATGGGAGCGCAGTTCGCCGGGAAGTACCCGAAAATCGCCGCGAGGCTCATGCTCGAGGAGTCCAAGGAATCCGAGGACCCTCACGTGGAGCGACTGCTGGAGGCCTTCGCCTTTCTGGCCGGGCGCGTGCACCTGAAGCTCGATGACGATTTTCCCGAGATCACCGAGGCCTTCCTCGGCATCGTCTACCCGCATTTCATCCGGCCCGTTCCTTCCATGTCGATCGTCGAACTGCACCTCGATCTGGAGCGCGGCAAGCTGACCACCGGTCTGAAGATCGATCGCGGCACGGTGCTCTATTCGCGCCCCGTTGGCGGCGTCCCCTGCAAGTTCCGCATCTGCTATGACACCACCGTGTGGCCGGTGAACGTAACCGCCGCCGAATGGACAAGCCCCGGCCAATTGCGGCCGCCTCTGCGCGCACTCGACGCGGCCCACGCGCTGCGGCTGGTGGTGAATTCCACGCCGGATGCTCCTTTGCCCAAACTGGGACTCGACCGTCTCCGCTTCCACCTCACCGGCGAAAGCAACCTGATCCACGCGCTATATGAGCTGCTTTGCTGCAAGCTCACGCGCATTGTGGTTCGTGACCCAAACAACACAAAAGTCCCGCCCGTGACCCTGCCGGCTTCCTCGTTGCGCCCGGTCGGATTCGCCGAAGACGAAGGAATGGCGCCGTACCCGCTCCGCTCGCACATCGGCTATCGAATTCTGCAGGAGTTCTTCGCGCTGCCGGCCAAGTTCCTTTTCGTGGACGTGACGGGCCTGGACACGGTGTGGGGCGCGGGCTTTCAGAACAGCGCCGAGCTGGTCTTCCTGTTTTCCAGCGCCGGCGACGAAGAGCGGGTGCAGCGCCTGGAGATCGGAGTTTCGCCCAGAACATTCCGCCTTGGCTGCGTTCCCATCGTCAACCTGTACCCGCAGACCACCGAGCCCATTCTGCTCGACCAGCGGAAATACGAATACGAGATCAAACCCGACATCCGGCGCCCTGCCGCCACCGAGGTTTTCTCCATCGACGAGGTCAGTTCCATCGACTCCGAGACCCGCGAGATCGTCACCTACCGCCCGTTCTACTCCTACCGTCAGGAAACCGCGGGCACCAGAAACGAATGTTACTGGATCGCCAACCGCCGGGCTTCCAATCGTCTGAACGACGACGCTTCGGACATGTACATATCGCTGGTGGACCGCTCCGGCCGCACGGCTTTCCCGAACGTCGACACGCTGACGGTGCGCACCACGTGCACCAACCGGAACCTGCCCGCGCGCCTGCCTTTCGGCAATGCGGACGGCGATTTCGAACTGGAAGGCAGCACTCCGATCAAGAGCATCGTGGCCTTGACGAAACCCACTCTTCCATTGCGTCCTCCCACTTCCAAAATGGCGCTGTGGCACCTGGTTTCGCATCTCTCGCTCAATCACCTGTCCCTGGTGGAGGATGGCCGCGACGCTCTCCAGCAGATCCTGCGCCTTTACGACTTCACCGACTCCCCGTTCGCTCAGAAGATGATCGAAGGAATCACCGATTTGAAGAGCCGCCCGCACTTCGCCCCCATCGTCGCCGAAAACGGTGTGACCTTCGCGCGCGGAACCCGCGTCGAACTCGAGCTCGATGAGGAGCAGTTCGTGGGCGGTGGCGTCTACCTGTTTGCCAGCGTGATCGAACACTTCCTGGCTCTCTACGCGACCCTCAACAGTTTCACGCAGCTCACCGCCAGAACCAGGCAGAGGAAGGAGGTGATCCGCGAATGGCCCCCGCGAGCGGGACAGAAGATCCTGGTCTGATGCAGCCGGACGCTTCCCTGGCCGAAGTGCGCCGCGATATCGAAGAATATCCCGGCCGGTACGAATTCTTCCAGGCCGTGCGCCTGTTGCTGCGGATGTTCAACCAGCGCGAGATGCCCGGCGGTTTCACCTCCGCCGCCCGCGAAGCCGTGCACTTCCGCGCCCACAACACACTTGCGTTTCCTCCCAGCCAGATCGAATCCATCGACTGGGATGGCGAGGTGCCCGCCATGGCCGTGAATTTCATGGGCCTGACCGGCCCCATGGGCGTGCTCCCGACCGTTTACACCGAGCTGATCCTGTCGCGCGTTCGCTCTCGCGATCGCACGTTAGCCGATTTCTTCGATATCTTCAACCACCGCATGATTTCCCTGTTCTACCAGGCGTGGGAGAAGTACCGTTCTTCGGTGGCCTACGAGCGCGACGGACGAGACCGTGTCTCGAAATACCTAATGTCGCTGATCGGCCTCGGCACCGACGGCCTGCAGGATCGCATGGTGGTCCGCGACGATTCCCTGCTCTACTATTGCGGCCTGCTGAGCCTTCAGCCGCGCTCGGCCGTAGCGGTCCGCGGCGTGCTCCAGGACTATTTCGGCGTCCCCGTGGAGGTGGAGCAGTTCGTGGGGGCCTGGCAGCCCCTGGCGAGAGCCGATCAGTGCGATCTGGGCAGCGGCCCGACGTTGAACTCACAACTCGGCGTGGGTACCGTGGTGGGCGACGAGATCTGGGATCAGCAGTCGCGGATACGCCTGAAACTGGGCCCGCTGACACAGAAACAGTACCTGGACTTTTTGCCGGGCGGGAACGCATACAAACCCTTGCGCGAGCTGGCACGGTTCTCTTGCGGCGCCCATCTGGAGATCGAGGTTCAACTGATTCTCGAGCGCGCGGTAGTGCCGCGCTGCGAATTGGGCGAAGATAGTCGGGCAGGGCCGCGGCTGGGCTGGTTCACCTGGATGAAGTCCGGACCGGACTTTGATCGCGCGCCCGCGGATACGGTGTTGCTGCTGGCATAGGAGAGGACACATGGGACTCAATCTACGATCACTCATCGCGAAATTGAACGACACGGCGCGCCTGGCGTTGGAGGCTTCCGCGGGATTCTGCTTGTCCCGGACTCACTATGACGTCGAGATCGAGCATTATCTGATGAAGCTGCTCGATTCGAGCGATGGGGACTTGGCCTTCATCCTGAAGCAGTTTGGCGTCGACAAGTCGCGCCTGTCGGCGGAACTGACGCGCAGCCTCGACAAACTCAAATCGGGCAACGCACGCACGCCGGCGCTCAGCCCGTCGCTGCTGAAGATGTTCACGCAGGCCTGGACCATCGGCTCGATCGACTTCGAGGCCACGCGAATCCGCACCGGCTTCACCATCCTGGCGCTGGTTTCCGATGAAGAACTTGCCCGGATTGTGCGCGAGGTCAGCAGAGAGCTGCAGAAGATTCAGGCTGACTCTCTCAAGAAAGACTTCCTGTCGATCGTTGCCAATTCGGTCGAAAGCGAGGAAATGGCGGCTGAAGAGGCCGCCGCGCCGGAGGGCGCGAAACGTCCCGGAGCAGGCGGCAAGACGCCCAACCTCGATCAGTACACCGTCAACCTGACGGAGAACGCTCGCCAGGGCAAGGTGGATCCCGTGCTGGCGCGCGATTCGGAGATCCGCCAGGTGATCGATATTCTCACCCGCCGGCGCCAGAACAACCCCATTCTGGTCGGCGAGGCCGGTGTCGGCAAGACCGCCGTGGTGGAGGGCTTCGCTCTGCGTATCGCGCAGGGCGACGTGCCGCCGGTGCTGAAGAACGTCACCGTGCGGACGCTGGATCTGGCGCTGCTGCAAGCCGGCGCCGGAGTCAAGGGCGAATTCGAGAACCGCCTCAAGGGATTGATCAACGAAGTCAAGAACTCGCCGACGCCTATCATCCTGTTCATCGATGAGGCTCACACCATGATCGGCGCGGGCGGCCAGGCCGGCCAGAACGACGCTGCCAACCTGCTCAAGCCGGCGCTCGCCCGCGGCGAATTGCGCACCGTTGCCGCCACCACCTGGTCCGAGTACAAGAAGTACTTCGAAAAGGACCCCGCCCTGGCGCGCCGCTTCCAGTTGGTAAAGGTCGAAGAGCCCACCGAAACCCAGTGCGCGCTCATGCTGCGCGGCGTGGTTCCCACGCTCGAAAAACATCACAAGGTCCGCATACTGGACGAAGGATTGCTGGCCGGCGTCAAGCTTTCGCACCGCTACCTGCCGGATCGCCAGTTGCCCGACAAGGCTGTCAGCGTCCTCGATACGGCCTGCGCCCGCCTGGCGCTGGGTCAAAACTCCACGCCCCCGGCCATTGAGGACTCCATTCGCACCCTCGAAGATCTCGCCGTGCAGACCCGCATTCTGGAGCGGGAAGCCGCCGCGGGCGCGGATCACGCGGAACGTCTGACGGCGATTGCCGAGAAAAGGACCAAGACCGAAGCGTGCCTCAAGGAATTGACCGACCGCTGGGAGAAGGAGCGCGATTTGGTCACTCGCATTCGAGAAATCCGCTCGCAACTGGAAACCGGCAACGCCCCCGCACCACCTCCTGCTGCCGAAACCGCGCCGACCGCCGCCGCCGCCGCCGCAGGGGCAGTTGCTGCGGCCCCCGCGCCTCCTCCCCCCGACCCCGAACAGTTGCGCTCCCAGCTTGCCGAACTGAACGGCCAACTGGCCGCCATGCAGGGCGAAACGCCGCTGCTACGCGTGTGTGTGGATGCCCAGATCATCGGCGAAGTGGTTTCCGCGTGGACGGGCATTCCCGTCGGCAAGATGCTCAAAGATGAAATCGCCACCGTGCTCTCGCTGGAACAGCACCTCGGCGCGCGCGTCATCGGCCAGGACCACGCTCTCGCCGGAATCAGCCAGCGCGTACGCACCGCGCGCGCCGGTCTGGACGATCCCGGTAAACCGGTCGGCGTGTTTCTGTTGGTCGGCCCCAGCGGTGTCGGCAAGACCGAGACCGCGCTGGCGCTTTCCGACCTCCTCTTCGGCGGGGAGCGCAACCTGATCAGCATCAATATGTCCGAGTTTCAGGAAGCGCACACGGTCTCCACGCTCAAGGGATCGCCTCCCGGTTATGTCGGCTACGGCGAAGGCGGCGTGCTCACCGAAGCCGTTCGCCGCCGCCCGTATTCGGTGGTGCTGCTGGACGAAGTCGAGAAGGCTCATCCCGACGTGCTGGAGCTCTTTTTCCAGGTGTTCGACAAGGGCCAAATGGAAGACGGCGAGGGCCGCGAGATCGACTTCAAGAACACCATCATCATCCTGACCTCCAACGCCGCCACCGACAGCATCATGAAACTCACCGCCGATCCGGAGACCACGCCCTCGCAGCAGGGGCTGGTCAAAGCCATCAAGCCGGAGTTGGACAAGGTCTTCAAGCCAGCCTTCCTGGGACGCCTGGTGATCATCCCGTACTTTCCCATTCGCGATGAAGCCTTGAAGAAGATCATCGTGCTCAAACTCGCCAAGATCCAGCGCCGCCTCCAGGAAAGCCACCGCGTCGCGCTCACGTACGATGCAGCCCTGGTCGACGAAGTGGCCCGCCGTTGCACCGAAGTGGAAAGCGGCGCCCGAAACGTGGATAATATCTTGACTAATACGATGTTGCCGGAGATATCCACGCAAATCCTCGGGAAGATCGCCGAGGGACTCAAACCCGATGCGGTTCACGTCGCTGTCGGCGAAAACGGAGAATTCGCTTATTCGTAGGCGGCATCAGGTGCCCGCCTGGCCGACTGGAGGACGATAACTTGCCCGCAACGCAAATTGAACGTCCATTCCGCATTAAAACGACACTGGGCGATGACGCCCTGCTGCTGAACAGCTTCACCGGCTACGAGCGCGTCTCCACGCCCTATCGCTTCGTCCTGCAGTTGCTTGCCGAAGATCCGAACCTCGACATGAAGGGCCTGTTGACGAAGCCCGCGGTGCTCTCCATCAAACTGAACGATGAAACCGAACGGCATATTCACGGGCTCTTCAACCGCATCGCACTGACGGAGTATAGCGATGACGGCATGGCCGTCTACCAGGCCGAGTTGGTGCCCTGGCTTTGGTTCCTCACCCTCTTCTCCAACTGCCGCATCTTCCAGAACAAATCGGTGCCCGACATCGTCGAACAGGTCTTCAAGGACCGTACCTTCACCGACTACAAGCTGAACTTGCAGGGCTCCTATCAGCCGCGGGAGTATTGTGTGCAATACCGCGAGACCGACTTCAACTTTGTCTCGCGCCTGCTCGAAGACGAAGGTATTTTCTATTTCTTCGAACAGACTGAGGAGAAGCACACGCTGGTGCTCGCGGATGATAAGGCAGCCTTCAAGGCCTGCCCGAACAAAGCCAAAGCTCAATATTCGCCATCTGTCGGCGGCGTCCTCGATGAGGACACCGTTTTCACAGTCGAAGAGGAGAACAAAGTAAATACCGGGACGGCTTCGCTCACCGACTACGACTTTGAAAAGCCCAACACCAGTCTCTATACCACTCTCTCCAGCCCCGAACCCGCCGAGTACTACGACTATCCCGGCAAATACAACAGCAAGAGTGACGGCGACCGCTATGCCAGGATTCGCCTGGAGGAGCGGGAAGTGGAACTGGTCACCGTGCGGGGCAAAAGCAACTGCATGGGCTTCGAGTGCGGCTATAAGTTCACCCTGGCGAACCATTTTCGCGATGAGGCTAACCAGGACTACACTTTGATCGCGCTCCGGCACAATGGGAAGAACTCCAGCTACCGTTCCGGCAAGCCGGAACCGTTTGACTATTCCAATGAGTTTGAAGCCATTCCCAATTCGGTCTCCTTCCGGCCCCCGCGCCAAGCCCGCAAGCCGGTAATCCCCAGTACGCAGACCGCCGTTGTGGCCGGCAAGTCCGGAGAAGAGATCTGGACCGACAAGTACGGACGCGTCACCGTGCAATTCTATTGGGATCGGGAAGGAAAAGCAGACGAGAAGAGCTCCTGCTGGATTCGGGTCGCGCAAGGCTGGGCTGGGAATCAGTGGGGTTCGATCTACATTCCGCGCATCGGCCAGGAAGTGGTGGTCAGCTTCCTCGAGGGCGATCCCGATCGTCCCCTGATCACCGGGTCGGTCTACAACGCCGACCAGATGCCGCCCTATGCCCTGCCCGACGAGCAGACCAAGAGCACCGTCAAATCGTATAGCTCCAAGGGCGGCGGCGGATTCAACGAGATCCGGCTGGAAGACAAGAAGGGCAGCGAGCAGATCTTCATTCACAGCCAAAAGGACATCGACATACGCATCGAGAATGACCGCAAGGAATGGATCGGCGAGGATCGGCATCTGATCGTCACCCGCGACAAGATGGAGCAAGTCCAGCGCGACAGTCATGCCGATATCACACGCGACCGGATTGAGAAAATCGGCCGCGACCACCACGTGACCATCAGCGGAAAGGCCGCGGTCAGCATCACAGGTTCGAACTCTCTGGCCGTCACCGGCGACGTGATCGAACAGTTTAGCGGCAACCACAGCAGTCAGGTGACCCAAAACCTCTACTTGAAGGCAATGCAGGTGGTGATTGAAGCATCGGTGGGACTAACCATCAAGGCGGGTTCGAACTTCATTACCATTGGCCCGTCGGGAGTTGCGATCACGGGCACGATTGTGCAGATCAACAGCGGCGGCTCCGCGTTGTCCGGCTCGGCGGGCTCGCTGGTGTCACCCCTTTCGCCCACCGATCCCGCCCAAGCCGACAAAGCCGACCCCGGCCAAATGTCGCCACCGGCAGGCGCCGGTTTCACGCAAGCCAGTTTGGCCGTGTCATCGATTGCGCCGGCCGCCGCGGGAGGCAAGAAATCGGCTGCTTCTGACGCGGCCACCCATGACCCGTCGTCGCCGGAAAACAAGGACAAGACTCACTGGATCGAGATCAGCCTGGTGGACGAAGACGGGCATCCAGTGGTGGGAGAGCCGTACAAAGTCACCCTGCCGGACGGATCTACCGTGGCAGATGGGACGCTGGATGAGAAAGGCCAGGCTCGCATCGATCACATCGACCCGGGCAACTGTCAGGTCAGTTTCCCTAACCTGGACAAGGATGCGTGGGAGCCGAAATGACAGGGATGCGGATGCTCCACTTGGGCGTTTGCAACAGCGCCGGCGAACATGTTCTAATACTCCGAGGCACTCTGCTATGAGACCGGGATTCGATTACGAGGTGCAGCCGGGTGACTGTATCTCCAGCATCGCGGAACAGTATGGTTTCTACTGGCGGACGTTATGGGACGCCAACGCCCAGTTGAAATCGTTGCGCAAGAATCCGAACGTTCTGTTTCCCGGCGACATCGTCAAGATCCCGGACCAGGTGGAGAAGAACTTATCCCGCGCCGCCGATCAGCCTCACACGTTCGTCAAGAAAGGCTCCCCCGCGAAATTCCGGCTCATCGTCGAACGGCACAATGTGCCGCTGGCGAACCGGCGGTATATTCTCGAGATCGACGGCAAGGTATTCGAAGGCCGGACGGACGGTAAGGGCCTCCTGGAGGTCGGCATCAACCCCGCGGCCAGCACGGGACATTTGCGATTGCCCGACGATCAATTGGAATGCGCGCTGGCGCTGGGCCATCTGGACCCGCTCGCCGAGGTTAAGGGGGTTCAGCAGCGGCTCCAGAACCTCGGGTTTCTGGAGGGCGAGCCAGATGGCGAGATGAACGACGACACGCGCGACGCCTTGATGTACTTTCAATCGTCGGTCAATCTGCCCCCTACCGGCGACCTGGACGACGCGACCCGCGACAAACTCCTCCAGATGCAGGACGAGGTGCATCCCCAGCGCACCGAGGAGAGTGAAGCGCCCGCGGACGCCGCGAACTCGGGCTCCGGCGGGCCGGAAGAGATTGCCGCCCAAACCGATCCCGCGGAGGACGAAGCCGAGATGGCCCGTTTCACCAGTCTCGATGATTAACCGAATGGGAGGAAGCAGGCTATGGCGCTGACCCCGGCGCAACTTGTCGAGTTGGGTATCCGCCGCTTGCAACGCGCGGCGGCGGAGTCCACGTTCATCAACACGCTCAATCTGGCGGATCGGCTGAGGGTGGACTTCGTCTGGTACCCGGGCGCGGACGATGTGACCGCCAGCCTGATCGACGTGTTCCTGCCCCTGACCGCTGCGGGCGCGGCTCCGCGCGAGATCCCTTACCGCTGGGCGCGGTCTGGCATGGCGGATATCTCCCGCAACATGGCTTCCGGGCGCATCACGCTGCCGCTGGCGCCGGGATCGAGCGGCACGCTGACCGTTTTCGACACGCAATGGCGGATCATGCGTGTCGCGGCGGGCGTCGCGCTGAGCGGAGTCGGCGGCCTGCGAGGGATCCAGCAGCGCTTGAACATCCTCGGCTATCACCTGCGAGCACCCGGAGCGGCAGGGGCGGGGATCGACGGTTTCAACGGCCCGAAGACGGAGCGGGCGATTCTCTCCTTCCAGGTCGATTACCGTGCTCCGGCGGGAGCCGCGGTGGGAGCTCCCGCCGGGCCGCTTCGGGTTCGCGGAGAGGCGCTCACCAACCCCGGTATTCAAGGCAACCTGGATAGATACAACGGCGTGGCAGCGGGCGTGGCAAACAACCCCTCCGCCGCGGATTCAGCCCAGGTTCAGGCGGCTCTGGTGGCGATTGTGGGAGCGTAGCGGATGTGCGAACCAAGGGTGCGGCTGTGTGTATTGGCCGCTCTCACGGCAATCGCCTGCGGAGCACAGACGGCGAGGGAAACCATGCAGCCAGAGAACGCGCAGGAAAACGAGCTATCGCGGCAGATTGCCATCGGGAATAGGGAAGGCGCCAAAGCGCTGGCCCGCTCTCTGCCACCGGCCAGCGTCGGCAATGTGCTCCGGAATATGGCCGGCGCTGAGAAGGCCTCCTCGCGGACGCTCGTTCTCGAGCTGGCCTCCGACCATCCCTCCGAAGGCGCTTCGCGCGCCATCCTCAGCCGGCTCCAGGACCCGAATCTCACGGTGCGATCCATGGCCGGCAATTTGATCGCCCGCATCGCGCAAAAGAACCTGGTGCCGGAGATGTTCGAGATCATGGATCGCGATGTCGCCCCGGCGGTCAAGGGAGGACTGGCGCGGCAGATCGGCATGATCGGCGATTCGAGCGCGCTCCCGCGCCTGCGCATGCAGTACCGCACCGTACAGGACCCCGGCCTGCAAAACGACCTCGCCCTCGCCATGGCCCGGCTCGGCGACGAGCATCATCGACAGGAGTTGATCCACCGGCTGAACGCTCCCGATGCAACCGCGCGCGTCGCTGCCCTGCGCGACATCCCGTATGTGGGAGAGCCGCGCCTGGCACGGTATTTTCGGCCGGTGCTCGAAGACCGGCGCGACGCTGTAGCGATCTCCCTGCCACACGAGCCCGTTGTGGCGGCGCGGGTTTGCGACATCGCCATCCAGACGCTGGCCGCTCTCGGCCTGCACTTGTCGTTCGCGACGTCTCCCATGCGCCGCTTCGCGGACGAGGAAATTCAGGAGACTTTGGGTATTGTTACAACGCTCGAAAAGATGGAGTAAGCACGACCCGGTAATCGTATGCCCGACTTCAACAGCACGATCTGGACCAACGAGCGCATCTACATGGTCGATTTTTGTCGCGCCAAGACCGGACCGGCGCACCGCCGCTTCCCGGACGTCGACAACGCCGGTTACCGGGACGAAGCGTTCGCGGGCGAGCACGGCCCGATCATGAGCGCCATGACGGGGCAGACCCGCGTCAACGTCCGCGTCTCCCGCACGGAGATCTCGACCGCAGCCAAGCTGTTTGCGGTGAGCACGAATCCCGCCGCCGCCGCCATCACCAGTCCGGCCGGCACGGGCCAACTGGGCTCCGACCGCAGCCAGAACATCGAGTTCAGCGCCGTCGCCGCCGGGCGCGCCGCCATCGAAATCCGCTACAACTGGGCGGACGGGCCGGTTCTGGGCCGCCTGTACGTGCAGGTCTACGATCGAATCCAGCTTCGCATGCGCGTCCATCTGCTGACCGTGAATGGGCTCGCCCAGCCCCACAGCTTCTTCAGCAAGGGCTGCGCCAATCGCGCGGAAAGAGTGGCCCGGGTCACTGATTTCGTGAATCGCGCCAACGAAAGCTGGGTTCCCCATGGGGTCGTGTTTACCATCACGGATTTCGTCGACACCACCTGGGGACCCGCCGAGATTCCCTCTGGAGCGCAATCGCCCACGCTCATCGAAATGGCGACTGCCGGGATGAGGTCGCCCAACCGTTCGGGGCTGGACGTGAACGTGTTCATCGTACCGAGCGTGGCGGCCGCCATCACGGGCTTCGGTGTCTCGACCGCGTCGGCGAGGGCGTTCGGGCTCGTGTCTCCAGCCGTGGCACCGCCGCCTCCCGCGGTGCAACACTTCGGGAGCGGCCTTTTTCTGCATAGCAGTTCAAACGCCACTCCCCAGACCATCGAGCATGAAATGGGCCACTACATGAGCCTGTGCGGGTTGCCCAACCAGGGCCACAGCACCGGCGATCTTGACGTCGCCGCGGGGACACACACGCGCGACGATCTGATCTCCCGCCGCCGGCTCATGTACCCGGTCGTGAGTCTTCTGAACGGCGCGCCATCCAGTTGGCGCAACAACACCGGGTACGACAATCTGAAGGCGGGCTCGTTCATCACCTACCGCCGTCTGCCGGCGGCGCAGGACTTCACGTTCGAAGAATCGCAACGGGCGCGCACCGCGACGGCCGCACTGGATTTTTACGCGCCATGAGCGCTCTCTGAAGCCGGCCCCCGGCGGCGCTACGGCACCATCACGGTAACTTCGCCCGGTGTGACGAAGGTGATGACCCCGCCCCACGTGCACGTCAACATCGAAACGTTGTCCAGCGTTGGCTGGTTGCCCAGCATCACGGTCGCCGCGCCTGGACTCCACGGCGAGGGCGTTACCGGAATGCAGGGCATGGGAGTGAGCACGCCTAGCGCCGCGGCGGTGGCGGCGGCCACCTCGGGGTTCGACGGCGACATACACATCCCGAACGGCATGATGTTCACCATGGGAATGTGATCCATGATGTTGGCGTCGGGCACCATGTTTGTGAAAACCTTGTTGGTGGGCAGTACCACCAGGGAACTGGGTGCCATCCCGAACGTGCACATCATGTTGGCTCCCATGCAGACTTGCATCGGCATCGAAATACCTCCTCTTCGCGCGCTCTACATTCTATCCAATCTACTATGCCCTGGTGAGGTTCCTGCGCACGGCAGAATTCGGCCGCTGCGCGGAATACGGAACGATGCTCCGGCGAGGCGAATGCCAATCCGCCGGTCCACTCGCAGTGAACAAGCCGGGTGCAAACGGCAAGCCCTCGACGCTGCCCATTTCGGTGGCCGGCATTTCACGAGATCAGTAGTGAAATCTCCAACGGAATTCGACGTAGATCTGTCGCGGGTCGTTAAAATGGAATCCTCCAAAGGTTAAGCTGTCGTCGAGTAATACGCGCCGATTCGCCACATTCAGGGCGGTCAACGAGATCTTGTATCTCTCGCCAAAATCTCTGCCCAGCGAAACATCGACCGTAGTGTGCTGGGGCAGATAGTTCCCTGGATACTGCGCGCCCGGCGTCCCGTTCGTGAATCCCGAGCCATAGTATACATTCGTCGAAGCGATCGCCTGCCAGGGAAGACTCGCATGGAATCCCAGGTTCAGCGTGTTTCTCTGGTCATGGTCCACGGGAGCATATCCTGGCGCTGGTTCGCATCCCAGCGGCGCGCGAGTGGGGCAGATCAGGCCTCCGGTGAAAGGCCCTCTGGCTTGTGCGATCTGATTCGAGTAGGCCAGGTGGGCCTGACCGCGGCGCCAGAGGCGCGGCGAACGCACCGTGAGTTCCCACCCTTGAATCAAGGCTCCGTTCCAGGTGAGTGGCCAGAAGAGATTTGATTCGCCGATATTGCTGTGGTCCAGCCAATTCTTCGCGCGCGTTTGAAAGCTGTCGGCGTCAAGCGCCCAACCGTGATAAGGAATCGTGACGCCAAATTGGTATTCTTCATCGCGCTCTCCACGCAGGGGGCCGAAAGTCAGATTCTGGCTGTTGGCTAGATCGCTCAATGGACCAGTAGCTGTCAAGAGCGGAGGCGCTTGATAATAGTCGCCGTAAAAGGCGCGAAAGACCCAGTTCAGGCGTGGGACTCTGAGGGCAATACCAAAGCGAGGGTCGGTTGCGTTCTCCACGATCTCCGGCTGCGTTCCGACTGCGGGAGACGTAAAGTGCGATTGCCGAAGGCCAGCGATCACCGTCAACCACGCTGTCACCTTGAATCGATCGCTGACGAACGCTTCGGCCAGGCCGCCGGTTGCGGCAGCCGAAGACGGGCCAAAGTTCTGACAGCTCGTGCCGCAATCCGCAAAAACGTTACTGAAGAGGTTGCTCTGGTGCTGGGCGAATCCGTACACCCCCGCTTGAACGTTGTTCTTCCAGACGGTTGCGTCCAAGGTCGCTTGCAAACCGCCATAATTGGCGGTCTGGACCGCGTCCGTGATCGCTGGTACATCGCTCGGCGAACTGTTATAGCTGGCCCGGTTGTAATGATAGAAGGGCGAAACAGTCACTAGCAGGTTTGAATTAAACGTGTGGACCCACGAAAAAGTGACGTAACCATCGGGTTCACGTTCACTATCCAGAAGGCCGTAACTGGGATAAACCTGATTTCCGGATGAGTTGGGATCCGGGTCGATAGGAATCTGGTAGTAATCCTGGCGCAGCGAGGCGATCAGCCGAAACTGGTTATAGGAGCTCGGGTTGAATATGAAGGACGCGAATCCCCCGTAACCGTTCTCCGCGTCGTGAAACACTTGCCCGATCGGGGGCTGCAAGCCGTAGTTACTGCGATTTGCGTTTACACTCGCGTAATACGCGAAGCTCTTGGTGTGCCCCCCGAAGTTTAGTTGATCGTTGGTTTGGAACCAGGTACCGAAAGTGGTGACGAGTTCCCCCTCATGGTCACGCTCGAAGCCGGTTCTGGGCACGATATTGAAGATTCCATACGTGCGGTCTCCGTAGTCCGCATCGTAGCTGCCTCGCTGAACTTCGAGATAATCGATGTCCTTGGGGTCAATCTGCGGGCCCAGATTGGTGGCGATATTAGTATTCGGTATGGGTACGCCGTCAATGAGCCAATCGACTTGATGGCCTCCGCGCATGTGCAGCATGTCGTGAGTAACATATGCAGCGGGCACGTAGTCGGTGATCATCGCCATACTGTTGCTGCGGTCGGCGCCGGGAGTTTGGGCTATGTCCTGACGGTCGATCAGAGTGATGGGGGTCACCGAATCCACATTGGCAACTTCCGCTTGTCCGACGACAACAGCAGTTTGATTCACGCTCGCGATCGCGAGTTGAAAGTGAAGAACCGGCGATGAGGCGGAAGCGACTGTGACGGTTCGCTCCGAGGTCTCGAACTTAGACTGAGTGACAGTGATTTTGTAGTCGCCGACCGGCACGGCGGTGAAAGAGAACTCACCGTCATCGTCCGTTTGCGTGGATAGAGACCAATCCGAGGTTATCGCCTGCAGCTTTACCGATGCTCCGGTCATCGGCCGGTGCTGCGGGTCGTGCACGACTCCTTGTATTCTTCCAAAAACTGTTGCGTGGAGCGGGGAACCAAACAGCAGAAAGACCGCCGGACACAAACAGAATATGAACTTTCGCACGAAGCCTCCTTCACGGTGTTTTGTTGCAGAATTGTTGAAAAGCACCGTTCTTGCCCGATCGCGCCGTCCTGTTTACGGCGGAGCAGAACCCCTTTTCGAGACAACCAAGGAACCGAGTTGCGATGCGCAGGAGCGATGCTGCACGCACCACTTGCAGCTATGAATGGGGACAGAGCTAGATTGCGGGAGGCGGCCGTTCCAAGGAAGCGAAACCGGTCTCGGAGGATCCGCGCCGTGGTGCGACCATAATTCTCACTCGCGAGACGGGAGCGATCGGCCTCACTTCGACCCGAGCTGCGACCAGCCTCGCCGCCGCGGTTGCGGACACCGCAGGAAGTTGTCCGCAACCTCCTGGACACTTCGACGATTCGATCCAGCCTGGGCCGGCCCGGTGCGCATTCTTGCCCGATCTACGGCAGCAGCAGACCTTTGGCCGCTTGCCGCACTGCATGCCGCAGCTCGAAGTCTCGCTTCCGGCGAGCAGGAGCAGACCAGAAACGCATGGGATCAGGAGAAGGAGCGTCAGGAGCACTGCGGCGGCTGAGCGCCAGGTCGGCAAAAGCATGATCGGGAACGAGGCACGTGGAACGCCTTTGTTTTGCTGCCGCCACCGCCAACCCTGCAAGCCGAATGTCCCCTCTGTGGGAAGTGTAGCACGGAGAAGGAACACGTCTGAGCAGCTATTATTGCAGCATCGCGGCGTTTGCTGTATTCTCTGATTAGGCGGTGGAGTTCGCCAAACCGCCGCTCTCCCGAGCGGCCAATGACTCCTATAGCGGAACTCGCTGTAGGGGCTTCCAGGCCGAATCCCTGAACAGCAGAAACTGAGCATCGGATACCGGTATGGAACAGGTCTGGTTTTCGGCGGCGCTGTGGCTGATTCTGGCGTTGATCGCCACGCTGCTTTCGATTTGGTTCAGGATCTCGACGGCGCTGTCGGAGATCGTAGTTGGCACCGTGGCGCAGCTCATCATCGGCGCCCTGATCGGCACCGAGGTGCTGGGAGCGAAGTCAGCCTGGGTCGGTTTTCTGGCTGGAACGGGAGCCATCGTGCTCACTTTTCTCGCCGGTGCCGAACTGGATCCCGGGATATTCCGGACGAAGTGGAAGGAAGCAGCGGTGGTGGGGCTGGTCGGCTTCTTCTCGCCATTTCTGGGAGCCGCGGCCGTGGCGCACTTTCTGTTGGGGTGGTCCATTCCGTCAAGCTGGCTGGCCGGAGTCGCCTTGTCCACCACCTCCGTTGCCGTTGTGTACGCGGTCATGCTCGAACTCGGCCTCAATCGGACCGATTTCGGCAAAGGCATTCTCGCGGCTTGTTTCGTGAACGATCTCGGAACCGTAATCGCGCTGGGCCTCATCTTCGCCCCGTTCACGGTGCGGACGCTGATCTTCGTCGTCGCCAGTGTAGTTGTATTCGCGGCATTGCCGTTTGTCACTCCGTGGTTTTTTCGGAAATACGGAGGCCGCGTTTCGGAACTCGAAGCAAAGTACATTCTGTTTCTGCTGTTCGGGATGGGCGGCCTGGCGGCCTGGGCCGGCAGCGAGGCCGTGCTGCCGGCGTACATCATCGGGATGGTGCTGGCCGGAACCGTGGGCAAGGATCACATTTTGATCCGGCGTCTGCGAACCTTGACGTTCGGCCTTCTCACACCGTTCTATTTCATTCGCGCCGGATCGCTGGTTTCGGTGCCGGCGCTGATCGCCACACCGCTCGCATTTCTGGCGCTGTTCGCGGCCAAGATGGTGAGCAAGATGGTCCCGCTGGTGCCGACCGTGCGGGCGTTCAATCACGAAGGGCACCAGGGACTCTATTACTCTCTGATGATGTCCACGGGACTGACGTTTGGTACCATCTCGGCCCTGTTCGGCCTCAATCATAAGATCATCACTGGTGCGCAGTATTCGTATCTCGTCGCGACCGTGATCGCCAGCGCCGTAATACCGACGGCGATCGCCAACGCGTGGTTCATGCCCAGGCACCTGCTGCCCAACTCGGAGGGGGCCGGCCGGCCGATGGCTACGATGGTCGAAGACGCCGGCGCCGGAGATTAGATATGATCGAGCAAATCCTGATTGCACATGACGGTTCCGATAGCGCCCGCAAGGCGTTCGATTTCGCCGTTGACCTCTCTGCGCGCCTTGCCGCGCGTCTTCGCATGATTTGCGTGGAGGAGGAGGTCCCGCGTCACGCCGAGGTGATCGACGAGTTTCGCGAAGAGAAGGATCGTGCGGATAGCTACTTCGGGCTGCTTGCCGAACGCTGCCGGGCGCGCGCGGCGCTCGATTCCGTGGAACTCGATATCGTGATTGCTCCTGGACATGCCGTCAAGGTCATCGGTGATTTCGTCCTGGAGCATCGTATCGATTTGCTGGTCATCGGCTTCACGGGACATTCCAAGTTTTACGAGCATATTTGGGGCGGCACAGCTCACAACCTGACCACCACCGTGCGCTGCAATGTGCTCGTCGTCAAGTAGCGCAGCAGCTTGAACCGGACGCATGCCTCATCGGTAGCGGTACAGGGTCACGCGCTGGATGCCCTTCGTGCTCGGCCCGAACAGCGCGGGGTGGTCCGTGTCCACATGGAGCCTTGACAGCACCAGGCTTTGCCCACCCGTATCGTCGCCTGCCAGCCGGCGTCCGGGAACCCAGCGGCCATCCACAAAAACGCCTTCTTCCACGGTGGCCAATCCAGCCAGCGGAGGGCCGGGCGTGTCTGGAGAAAAAGCGACGGTGACGCCGTTGCCAGCGGCATAGTATTCGTCAGGTCCGGCCGCAATGAAAATTGCTGCGGCGTTGGGAAAAGGCTCTTGCGGGGGCGGCGAGCCAGGCAGGACTCGCGGCTTCAGGAAAGAGACCTCCAACGTGTAATTTCCCACCCGGATTCTCTGCGGCGGGTCCTTCGAGCCCAACAGCACGGCGGACATCGTACCGTCGCCGTGGTGCTTCACGATCAGGGGCGCCAACTGGGCAATCACGTCGTAAGCGCTGACCAGTTCGATGTCGGGATGCGCCGGCCTCTCGATCCCCATGGGCGAGAAGCCGATTGCATCGTGGCGTCCGAAAGCGTAAAGCACTCTGGCTTCCAGCCCGTTCGGCGGCAATCCCCTGGTCTCGGGTATGAACAGCGGGTTTCCGGATCGGGCGTACCGCGCGCACACCGCCGCGAAATCGTAGTCGTAAATGTCCGGCGAGAGTATGTCGATGCGCGGCGCGCCGGCCCTCCAGACGTCCATCACGTCGGGCATCGGGCTACCGACCTGGCCGTTGGCGCGTTGGCTGGCCTCGGCAAATCCGTTCGCCCACGCGTTCACGTACATCGGCAGGGGGTATTCGGATTTGCCCGTTTCCACCACCCGCCCGAGGTACCGCGCGAAGCTCCACGCCATGAAGATTTCGTCCGTCGCCGCGCCCCTGCCGAACACCTCTTCCCAGGTCCCCGAGCCCCCGAGGCCGGCCGCCGCCCACACCTGCCGAAATTCCGGGACCAGCGTCTCCTTGTGCTTCTGCAAGTAGCCCATCAGTTCTTTCGGCACCGGCGCTTCGTAAGACTGATTCGCTAGTGGTGAGTGGTCGCGGGAGCCGTCCGGCACTCCGATTTCATTTTCCACCTGGATCATGATGACCGTGTGTTGCTGGCCGTCCACGGCTTTGATGTGGCGCATCAAGGCCGCGAAGGCGCGCGCATCGGCGTCCCGGTTGGCATCGCTGAAGGGGCTGAGCAATTCGATGCTCTTGCCCTCGGCGATCCGGGTGCGCGGGAACCGCTCGAAATCCCTCTTCACCCAGTCGGGCGCATAGGTAGAGAGACCATTCTTCCAGCTTGCGAACCACAACAGGACGAGACGCAGGTTGTAACTCCGCGCACCGCGGATCACGCCGTCCAGCACGCTGAAGTCGAACTTCCCTTCCTCCGGTTCGACCTGGGCCCAGGCAACGGCCGCCAGGACGCTGTTGAGCCGGGATGCGATGAGCTTGGCCCATACCGGCTTCATGTACTCGAGGCTGGTGGCGCTGTTGTTGCCCAGTTCTCCCGCCAGCGCCAGGAATGGCTTGCCGTCGACGATCAGTTGGGTGGCTGTCCCCTGCATCGCCAAGTGTGGGATCTCGGATGCGGAGGCGGTTGACACCGGCCGGCTTTGGCCCTGCGCCGCAACCACGGCAAGAAAGCATACGAGAGAGGAGCGGAACAACGGTCGAAGTTTCAAGATCGTCTCCTGCGGCAAACCGTCCGGCTGGCGCGCCTTACCCGGGCTCAGCCCAACTGCCGCGCGCCTCGGGACCGTCCGCGCCGCCTAGCGCTCTCCCGGTGGCGGGGCGTTTACGTTGGCACCACGAATGGGCGGCTTCCAGCCATCGTTCGATGGGCCGTTCTGAAAGAACTTGGCATCCTTGCTGAGCGGATGTCCGGTCGCATACTTCGCATTGGCCTGGCCGAAGATCTTCCCCGCCCGCAGCGTGTCGTCGTGAATCTTGGTGATCATCTCCTGGTATCGTGGGTCGTTCTGCGGGTATCCCGAAAATTGGCTCAGATCGTTGTTGCCGACAAGAATGACATCCACGCCGGGCACCGAGGCGATGTCAAAAGCGTTCGCAACTCCGGTCGGCGTCTCGATCATGATCACCACCAGCATATTGTCGTCGATGGTCCGATGGTAGTCTTCGCGGTCGATGCCCCAAAGGGAAGCCGCCTGGCCTTGCCCCGTGCTGCGCCTTCCGCGCGGCGGATATAGCGCCCACTTGGCGCCCTCGCGCGCGCGGTCCACGTCGTCGACCGTGGGGACAATCACGCCCAGCACGCCGATGTCGGTGGCGTGCTGGATGTGCCACTCCTGCGCGTCCGGCAGCCGGATCATGGGAATAGCGGCAACGTGCGGGCACGCCGCGATCATCGCCTCTATGTCTTTGAACTCCAGCGTGCTGTGCTGCATCTCGAACCAGGTGTAATCGTAGTGCTTGGCCGCCTCGCAATAGCCGGCGATATCCATGGTCGATTGCGTGAAGCTGAAGATCTGTTTGCCATCCAGCAGCTTCTGCTTGGCGGTGTTATACAGCTTGGGTTTCCCGGCGCTCCGCGCTTGACCGGGCTGTTGCGCTACTGCCAAAACGCTGAGCAGCGCGACCGCCAAAAGCGAACAGATTGCCCATCTCTTTGCTGATGCTCTCATCGTTGACATACACTCCTTTCGGGACTGATTCACCCAGGACCGGGCGTCGAGAAAAGTCTCGTCGCCGCACGCACGAGTGCGTGTGCCAGAAAAACCTCAGGCGTAAGCGGAGAGATCCTCTTCCAGCCGGGGCCGGTTGCGACCCAGGTTCGGCGGAAGGTCCAGCATCGGGCCTCGCCACTCGAGCATCCGGTCCACGTCGGCGTGAAGCCGGTACTTCCGCTGCACGTCGGCGATCTTAGCGCCGACCACGTCGATCTTAGCCAGATCGTATTGGCCAAGGCCGGCCTGGTAGGAGTAATTGAGATAGCCGGGCCAACTGGCGTCGATGCCCATGCACTCCAGTCCCACGCGATCCACCGCCAGGAAATCCGTCGAGGCCAGGGCAATGCGGTGCGGCACCGGCGTGCCCGAAACGGGACCGTTCCCTTCCATGCCCTCGAACCCATCTACGATGCCCAACCCCCAGTTGTGAATCATACGCTGGACGGCGAGATACATGTTGTAATTACCCGCTCGTATGCCTACGTGAAACTTGCGCTTCTCGCTCTCTCCCCAAGGACGATTCTGTCCGGGAGGCGGAGACAGCGGCGCCCCCAGGATCACGTTCTTGATCGACATCGTTGCCACAACCATGTTGTGCGTCTTCATCACCGCCGCGGAAATCAGAAACGCATCGGGGTCCAGGAAGCGAGCTCCCAGCCGGATGGGAATCAGATGCATGTCGTAGTCGATCCCATGCATGAGCTCGTAGCGGCCCTCCTCGTTGGGAACTTCCAGCTTGATATCGAGGGGCTTGTGTTCGACGAAGATATTGCTCCAGCCGAACTCGCTGGTAGCCTGCCTGGCGGGAGTTCCGCCGCATTCGGCGATCACCACCGGACCTTTGAACCGCGGAGCCAGGTAGTCGAGAATTCCATGCACGGCATCGGCGTTTGTGGAAATCACTTGCCGTGACGGGTCGAGACCGTTGGGTTTGATGAGAACGTACTTCCTGGTCTTGAGCGCGGGCCGGATCTGGTCGTCGATCGCCACCAGCGCGTCGAAAATATTCTTGCGCCGGTTGTCACCCTTGATCAGGGACACCTTGGGCCGGCGATCGGAGTACTGGAAGAACTTGGCGACATCGCCTGTGCCCATGCGAGGGTCCTGCGGGGTCGCCCCAGGATCGACCGGCGGCTTCTGCTGCGCCTGCAAGGCCAACCCTTGCGCTGCGGCGATCGCCCCCGCACGGGCAAAGAAGGATCTGCGAGAAACTGACATGGGCCAGTGACCTCCTGTCTCGGTACAAAGGGACTGACGCTTGCCAGTATAACCCCAATCTCTCCCGGTTTCCGGCCTGTTTTTCGGAAACGCGATACATCGCCGGGCCGCCGCGCGGCGGACGTACCACTACTTCACGACGCCGGGCGCCTCCTCGCGCACGCCCTGAACCCATCCTGGATACCACCGGAAAACATTGCCAGTCAGGCTGGCGATGAAGATATCGCCGTTGGGGGCCAGCGACAGCCAGTGCCCGGGACTCTCCATGGAGCCGAGTATCTTGCCCGACTCGATGTCGATGTGCATGATCCGCCCCGCCAGCGTGTCGTAAGCCAGGTTCTCTTCCCGGTTCCGGTGGGTGATGATCCACAGCTCGTCTTTCGGCGAGATATCCATCCCCTGGGTAGCTCCCAGATCAGTCCACTGGCGGAGGAACTTGCCGCTGGAATCGAAAATCTGGATGCGGTTGTTCTCGCGGTCGCTGACATAGACATTCTGGTGCGAGTCAACCACCGCCACGTGGGGCGTGTCGAACTCACTCGGGCCCTTGCCGCGCTTGCCCCATTCCATCAGGTATTTGCCGTCGCGCGAGAATTTCACCACGCGTGAGTTGCCATAACCATCGGTAACCAGAAAGTCGCCATTCGGGAAGAACGCCACGTCGGTCGGACGATTGAACGTATTTTGCGTGGCATCCGGCTTTCCCTTGGTGCCCAGCGTGCGCACGAGCTTGCCGTCGTTGGTGAACTCCATCACCAGGTGATAACCGGTATCGGTGACCCAGACATGGTCATTCGCGTCAACCCTCAATCCGTGTGGGATGCTGAACAGACCCTTGCCCCAGGAACGGATATACGTGCCCTTCGCATCGAAGACGACAATGGGGTCGGCATGGGGGCCGCGCTGGGCCACGTAAACGCTCCCTCCCGAGTCCACGGCGACGGCCGACACTCTGCCGAACCGCCAGCCGTCAGGCAGCGTGTCCGGTTCCAAACCGAAGCGGATCATAACCCGGTATTTGAGCAACCCGCCTTCGTGCGGATTCCAGCCCTGTTGCGCGGAACACGTGGCGGCCAAGAGAATCGGGAGTAACAGGCGTGCTCGTTTCATCGATAAGACCTCCTTGGGGTCAGTAACCGCGCTGTTTGTCCACCACGTTTATCAGCGGCAGGCCGCTCGAATAACGCCGGACATTCTCGGCCAGTAGCCCGACCAGGCGGGTCTGGCGTTGCGGCGAGTATCCCGCGGTGTGGCAAGTGATGATCAGGTTCGGGCAATCCCAGTACGGGTGACTGGATGGCAACGGCTCGGGGCTCACCACGTCCAGCGCGGCGCCGGCGATCCAGCCTTCCTTCAGGGCCTGGACGAGCGCCTTTTCTTCCACCAGCGCTCCCCGCGAGATATTGATGAAGTATGCCGTCTTCTTCATAGCCCGGAACACCTTCTCATTGAACATCCCTTCGGTTTCCTTGGTACACGGTGCCGCACTGACCAGCACGTCCACCTGCGGCACCATCTCCATCAGCCAGGCCGGCTCCCGCAGCGTGTCCACGAAGATCGGCTTGGCCATGGGTTTCGCGTCGGTAGCCAGGATTCGTATGTTGAAGCCATAGTGGGCGCGCACGGCGGTGGCCGATCCCAGGCCGCCCAGGCCGGCAATTCCCATGGTCATGCCATCGACCTCGACCAGGTTGCGCTCGGGATGCCATGTCCGCTTTTCGAACTGCGGAATATAGTATTTATTGAGCCCGCGCGTCAGACTCAGCAGCATCCCGATGGCTGTCTCCGAGATGGCCGGCGCGAACATTCGCGCCATGTTGGTCACCACCACATTGCTCTTGATCAGCTCTGGAAACAGCAGTTTCTCCATCCCCGCTTCGGTGGCCTGCATCCACCGCAGGTTCTTCGCTTCGGCGAGCATCCCGACATTGACAGCTCCGAAAACTACGTCGGCCTCCGGCAGCAATTGATTCATTTCGTCGAGATTGGCTGGTATCGTAATCTTGACGTCTTTACCTTGGGACTCGATCTGCTGAATCTCCGCCGGCGTGTAACTGGGCGGCGGGACCACGGACGACGCCGTTGCGGTCACGATTCGGACCCGGGCGGGCGGCGGGTCGAATACCGCAATTCTGTCCGAAGCAATCAGGACGGGAGCCGCCGGAGCTGCACCCACGGCTGACAGGAACAATCGACGAGATACCGAATTATCGTTCACAATCCTCTCCTTTTGGGGTCCAACGATGATTCTGCACCGTTCCACGAGGCAATTCAAGGTTAATCAGTCTCGATTGCCGGCAATGGGAGGACGCGCCCGACAGCCTGCGCCCTCTCCGCCCCTGGTTTTGCCAAGCCGGATCGGAGCGAGGGATGGGGGGCTGGGTGTATACTCAACAGGACCCGGGAGTCCAAAATGGAGATTGCTGTTCACAATTGGAGCCCGACCTCACGGAAAGAAGGAGTCCCGCAATGCGCAGAACATTCGCATCCCTGCTGATCCTGGCGTTGGCCGCGGCGGCAGGAAGCGCACAAATCCAATCGTCCAAGACGCTGGACATATATTTTATCGATACCGAAGGCGGGCACTCTACGCTATATGTCGCTCCGACCGGCGAGTCGCTCCTCATGGATACCGGCAGCCCCGGGGGCCGCGATGCCGACCGCATCATGGCCGCCGTTCAAGCGGCCGGCGTGAAGCAGATCGACCACCTAATACTGACCCACTATCACAGTGACCATGTGGGCGGCCTGCAGGAATTGGCAACGCGGATTCCGATCCTGCATTTCATCGATCACGGCCCGACCGTGGAGCCGAAGGAGATGGTGCCCGGATTTCAGAAAATGTACGCCGAGATGAACGGCAAGGTCAAACACACGGTGGTCGCGCCAGGCGATAAGATTCCCTTCGACGGTCTGACGGTGACGGTGGTTACTTCGAACGGCCAGGTCTTGAAGGCGCCGCTTCCTGGCGGTGGCATACCCAATCCGGCCTGTGCCGACTTCGTGCCGCGGGATGAATCGCGCGTAGACCCGGAGAACCCGATGTCGGTGGGTGTGGTGATCGCGTACGGCAAGTTCCGTACGGTCAATCTCGGCGATTTCACCTGGAACAAAGAACAGGAGTTGATGTGTCCGATTAACCCGATTGGAACGGTCGATCTGTATCTCACCTCGCATCATGGCATCGACCAATCGGGCTCGGCTGTGCTGGTGCACGGTTTGCACCCGCGAGTAGCTGTCATGCACAACAGCGCTTTCAAAGGCGGCGCCGTTCAAACCATGCGGATCCTGCACACGTCCCCGGGCCTGGAAGACATCTGGCAGCTCCACTGGGCGTACGCGGCCGGCCTGGAGCAAAACTCGCCGTCCCTGTTCATCGCCAACGTGGAAGACAATGCGACCGTGGCGAACGTTCTGCTGAATCCTCCGCCAACATTCGGACAGGGACGAGGGCCGGGCGGCCCGGGCGTCGGTGGGCCGCCGCCGCCGGGTGCGGCGCCGAACCCTCCCGGACCGGGCGCCCCGGCGGGTGGTGGGAGCACTGGGGGACGCCCCAGAGGTCACACGGGCCCGGCGTTCTGGATCAAGGTGTCCGCACAACCGGATGGAACGTTCAGCGTGACGAATACGCGCAACAGCTTCGCCAAGACCTACGCGGCACTGAAGTGATGCGGCCGGGATTCGCCTCGCTGCGCAGCCACCCCGATGTCTCGGTGTTGATCGTGGGCGGTGGCATCAACGGAATTGGCTTACTCCGTGAGTTGGCGCTGCAGGGGGTCGATGCCCTGCTGATCGACAAGTCCGACTTTTGCGCCGGAACCAGCGCCGCCATGACGCGTGTCATTCACGGCGGCCTCCGCTATCTGGAAAATGCGGAGTTCCGGCTGGTGCGTGAGTCTCTCCGGGAGCGAAACCGGTTGCTGAGAAACGCGCCGCATTATGTCAAGCCTCTGCCAACCACGATTCCGATCTTCAGTTGGACGTCCGGAATCATCCCGGCCATGCGGAATCTGCTGGGATGGCCCACCAAGCCGGGCAATCGAGGAGCGCTGCTGATCAAAACCGGTCTGATGTTGTACGACATCCTCGCCGGCCGCGAGTCCCCGTTGCCGAGGCACCGGTTCCGCTTCCGGCGGGCGGCCCTCGCGCTCCGCCCCGCTCTGAATCCCGAAGTGATCTGTACGGCAACTTACTACGATGCCAAGATCACTTATCCGGAACGGTTATGCCTCGAGCTGGTTCTGGACGCCGAAGCCGCGTGTCCCGGGGCGCGTGCGCTGAATTACGTCCGGCTGAAGAGCGCTGCGGACGGCGCGGTCATACTGCGCGACGAGGTCTCCGGCGAGACTTGCGAAGTGAGACCTCGGATCGTCGTCAACTCGACCGGCCCTTGGATCGATTTCACCAATCGCAGTCTCGGGCGCGAATCCCGCTTCATCGGCGGCACTAAGGGTTCGCACATTGTGCTCGACCACCCCGAATTGGTGGAAGCGACCGGCGACGAGATGATCTACTTCGTCAACCGGGACGGCCGCATCTGCATCTTCTATGTGGTCGATGGCAAGATCATCGCCGGCGCCACGGATATCCCCGCCGAGGATCCGGAGGCTGTCTGCGAAGAAGCGGAAGTCGGCTATATTCTCGAGGCCATGCGGCTGGCCTTCCCATCGATCCGGGTTGACCGGTCGCACGTCGTCTTTCGGTTCTCTGGCGTCCGCCCTCTGCCGCGGAGTGACGCCCTCACGCCAGGCCAGATCAGCCGCGACCACAGCTACCCGGCGATTGCCCCAGGCAATGGAATCGATTTCCCGATCTATTCGCTGGTCGGCGGAAAGTGGACGACCTTTCGCGCGCTTGCCGAGCAGGTCTCGAGCGAAATCCTGCGGGCGCTGGGACGCCCGCGAGTCCGCAGTTCGGCGGATCTTCCCATCGGGGGGGGCAAGGACTATCCCAGGATGCCGGGCGGCACCGGACTGCCTCAGGAGCGGCTCGCGACGCTGCTGGAGCGCTATGGCACGGGGGCGGATAAGGTCGCCGCTTACTTACAGGCGGGCCCGGACGCACCACTGGCCTGTCACGCCGGCTACTCGCGCCGGGAGATCGAATTCATCGCGCTCCATGAGCGAGTCGTTCACCTCGACGACCTGGTGTTGCGGCGAACGTTAATGGGTTTGCTGGGAGAGGTGAGCCGGCCCTTGCTGGAAGAGTTGGCCGACATCGTGTCGCCGGCGCTCCAATGGTCGCAGCAGAACGCCGCGGCCGAGGTTGAACGAACCATCCAACTTTTGGAGAAGGCTCACGGCGTGATGGCCGCAGCGCAATCGAAGTCGCCCTTCAAGTGCTCATAGATATTTCGAAACACCCGGTAGATCTGCGTATACTTTTCGTGATTAGCCGGGTTTGGTTCGAAACATCGGTCGAGCCGCACCATCTCCAGCAGCGATTTCCGTACGTCGGGAAAAACTCCCGCCCCCATTCCGGCCAGGATGGCGGCGCCGAAAGGAGACCCGACCGATGTGCGCGGCAGCAGCACCGGCAGTCCCAATACGTCCGCTTTGACCTGATTCCAGAGATTGCTGCGGCTGCAACCGCCCACCGTTCTCATCTCTCTGACTGCGGCGCCGGCGCGCGCCGCTACTTCTACGTTGTGGCGGAGGGCAAAGGCGGCGCCCTCCAGAATGGAGCGCACCAGCGCAGCCTTACTGGTGGCGAGCGAGAGGCCGAAGAACACGCCGCGCGCATTGGTATGCCACAGTGGCGAGCGTTCCCCCATCATATACGGCAGGAATATGACACCCTCGCTGCCCGGTCCCACCCGCGCCGCCTGCTGTGTCAGCAGATCGAATGCATCGGCCCCCTGTTCCATCGCAGCCTGCATTTCAGGCTGTCCAAGCTGGTCGCGGAACCAACGCAGGCTCCCGCCGGAAGAGACCATGGCGCCGAGCAGCAGGTGGATTCCCGGCAGGGCGTGGGGCATCGCGATCAATGCCGGCTCCGTCAGGCCGCGGTCGTTGGGGATGATGACGACAGTCGAGGTCCCCGTCATTTCGACCGCGATGCCGGGCTCAGTCACGCCGGCTTCCAACGCCGCCGCGGGGCTGTCCACGGTCCCGGCCATCACCGGAGTACCCGCTCTCAGGCCGGTGGCCTCGGCGGCCTCGACGGTGACCTCGCCCTGAATACGGTGCCCTTCCAGGATCTCGGGAAGCTGCGCCGGATCCACTCCGCAGGCCGAGCATAGAACCTCGGACCACTCGCCCGTGGGGTAAATGCGCATCTGCATCAGCAGGGCGTGTGCTGGATCGATGGTGAGCCGTCCGGTGAGCCGGTAGTTGATGTAGCCGTTCACCTGGGCGAACTGCCACGTCCGCTTCAAAACCTCGGGTTCGTGATTGTGCAGCCAGAGCAGCCGCGCGGCGCCGTAGAAGGCGTCAGGCCGGTTGCCGGTCGTCCGATGGATTTCCTCCGCGCCCAACATTTCGGCCAGGCGCACAGCCTCCGCTTCGGCGCGGCGATCCATCCAGATGATGGCGGGACGCAGCGGCCGGCCGTCGCGGTCCAGCGGCAACAGAGTGGGCGCCTGGGAACTTACGGCCAGACCCAGGACTCTCTCCGCAGCGTGCGGGACTTTCGCCAGCGTCTCGCGAACGGCTTTGCGGGTTGCCTGCCACCAGTCTTCGGGGTCTTGTTCCACCCACCCCGGCCGAATGTGATGGAGCGGATATTCGGCTTGGCAGATCGCGCAGAGGTTGCCGCGAAGGTCCAGCAGGACGGCTTTCACGGAACTGGTTCCGGCATCGAGGCCGAGGAGCAGTGGTTCCACGTTATTCTCCGGCAACTGCCCTTAGTGGGCAGCATAGAGCGGCGCGATGGAAACCACCCCAAGGCCAGTCAGAAAGAGCACGAACATGAGCACAAGGAGCCGGTTCACGCGCGCCCCGCCTCCGGCGAACTCCCTCCACACCAGGACGCCCCACAGCGCCCCCACCATGGTCGAGCCTTGCCCGATGGCGTAGCTGATCGCCGGTCCCACCTGCAACTCGCGAGGTGCGCTGGCGGCCACGAAGTTCGCGAGTGAACCAGCGATCCAGGCCACGCCGCCTATGATGCCGAGAAAGTGCACCCACCAGTTCCCTCTCAGGTAGTCTCCGAACCTCAGCCGCGGACCATCGATGGGGTATCTCATGAAGTAGAGGTTGTACACAAAAACCGAGGCCAGCACACCGAGGCCAAAGACGAATCCGACCGCGTAAGGGCCGAGTCCCTTCTCGCCTGTCTTGCCGATCTCGACCAACGGGTAGAATGTTCCCATCAGAATGCCGCCGACGATGGCCAGCCGGATCCCTTTCCATGGGGCCGCTCGTTTCGCGGCCGCATCCGCCTCGTCTCCGGCGGTGCTCTTGCTGACGGCGAGCGCCCGGTAGGCGATGGCATCCACCACGATCGCTCCCACAATCAGGGCCACACCAAGGAACAGCAGCAGCGGATTCCCCTGCGGGTTGACGATGTAATTCCAGATAACCCCCACCACCAAAGCCAGTCCCACGCCGATGGGGAACCCCACGCCCATGCCCGCCACGGAAATGGCGCCCACCACCAGGATGTTCGAGAGGTTGAAAACCACCCCGCCCAAGAACCCGCAGAGAATATTGACGGTGCCTGCGTGCGCCAGATCGTCCGCAAAGCGGAGGCCGTCCGATCCCCAGGTGCCGAACGTCAGCCCAGCCAGGGCGGCGCCCAGCGCCACTCCGATCGAGTAGTCATAGTAGAGGAGTTCAAAGCGCCAGCCCTTGGCGATCTTGAGCACGTTGGCCCAGGAACCCCAGCAGATCATGGTCAGGATCGTCAGCATCAACGCCATGCCGTACGAGTGCGGCAGAGTCATGAGTTCTCCTTTCGCTGCAACTGCGACTCCTATGTTCTCGAGGAACGCAGCATCCTAACATCTTGCGCAAGGGGACGCAGCAAGCGCCGGGACGCAAAAGGCAAACCGGCCAAACCGAAATGAAACCACTTGACACAATCGGCATTATGGTTCAAGCTACCAGTAGTCATACTATGGGACGAGAGGAAGCTACATCGCGGACCGAGATCCCACCGGGAACGCTTTACATGCTCATCCTCAAGACCTTGAATCAACTCGGGCCGATGCACGGTTATGGCATTGCCCAGCACATCCAGCAAACCTCCGAAGCCGTGCTTCAGGTTGAAGAGGGCTCGCTGTACCCGGCGCTGCAACGGATGCTGATCAAGGGCTGGGTGATCGCCGAGTGGGGCCAGTCCGACAACAACCGGCGAGCGCGGTACTACCGGCTCACGCCCGCAGGCAAAAAGCAGTTGAGCGTGGAAATCTCGGAGTTTGAAAAGGTGATGCGGGCGATCACACGCGTGATTCAACCGGCGTGATGGTGGACGTATGGAATGGCTTGGCGAGTTGTGGCGCAGGCTGCTGTTCCTGTTCCGGCGGCGGCAATTCGATCGCGATCTCGAAGAGGAGATGCGGTTCCATCTGGACATGCAAGCTGCCGAGTTCGGCGCGGCGGCCGCCCGCAGGAAATTCGGGAATGCGGCGCTGCTGCAGGAAGACAGCCGCCAGGCATGGGGCTGGGCGGGAGTCGAGGCGTGGGCAGCCGACGTGAAATACGCCGTTCGTGCCTTGCGGAAGAACCCCGGATTCACGGCGGTCGCGGTGCTGACACTTGCCTTGGGCATCGGAGCGAGCACCGCGGTTTTCTCGGTTGTGAATGCGGTGCTATTGCGGCCGCTGCCATTCCGCGATCCGGGCCGGTTGATGATGGTGTGGGAGACGCGGGAGAAGCTGGGCGAGGACCGCGTCGTGGTCTCCTACGAGAACTTCCGCGACTGGAAGGACCAGAGCCGGTCGTTTGAGCAGATGGCGGTATTCGTGGGGGACGGCGTCCGGATGAATGTAGGCGACGAACCGGCAATCATCCGGGCGTCCCGCGTAAGCGGCGATTTCTTCCCGGCGCTCGGAATTCAACCGATCCTGGGCCGGACTTTTGTGCCCGAGGAAACGCGCAGCGCCGCGGCGCCGGTCACCGTGCTCTCGAACGGTTTGTGGCGGCGGTTGGGCGGCGACCGCAATTTGGTAGGCAAGAGCGTGCAGTTCGATCGTGAAGTCTTCACGGTGGTGGGCATCATGCCTCCCGGCTTCGCTTTCCCGTCCGACTCCGAGTTGTGGTTCCCTTTGGCCGGCAGCGACCACCGGAACAACAACGGTGCGCACTATTTGCGGGTCATCGGGAGACTGAAGCCGGGCGTCACCGTCACACAGTCACAAACCGAAATGCGTACCATCGCGGCCCGGTTGAAACTGGCGCATCCGCAAGAGAACCAGGGAATCGGCGCCAATGCGGTTCCGCTGACGGAGCAAATCGTAGGCGAGGCGCGGCGTGCACTGCTAGTGTTGATGGGCGCGGTGGGCTGCGTGCTGCTGATCGCCTGCGCGAACGTGGCGAACCTGCTGCTGGTGCGAGCAACCGGCCGGCGTCGCGAACTCGCGCTCCGCTTGGCACTGGGTGCGGGCCGCTGGCGCATCGCGCGCTGCCTGCTCAGTGAAAGCGTACTGCTGGCGCTGGCGGGCGGAGTATTCGGTGTGGCGGCGGCGTACTGGCTGGTGCGCGCCTTTGTGGCACTCGATCCGATTCACCTCCCGCGCATTCACGAGGTGGCGATCGATGGCGCCGTGTTGCTGTATGCCCTGGGTGCTGCGATAGCGACGGGCCTTCTGTTCGGGCTAGCTCCAGCACTGGGTGCTTCGAAACCCGACTTGGGAAACTGGTTGAAAGAAGGACCGGGGGCGCCAGGCGGGGGCGAGTTCGGAAAGAACCGCGGGCGGAGTTTGCTGGCGGCGGCGCAAATCGCGCTGGCGGTGACGCTGCTGGTTGGCGCCGTGCTGTTGCTGCGCAGCTTCGTGATGCGGGTGAGCGTGCCGCTGGGTTTCCATCCCGA